>Ga0070707_100001718_pt1 | contig 21122 bp, 10 predicted proteins | sample KBSK5502metaG_FD_65468 | JGI IMG/M metagenome (GOLD analysis project Ga0070707, IMG submission 65468) | Corn, switchgrass and miscanthus rhizosphere microbial communities from Kellogg Biological Station, Michigan, USA - KBS K5-50-2 metaG | ecosystem: Host-associated > Plants > Roots >...
GTAATGAACGCCATCCTGCTCAACCCCAGCGGCATTCCTCATCCTGAAAACGTGGTCGCTCTGCGCGTGAAATATGCGGTCGGTGATCTTCAGAATATCAACATGTCGGCGCCCGATTTCGGCGATGCGGTTACCGGCAAGCACATCTTTACCTCCGCCGCAGTACTGCAAGCCGCCAACTACAACTACAGCGCTGGCGAAATGACTCCTGAAAGGCTGGTGGGGGCACAGGTGTCGTGGCAATGGTTTGACGTGTTTTGGGCGCGTCCGTACATGGGCCGTGTGTTTCGCCCGGAAGAGGATCAACCCAACGCGAATCAGGAGGTGATTCTCGCCTATCGCACCTGGAAACGCCGCTTCGGCGGCGACCCTGCCATCATCGGCCGGTCTCTTTTGCTCAACCAGGAGTCCTATCAGGTCGTGGGCGTGATGCCGCCGGGATTCGATTGGCCTAACGATGCCGAGTTGTGGGCTCCGATTGCGCTTCCCTCTGGCCGCTACTTCGACAGCCGATTCCGCTATAACGAGAATCTTTTCGCGGTTGCCCGTCTGCGTCCGCAGGTCACGCTGCAGCAGGCGAATGCCTATCTGCATCTCCGTTCCGCGCAGCAAATCATCTCAGAAGGGCAGAACAGTTACGGCCAGGCTTCCGGGTGGGGCATGTTCTCCATGCCACTCATCGAGTTCGCCGCGGGCGATTTGCGCAAGCCTTTGTTGATCCTGCTGGCCGCCGTCGGCACAGTTTTGCTCATAGGCTGTGCCAATATCGCGGGTCTGCAACTGGCGCGTGCCTCTGGACGTCAACACGAGATTTCCGTCCAGATCGCGCTCGGCGCGGGAAGTGGCCGTCTGATCCAGCAAGCCTTGCTGGAAAGCCTGCTTCTGGGCGTGGCCGGCGTCGTTCTTGGCCTGGTGTTCGCGCACTACGTTGTCCCGTTGCTGCTCTTACTTGCGCCCGAAGCCCTAACGGGAAATCTTGTGGTTCATCTGGGTGGAACGGTCCTGTGGTTCGTGGCGGGCACCGGAGTGCTCTGCGTACTCTTGTGCGGGATCGCCCCTGCCTGGCACATCACGCACACGCGCTGGTTCCAGTCGTTGCAGGAGGCGGGACGTTCAGGGGGTTCGGGCCATGCGCGCCAGCGTTTGCGTTCGGTTCTGGTGGTGGGCGAAATCGCCTTGGCCATGCTGCTGCTGGTGGGTGCGGGGCTGTTGTTACGAAGTCTGAAGCAGGTCGAACAGCTGAATACCGGATTCGATCCCCATGGGGTAATGTCGGGCGCGCTCTCGCTTCCACCCACGATCTACAAAAGCAACGAGCAGCAGAGTGTTTTCTATGCCGCGGCGGAACAGGAACTGAAGAACATTTCCGGCGTGGTCAATGCCGCCTTTGCCGACGCCCTGCCTTTCAGCAACAACGGCGGCTCATCATCATTCTCAATCCAAAGCCACCCCACCGGTCCCAATGACCCTGGCCCGCACGGAAATGTTCGCAGCATATCGCCCGAATACTTCCGGACGCTCGGCATTCCCCTGATCCGCGGCCGCGTCTTTACCGGGGACGACCGCATGAAAACCGAATTAGTGGCGGTCATCGACGACGTACTCGCCCGGCAGTATTGGCCGGGTGAAGATCCTGTTGGCCAGCATATTAATTTCGGCGGGAGTTCACCGTGGATAACCATTGTCGGAATTGTGGCGCACGCCAAGAGTTTTTCGCTGGAGTCCGACACCAACGAAGGCTTCTACTATCTGCCCCTGGCGCAGCAGCCGGTGCAGATGGCGGGAGTCGTGGTGCAAACCCTAAACACAAACCCGGAGAGCCTGGGCGCCGCCATGCAGGCGGCGATCCGCCGCGTGGATCCAAGCCAGCCTCTCTATGACCTGAAAACCATGGAGCAACGCGTCAACGCGTCGTTGATCGGCCGACGGTTTCTGGTGATTTTGCTGTCGGTCTTTGCCGGGATCGCGCTGCTTCTGGCTGCCCTTGGCCTCTACGGGGTGATCAGCTATACCGTTACGTTGCGCACACGCGAATTGGGCATCCGCATGGCGTTGGGGGCGGAGCGCCGTGATGTTCTCCGCCTGATTGTGGGTAATGGCATGCAACTGGCCATGCTCGGCTTGGGATCCGGCCTCATGACCACGTTTGTGGCGGGGCGTGCTCTGTCGAGCCTGCTGTATCAGGTGAGCCTGTTCAACCCGCTTACGCTGGTGCTCACCTCAGCGCTGCTCCTGGGGACGGTTTTCCTGGCGAGCTATTTGCCGGCACGCTGGGCAGCCGGTCTCGATCCAGTGGTCGCGTTGCGGGACGAATAGAACAGCGGATCGCGCCACGGAGTAAAGATCGTGCTCGGAAGTGGTGGCGTTGCGGTACGAGTAAGGAGGTTGGGAAGCGATGAACGCATTGTTACAAGACGTTCGCTACGCAATTCGTCAATCGCGCAAAAGTCCCGGCTTCCTCGCCGTGGTCGTGCTGTCCCTCGCGTTGGGAATCGGGGCCAACAGCACCATCTTCAGCGTACTCAACGCCGTTCTGTATCGCCCTATGCCCTACGAACACCCAGAAAGGCTAGTGGCGATCTGGGAGACCGAGCAGGGCCATCCCGATTCGACGCAGCCAGCGCCTATCGCGGAGATGAATGACTGGAAGAAGCAGAACCACGTCTTCGAAGACATTGCGCTGACCAGCAACAACGAGCGCTCTACTTTGTCCGGATTGGGTGAAGCGGAGCCGATTCGGGTGCAGGATGTTACTCCGAACTTCTTCAGCTTGCTGGGCGTGAAGCCGATTCTAGGGCGGATTTTCTCTGCGGAAGAGATGCAGGACACTACGCAAACCGTAGTCATCAGCAGTTCCTTTTGGAAGCGCCATTTCAACAATGATTCTGACGTGTTGGGAAAATCGTTCAATATTCAGGGAGTGGTCTCGACGGTTGTCGGAGTCATGCCTGCCGGATTTGCTCCCTTCTACGGGGAACCGATCGATTTGTGGCAGCCGGTCAACGCGGAGAGCAGCCGGTACTCGGAACGAATTGATCATTGGCTCATGCCGGTCGCGCGCCTTAAAGCGGGCGTGACTCTCGCGCAGGCCCAAGTGGAAATGGACGTGATCGCGCGCCGCTTGGAACGGGCTTATCCCGCGACGAACAAAGGCATCGGCAAGAAAGTTGTGCCTTTGCATCGAGAGCTTTTCGGGTGGGCCGGGAAAGCGCTCTATCCCCTCTTTGGTGCGGTGGCTTTTGTTCTGCTCATTGCCTGCGTTAACGTCGCTAACCTTTTGCAGTCGCGAACCGAAGTCCGGCGCAAAGAATACGCGCTAAGGGCGGCATTGGGATCGGGCAGGTGGCGGTTGATCCAGCAATTGTTTGCGGAAAGTGGGCTGCTGGCCCTGCTGGGAGGAGGCCTCGGCGTAGCTCTTACGTTTGCGGGCATTGAATTATTTCGCAAGCTGGCTGGACAGTTTCCTAACGCCGGGGACATCAGCGTGGATGCCCAAGTACTGCTCTTTACTCTCGGCGTTTCAATCTTTACCGCCCTTCTGCTCGGCCTGGCGCCCGCCATCCAGGCGTCTCGAGCCGATCTAAACCTTGCGCTCCGGGAAAGTGAAGGCAGGACTTCAACCGCGTCGCGCGGTTGGGCACGCCACTCATTGGCAGTGTCGGAGGTTGCTCTTGCTATGGTGCTACTGGTAGGTGCTGGACTCATGATAAAAACCATGCTGCGCCTGCACCAGGTCGATCCCGGATTCGATCCCAAAAATGTTACGACCATGTCAATTCAGCTTCCGGAAGGAGGGAAATATCTGGAGAGAGTGCCCGGCGGTGACATGGAAAAACCCTTGCCGCCGGTCAGGACCTTCTATCAACAACTCGTCGAAAAAGTCGCGGTATTGCCGGGGGTCGAGTCGGCGGGGTTAATGAGCGGCGGGCCTTCGGAGATGTTAACCTTTTCGATCCTTGGTCATGCGCCGCCGCCGCCAGACGGGAGACCTCGGGCGGTGCGTTGCGTAGTGAATGCCAGCCTCTTCCGCACCCTGAAGATTCCGCTCAGAATGGGACGCTATCTGGATGAGCACGACACACACACTGCGCCGTGGGGTGTGGTCATCAATGAGACGGTCGCGCGGCGCTATTTCCCCAATGAAGATCCGATCGGGCAGCAGCTCATGCTCCGGTACGATCCCTACCTTGTGGAAGAGCGGCAACCTCGACGGATCGTAGGCGTCGTGGGCGATGTGAAGCATTTTGGCCTGGGACAACCCGCTCCTCCGTTCGTTTACCTTTCCTATCTCCAGCAGCCGGCAGTGTTTCCCGGCGGCGCAGTGGTGCCTTTCCTCGATCAGATGTTAATGGTGCGGATCGCGGCTGGCGCCGTGAGCCATCACACAGACCTAGCCTCTGCCGTGAAGAAGGTGGTGGCAGATCTGGATCCCGATCAACCGGTCACGGATGTCAGGACGATGGATCAAGCCTTGGAGGAATCCATCGGCGATTCGCGATTCTACATGAGCTTGTTCGGGGTTTTCGCCGGGATCGCCGTTCTGCTGGCGGTGGTCGGCATTTATGGAGTGCTGTCCTATTTCGTCAGCGAGCGCACACATGAAATCGGCATCCGCGTTGCTTTGGGAGCTTTCCCTTCCGACGTAATCACCCTGTTCGGCAAACTGGGACTTAAGCTTACGTTGATGGGCGTTGCCATCGGAATCGGTTTGGCGATTGGGCTTACCCGCCTGATCGCCCAATTCTTGGTCGGCGTTGAACCGACCGACGCCGTGACGTACGCGATTGTTGCGGCTGGGTTAGTCGGTGTCTCGTTGCTGGCATGCTACGTTCCCGCACGCCGTGCAGCCAACGTAGATCCCATGGTGGCTCTGCGCTACGAGTAGGAGGAATTGAAAATGAACGGCGTGCTCCAGGACCTGCGATACGCAATTCGTCAAATCCGAAAGTCACCCGGATTCGCACTTACGACTCTGCTCTCTCTTACCTTAGGAATTGGGGCCACGACCGCCATCTTCAGCGTAGTGTACGCAGTCTTGCTTGATCCGTATCCCTATCGAGACCCAGAGCGCATGGTCCACGTGGAGTTGCGCGACAAGAGCGAGCGGGGTCCTTTGCTCTTCGTCAACCGCTCAGAATATCAGGAACTGGTGCGGGCTTCTTCCATAGACGACGTCTTCCTGATGAATGAGCAGCAGGAAACCCTCACAGGTCGCCAGTTTCCGATCTCCGTCAGGGTGGGCCAGTACTCATCCAATCTCTTCACCTACATGGGAGTGCCTCCTGCGCTGGGACACGAGTTCACACCGGCCGATGCTCGTGGAGGCAAAGTCTCTCCCGTCGCGGTGTTGAGTTACCTTTTCTGGCAGCAACAGTTCGGCGGAGATCGGAGTGTGGTGGGGCAGACCATCGAACTTGATCACGTCCTCTATTCCGTCATCGGCGTAGCGGCGCCCCGTTTCACCTGGGGCGACTCGGACGTATACGTGCCGGGAACACCGACGGCGGATCCGCACGATTACTGGATGGCCTTCATCAAGCTGAAGCCGGGCGCGAAGCATCCGGCGGCCGCAGCTGAGTTGCAGGTGCTTGTCGATCGTTTCGTAAAGGACGACCCCAGGGATTTTCGGCGCGATCGAAAGGTTGCGATCGTCACGCTCAACGAAGAGGTGCTCGGCCGCTTTTCCGGGACATTGGTGCTTCTGTTCGTGGCCGTGATCGTGCTCCTGGTGATTGGTTGCGCCAATGTTTCTATTCTCCTGCTGGCGCGAGGAATTGCGCGGCAGCACGAACTGGCCGTCCGCGCTTCCATCGGGGCCAGCCGCGGGCGCCTCATCCGGCAACTGCTCACCGAGTCCGTGCTGCTTTCATTCGCGGGTGCGGGACTCGGCGTGCTGGCGGCCTACCGTGGTGTGAGCACCCTGTCTTCCATGCTCCCCCTATATTCGTTTCCGCACGAAGCGGCGATTCGCGTGAATGGGACCGTGCTCGCGTTTACCGCCGCCGTCGCCGTGATTACCGGTATCCTTTTTGGTATCTCGCCGGCCTGGCAGCTTTCACACCCACCCATTAGCGAGCTGATCCAGGCAAACAGCATGAAGGTCACGGGAAGCGCGCGCAACCGCAACACGCACCGGCTCTTGATCGCCGGACAGGTAGCTCTCACCTTGCTGCTGATGGCCGGCGCCGGGGCCGCAATGAAGGCGTTTCTCGCCCTGACTCACACGCCTTTGGGCTTCGAGCCGGAGCACATCTTTGCGCTGAATGTTGCCCTGCCAAAGGGAGCATACCCGAGCTGGCAGGCACGCTTGAATGCAAACGAGATGGTTCGTCGGGCCATCGCCGAAGTTCCGGGCGTGGAGAGCGCGAGCGTTTCAACCACGTGGTTTCCACCTTTCGGAGGGTTCAGCGCCAAGGTCGATATCCGGAGCAAGCCGTCGCTGACGGGTGCGGAAGCGGTTTTGGCACTGGTGAGCCCGCAGGAGTTTTCGACGCTCCGCATTCCGCTGTTGGCAGGCCGAATCTTCAACGATGTGGAGGTCGGTCGCGCAGCTCACCTAGCCCTGGTGAACCAGGCGTTCGTGAAACAGTTTCTTCCCGGCGCGGACGCGATTGGCCAGGGGGTTCGCAGCTCCATGCTCAAAATCGAGCGGCCCGACCTGCTGCTTACTCAGGCTCCAGACGATTGGTTGGAAGTGATCGGAGTTGTGGCAGACGCGCGCAATGACGGACTGGATCATCCCACCAAGCCCGCTGTCTTTCTTCCTTACAGCTTCGCTTTGCCACCGGACGAGGCGCTGTTTGTGCGCTCGGCGGGCAGTCCAGAGGCGGCAGTCATGTCGGTGAAGCAGCGCATGCGGGACATGCACCCCGACATGGTGGTCGGTAACGCTCACACAATGGTCTGGTGGTTGAATACCCAGGGATGGGGTCAAGGACGCTTCATTGCAACGCTCTTCTCACTCTTTGCGGTTCTGGCACTCGCTCTGGCTGCGACCGGACTTTACAGCGTTGTCTCGTTTGCCGTGACGCAACGCACACAGGAGGTCGGCATACGGATGGCTCTGGGCGCACCGCGCGCTAACATTCTGCGCTTGGTCATCAGTTCGACGGCCGTAATGCTTGCCGCAGGTCTGGTGGTCGGACTTGGGCTCAGCGTAGTGCTAGGCCGCGTGGTCGGGTCGTGGGCGGGGGGCAGTCCGCGCGATCCTGTAACTTTGCTTTCGGCGTCGCTGGTTCTGGCTCTGGTGTCTGTAGTCGCCTGCGTCGCTCCAGCCTGGCGCGCCGCGTCCGTGGACCCAGCTGTGGCGCTGCGATACGAATGAAAGCCAATGCATAACCTTATCCAAGATCTTCGTTACGCGTTGCGGCAGTTGCGCAAGAATCCGGGATTCACCGCCGTCGGATTGCTCACGCTGACGCTGGGCATTGGGGCTAATACCGCAATCTTCTCCGTCGTCCACGCCGTCTTGCTCAAGCCGCTCGGATACCACGATCCGGACCGGGTGGTGCTCATCACCGAGGGAGCTACGCCGGTGCGGTTCGAGGAATTGTTGGCGGCCAGCCGATCCTACACAGAAATCGGGTCCTTCGCCGGCCCTGAGGACATGGCACTTTCCCGCATCGCCGAGCCGCGGGTGTTGAAGGGTGCACGCGTTTCCGCGAACTTCCTCCGCATTCTAGAGGTACGTCCCTTGCTGGGACGTAGTTTCCTACCGCAAGAAGACAAGCCGGGGGGGCCGGAAGTGGCGATGATCAGCGAGCAATTGTGGCGGGGACAATTCCGCGGAGATCCTATGATCGCCGGTAGGACGCTGACGCTGGCAGGCATGCCGCGCACGATCATCGGCGTGCTACCCGCAGGATTCCAATTCCCCTTTTCCGGTACCGATGTGTGGGTGACGAGGCCGTCGGAGTGGCCGGTGATCCCGCCTCAAGGCAGGCCTCTCAGTCCCATCCTCAGCGTGTTTGGCCGATTGAAACCTGGCCTGCATCTTCAGCAGGCAACCGCCGAACTGGCGGTTTTGAATCGTCAATACACCGCGGCTCATCCCGCCATGCTGGATGCCAAACCGAACTCATCGGAAACTGTGCGGCCCTTCAAAGACCAGCTGGTTTCAGAGGTTCGTTCGGAACTGTGGATGCTATTCGGTGCAGTCGGGTTTGTCCTGCTGATCGTGTGCGCGAACATCGCAGGCCTTCTACTGGCGCGCGCAACTTCCCGTTCGCGGGAATTCGCTGTTCGCGCAGCCATTGGGGCTGGACGGGGACGGATCATCGGTCAACTACTCGCTGAGAGCATCTTGCTGGCCTCGGTTGGTGGCGCGTTGGGCATAGGGCTTGCGGCATGGAGTTTGAACGCGATCAGAAGGATGATCTTTGTGGATCTCCCGCGGGCGGGAGAAATCCACCTGGACGCCACGGTCCTCGGATTCGCAGTGGCGCTCTCGGTCGGCACGGGCTTGCTGTTCGGGCTGGTACCTTCGATGGCCGCGTCTAGACAGGATCTCGCCTGTGTCCTGAGGGGAAGCGGCGAAGCCGCAAGCAGTGTAGGCGCAAGGCACATGCGACGTTTCGGCCCACGAGGGCTGTTAGTGGCGGGTCAGGTAGCACTGTCGATGGTCTTGCTGATCGGCGCCGCCTTGCTGATCAAGAGCCTGGCTCGTGTATACCGGGTCGATCCAGGATTTCAAACCTCCCACCTGCTGACAATGAACATCGCGTTGCCGCCCGCGCGCTACGATACGGACGAAAAGAAGGCAACGTTCTATGAGCAACTGGTAGAACACGCAGAGTCCCTGCCCGGGGTTCGCAGCGCGGCTGTAACGCTGACGCTTCCGATGACCGATATGTGGCTGGGAGTTCCCTTGCAGTTGGCGGGGACTCCGCTCGTGCCACTTAACGAGCGCCCGATCGGAGTTATCCAAGACATCACGCCAGAATATTTCCGGACCCTGGCGATTGCGCTGAAGCGAGGGCGAGAATTCACAGCGCACGACAACGCGCGGTCCGTTCCAGTTGCAATCGTCAGCGAAAACTTGGCGCGCCTGTTCTGGCCACAGTACCCGGCGGGATCGAATCCCATCGGCGAACACATCCTTATTGGCTCGGATACTCAGCCAGCAGAGATCGTCGGCATAGCTGCGAACGTGCGTCAATATGGCCGAGATGACAATCCGAAGCCGGAAGTGTATCTGCCCTGCGCACAGAAGCCTCCCCTGTCTGCAATGCTGGCCGTGCGAACAGACGGCAATCCGCTCTCCTTTGCCAACGCCGTTCGGGCTCAGATACTCGCGATCGATCGTGACCAGCCCGTTTCCGCGGTCGCATCGATGGACGATTTAGTGGAAGCCTCCGAGGGGCAACTTCGACTCATGATGACGCTGCTCGGAACATTCGCCGGCGCGGCTGCACTTCTCGCCGTGATTGGACTCTACGGCCTCATCTCTTTTTCAGTCGTGCAAAGGACAAAGGAAATCGGGATCCGCCGGGCATTGGGCGCGCAACGAAGCGACATTGTTTCCCTGATGGCTGGAGAGGTCGTCCGCCTCACGCTGACTGGTGTTGTTTTCGGGATCGCCGGTGCCTTCGCTATGACTCGACTGCTGAAGGATCTGCTATTCCAGGTCAGAGCCACCGACCCGGCCACGTTTGTTGGTATTGCCATGCTGTTCGTTCTGGTCGGAGTGTCCGCCAGTTATATCCCCGCTCGCCGGGCGGCGAAGGTCGACCCCATGGTCGCGCTGCGTTACGAGTAGGAATTTCGCCATGAATGGATTGTTTCAGGATGTTCGCTACGCGTTGCGGCAGTTGCGCAAGAGCCCGGGATTCACCTCGGCTGCCGTGCTGATGCTGGCGTTGGGTATCGGCGCCAACACAACCATTTTCAGCATGGTCAATGCGGTTCTTCTGAGACCGCTGCCGTATCAGGAGGCGGACCGGCTGGTGATGGTATGGGAGCAGAACCCCCATCGCGGTTGGTTTGAGAACGTTGTTTCGGCAGCGAACTTCCTCGACTGGAAGAAGCAGAACCATGTGTTCACCGATCTGGCTGCGTTCGAATCGAACTTCTTCAATCTCAGTGGAGGCAACAAGCCCGAGGAGATTGCCGGCGAACGCGTGACCACTAATCTTTTCTCTGTTCTAGGTGTTCGGCCCTTGCGAGGCCGACTGTTCCTGCCAGAAGAAGAGAAGCGAGGCACCTCCGCGGTGATTGTAAGCTACGGACTTTGGCAAGAAAGCTTCGGAGGCGATCCTGAACTCGTCGGGAAACCAATCTCGCTCAACGGCCAGGCTTATACGGTTGTGGGCATTCTGCCAGCGACCTTTGCCGACGATTACTCTCGATCGTTCGCGCAGCGCTCACGCGTCTGGGTATCGGGTCTGGATCTTCAACCCGAAGGCAGGGAATTTCACGACTACCACGCTATGGCTCGTCTCCAGCCGGGTGTAACGCTAGCTCAGGCACAGGCAGAAATGGACACCATCGCCAGCCGGATCGAGCAGCAGTATCCCGAGTCCAAGGGTTGGGGCGTAGCTCTCGTGGGACTGCATGACCAGGTGGTGAAGTACACCCGTCCGGCTCTTCTGGTCCTGCTGGGCGCGGTTGGTGTGGTGCTGTTGATCGGCTGTGCCAATGTGGCCAACCTGCTGCTGGTGCGCGCGACAGGACGCCAGAGAGAGACCGCGATTCGCGCAGCGCTGGGCGCCACCCGCGCACAAATTGTGCGGCACTTCCTGGTGGAGAGTTTGCTGTTGTCGATGATGGGTGCGGCGCTGGGTCTCGTGATTGCAGGCTGGGGATCAGAAATCCTGGTAAGGCTGACGCCTCCAGATACGGCGAGAATTGAAGGGGCGGGAATCAACGGTCTCGTGCTTCTTTTTACCGTCGTGATTGCACTCGGAACAGGAATCGCATTCGGGCTAGTCCCTGCATTGAGTGCGTCCAGAGCGAAGGTAAGGGAGACACTGAAAGAGAGTGGCCGAGGATCGAGTCCGGGTACCAGCGGCCGCAGGCTACGAGACGCGCTCGTAGTCTGCGAGTTTGGTTTGGCACTCGCGTTACTGGTTGGAGCCGGCTTAATGATGAAGACGCTGGTGCATCTGCGCCGAGTCGACATCGGCCTTGATCCCGAGAATCTTCTGACCATGAAGGTACCCCTCGAAGGCCCGCAGTATCACGATGAACGGCGACAGGTGGAATTCTTTCAGCAGCTTCTAGCCCGCGTTGAAGCGCTGCCGGGAGTCGAAGCCGCGAGCGTGACCCGTGGGGTTCCAATCTACGGCTGGGCAGGCTGGAGCTTTGTGACCGCTGATCATCCGAACCCGCCCGCGGGCGAGACGCCTGACGCGAACTATGTCGTTACCGGACCGCACTATTTCCGCACGATGGGAATTCCACTACGCCTGGGCAGGCCATTCTCTGATGGCGACTCGCCAACTTCGGAGCGAGTCGTGATTGTCAGCGAGTCGCTGGCTCAGAAGCAGTGGCCGGGAGAAGACCCTATCGGAAAGCGCCTTAAGGTAGGTGCTGATCCAACCGACAAGAGCCTACCCTGGCTCTCAGTAATTGGTGTGGCCGGAAACGTCAGGAGTGAGGGTCAGTATGCGCCCTTCGTGCCGGAATTATACGTCCCCTACACGCAATATCCCTGGATTCTGCGGCCTCGCCACATCGTAGTCCGCAGTGCTTCCAGTTTGTCTGCGATCGTTCCTGCCATTCGTCGCGAAGTTGCTGCTCTGGACAAAAATGTCCCGGTTTCGGAGATCAGTCCTATGACAGAGATCGTAGCGGGCCCGGTGCTTCAGGGGCAGACCATCATGTGGTTGCTCGGCGCCTTCGCTGCCCTGGCTCTGATTCTGGCTGCCATAGGAATTTACAGCGTCATTTCTTATGCAGTAACCCAGAGAACGCATGAACTTGGCATTCGCATGGCGCTGGGCGCGGATCGTCGAAGTGTGGTGAATCTGGTAGTGAAGCAGGGCCTGTTTCTGGCGATGATTGGCGTCGTAACAGGCTTGGCTGGCGCGTGGGGCATGACCCGCTTCCTCTCCAGCTTGCCGTTCGAGGTGCGATGGTTATTGCTGTTCGATGTACAACCGACAGACCCCCTTACATTCGTCAGCGTGTCCGCAATTCTGACAATGGTGGCCTTCGTGGGCAGTTATGTACCGGCCCGACGCGCGGCGAAAGTGGATCCCATAGTGGCGTTGCGTTATGAGTAGGAGATTGAAATGACCGGACTACTGCAAGATCTTCGTTATGCTCTGCGGCAGGTACGCACGAATCCGGGTTTTACAGCCGTCGCTGTCCTCACGCTGGCGCTTGGTATCGGCGCCAACACCGGCATTTTCACCCTGGTCAATGCTGTGTTCTTGAAGTCCCTGCCGGTACCGAACCCTGAGCAGCTCTTTCTTGTCCGCCAAGGCGACCGGTTTGCCGAGCAAACCCGTGTGTCTTATCCGCTTTATGAACGGATGTTGAACGCCATGCCTGCATCCGCGAGCCTGGCTGCAGTGACTCGGCCCGGTGACTTCTACTTGAGAACTGGAACTAGTCAGCCCGAGATGAACAAGGGACAACTGGTTTCGGGGAACTATTTTCAGACCTTCGAGACCTATCCAGTCCTCGGCAGGCTCCTGACCCCAGAAGACAATCGAGTCATCGACGGTCACCCGGTGGCGGTGATCAGTTACGGCTGCTGGAAGCGCCGCTTTGCTGGTGCACCTGACGTGATTGGGCGCGAACTGGTCATCAATAGCCTGCGCTTCACGATTGTCGGGGTGACAGCGGCAGATTTCTTTGGGGAGGAACCGGGAAGGGCGCCGGATTTTTGGCTCCCGCTCATGATGCAGTCGTCTCTTCACTATGCCCAGCATTACAGCAAGAGCACGGCGGCGGATGAGGACAAACCCTGGGTGTTCGAGGAAGACATCACTTGGGTGGGACTGATCGTCCGAGCAAGGAATCGAAGGGAGTTGTCCCACATTTCCGGCGTCCTCAACCAGCTTGTCTCCGAAGACCTTGAGCGACACGGGATGCGAGCGAGTGCGGCCGAAGACCAGCGGGCTCGTCTCGAAAACCAGCTCGTGCTCGAGCCGGGTAGTCAGGGGACGAAGGCGCTGCAGCGCGAGTTCTCGCAACCGCTCCTGGCACTGAGCGGAACCGTAGGTCTGGTTCTGCTGATCGCTTGTGCGAACCTTGCCAGTCTGCTGTTGGCGCGAGCCACGACTCGGGCGCGCGAGATTGCCGTGCGTCTCTCGATCGGCGCCACGCGAAGCCGCCTGGTTCGACAGCTTCTGACGGAGTCCCTGCTGCTCTCAATTTTCGGTGGTCTGCTCGGAATCGGGGTGGCGTATTGGTGTGACACGGTCCTGCCTGGGTGGGCATCGGGCGGATCCTTGCCCATTCCGCTCCACCTGGCGCCTGATATGCGCGTTCTGTTGTTCAGTATCGTCGTCGTGCTGGCCACCGGAATTCTCTTCGGTTTGGCTCCGGCTTTCCAGGCAACAAATATCGCACCAGTACACGCTCTCAAAGCGAACGCAAGTTGGGCCTCCAGCACGCAGCGCACGGGGGCCCAATGGTCGCTCCGGCAGACTCTGGTCGTCGCACAGTTTGCATTGTCGTTAGTCCTTCTGATTGGCGCTGGGTTGTTCATTCGCACTCTCAGAAATTTCGTGAGGCTCGACCCCGGTTTCGATCGTAACCATATCCTTACTGTCTGGCTCGATACCAATATCCGGCATTACGACCACGGTCAACTGCTTTCGTTTTATCAGAAGGCACTTGATCGCGTGCAAGCGCTCCCCGGTGTGCACTCGGCGTCTCTGGCGACATGTAGCATCGCCTCAAACTGCAGGAGTGCTAGCGATATTTACCTGCCAGGAGGCAACCACCTTGCGGCTACGCCGCAGACGAACATTGTCAGTTTCGAGTACTTCGACAATGTCGGGATTCCGCGCCTGCGTGGGCGCGACTTTACGCTGGCAGACAATGAGAAAGCCCCACACGTCGCAATGATTAATCAAAGCCTGGCCCGTGAGGTGTTTGCCGGTGTAGATCCTATCGGCCAGCACTTTGGTTATGACCCCGGCTCTGCCAACGAGTTTCAGATCGTAGGGGTGGTGGCGGATGCGTTGGTAAACGGTGTACGCGAAAGTGCGCCACCCATGATCTATTTCCCTCTATTACAGGCCGTGACGAACGTTGAGAGTCTCGACGTGCGCGCTGCAGGCAATCCCGCACCGCTCACCGAACAAGTCCGGCGGGCGCTTACGAGCATCGATCCTGATCTTCCCATCGGAGACATTACTACCCTCGCGGAACAGGTCACCAGCAACCTGGGGCAGCAAAAGCTCATCGCGCGACTGACCGCGATCTTCGGCGCTCTGGCGCTCGCTCTCGCGTGCCTTGGTCTTTACGGGGTGATGTCTTACACCGTCGCGCGCCGCACCGGCGAACTCGGAATTCGACTGGCTTTGGGAGCTTCGCGCAACGCAGTTCTCTGGCTGGTGTTGCATCAGACGCTAGTGTTGATCAGCGCTGGTGTTGCTGCGGGATTATTGCTGTCGTTTCTTGCCGGGAGCACAGTCACAAGCCTGTTGTTTGGTCTCAGTGCGTACGATCCTGCCACCGTCCTGGGAGCAACGGCGGTTCTGACGTTGGTGTCTTTCGGTTCGGGTCTAAGACCGGCATGGCGTGCCGCTCACCTCAATCCGACAGAAGCTTTGCGCGTGGAATGAAAAAGAAATCAGGAGATGCATGATCCAACTGAAGAATCTGGAACGCAGCTACAAAACTCCCGCAGCCCAAACCTGGGTGCTTCGGCGCATCAACCTGGAGATTCGCGAGGGGGAATTCGTCACCATCATGGGACCTTCCGGAGCGGGAAAGTCTTCCCTGCTGAACGTGCTGGCACTTCTCGACGACCAGTGGACGGGCGAGTACTGGTTCCGCGAGCAAGCCGTGCACGACTTGAAGCGCAAGCAGCGGGGCGAACTGGCGAAGAAGAATGTCGGAATGGTTTTCCAGAGCTACCACCTGCTTGACGACCTCACCGTGCAGGAAAACATTGACCTGCCGCTCTCCTATAAAGACATTCCGCGCGCTCAGCGGCAGAGCTTGGTGGCCGACACCCTCGATCGCTTCCAGATCGTGGCGAAGAAAGACCTGTATCCCAGCCAGCTTTCCGGCGGCCAGCAGCAACTTGTGGGAATCGCACGCGCGGTCATCCACAAGCCGTCGCTCCTGCTCGCCGACGAGCCCACGGGGAATCTGCATTCCGGCCAGGCCAAAGAAATCATGGAACTCTTTCGTGATCTGAACCAACAGGGGACAACCATCGTGCAAGTCACTCACTCGGAAACGAACGCGGCTTACGGAAGCCGCACGATTCAACTGCGGGACGGATGGCTGGTTGGCGATACAGCCAATCCTGCACTGACTCAACCGACGGAGGTGAGCGCATCGTGAGGTTCCAGGGTTCTGGTTTCTGGCAACGAGGGATCGCCATGCTTTGTGTGTACGGAATGCTAACCGGCAGCCTTGGGGCGCAGGTTCGAACATCGTCCCAGACGCAGGGTTCAAGCGCATCGCCGCAGAGCGGTGTGCCGCTTCGGTTTGAGATGCCAAAATCTCATAATCCGCTCAATGCCTACTCGCCCGAGTCGGTGCCGGAGCCCGAACTTGCGAACTCGGCACGTCTTCTCGAACTCATACGGGATGGCAAACTTTATCTTTCACTGAAAGATGCGATTGATCTTGCCCTGGAAAACAACCTCGATTTAGCCATCGCCCGCTACAACCTGCCCATCGCTGACACCGACATTCTGCGTACCCAGGCGGGGGGATTCTTCCGCGGCGTGAACACCGGAGTGGTTCAGGGAACTCCGGGCGGGGGTGTTGGAGGTTTTGGTACGGGGGCTCCTGGGGCAGGAGCCGGGGGCACGTCGAGCGGCGCGGGTGGCGCTGGTGCGGGCGCCTCGGGTTTGGTTCAATCCACGCTCGGAACTGGCACTGCCGTGTCGTCGTATGATCCCGCGGTGACTGCCTCCATCGGAGCTGAACATCAAACCACACCACTGGCCAACCTGAAAATTTACGGCGTGCCCTCGCTCCAATTGAATACTGGTCAGGCCACATTCGGTTACCTGCAGGCGTTTCCGACAGGTACAAGCGTTTCTTTCCAGTTCAACAATAACCGCCAGTCGACCAATAGCCCTTTCCTCTTTCTGTCGCCGGCCACAAGCGCGATGTTTCGCTTCACGATCCAGCAGGAATTGCTTGCGGGCTTCGGCTTCGGACCCAATCTGCGCTATCTTCGCATCGCGCGCAACAACAAGAGGATTTCCGACATCGCCTTCAAGGACCAGGTCATCGCCACCGTTACGCAGATCGAAAACATCTACTGGGACCTCGTCAGCGCCTACGAGCAGACGCAAGTCAACGAGCAATCTTCCGCCTTCGCGCAGCAGACTCTCGATAATGCCAGGAAACAGTTGAAACTGGAGAGCATTCCTGAGATGGATGTGATGCGGGCAGAAGCCGAAGTTTCAAGACGCGACCAGGATTTGACGGTTGCGCGTACGAGCTTGCAACTGCAAGAAACTCTCATGAAGAATGCCGTCACCAAGAATCTGTCGGATCCGCTTCTGGAAGCAATGCCCGTCATTCCAACGGACCGCATGCAGACTGACCAGACACAGGCAACTTCACAGATTCAGGATTTGATTGCTCAAGCCTTGTTGCACCGTCCAGAACTGGCTGAGACCGATGTGGACCTGGTAAACCGCCAGATCAGCCGGAAAGCGGCGCGCAATGCATTGCTGCCATCGCTCTCACTGGTAGGCTTCTACGGAGGGTCCGGACTGGCAGGCCCACTGAATCCTCTCTGTCAAGGATGCACTTCGAATGTGCCGGTTGATTTCGCCGGAGCACTTGGAAACACGTTCAACAATACTTCTCCCGATTACTATATTGGGTTGAACCTGAACATCCCTATCCGGAATCGGGTCGCCAAGGCTGATCAATTTCGTTCTGAGCTTGAGTATCGCCAGGCCGAGCTGCGCCGGGAGCAACTGAAGAAGCAGGTCCGCATCGAGGTTCGCAATGCGCAATATGCGCTTGAACAGACTGGCGCGAGGGTAGACGCTGCGCGCAAAGCACGAGACTTGGCCCAACGTACATTCGACATCACGAAGAAGGAACAGGAATTGGGGGCGGGATCGAGTTATCAGACCCTCACCGCCCAGCGCGATCTTTCGCTGGCTGAGTTAGATCTGGTCAGTGCGATGACCATCCATGAGAAAGCCAAAGTCGAACTTGATCGCGCCACCGGAGCGACTTTGGAACATAATGGCATCCAGCTCCAGGACGCGCTGAACGGTACCGTCGGCACGGCGAGTCCATAATTGAACATGCAGCCTTTTGCCAAGTCGGAAGAGATTCCCACCGCCACTGCGCTAAGGAGTAGCAAGGACCGTCCCCGTATCCTGGCTGCGGACGACCAGCAGCACGTTCTCGAGGCTATCGAACTTCTCCTGCGCCCGCAGGGATACGAAGTGGAGACGGCGCGATCCCCGGCGTTGGTTCGGGAGGCACTGGCTACCGGCTCCTACGATGCCCTCCTTATTGATCTGAACTACACGCGGGACACAACTTCCGGCCGGGAGGGCCTCGACCTACTGTCTGAGGTCGTTGCGCTGGACAACACGACGCCGGTCATCGTGATGACGGCCTGGGCCAATATTGAACTGGCAGTGGAAGCCATGCGCCGCGGGGCACGCGACTTCATTCAGAAGCCTTGGGAGAACGAACGGCTGCTTGTGATCCTGAGGACGCAGGTCGAGCTTCATCGCGCACTCCGTGAGGCTGAGCGCCTGGCAGCTCAGAATCGCCTACTCCAGACCGAAGGCCGACCTCAGTTCATTGCCACAGCGCCTGCGATGCAACCGCTGCTCGGCGCTATGACACGCGTCGGTCCCTCGGACGCAAATGTGTTGATCACGGGCGAGCACGGCACCGGCAAAGAGGTGGTCGCGCATACGCTCCATGCCCTGTCTGCCCGGGCGTCCCGTCCCATGATCGCCGTAAACACCGGCGCTGTGCCTGAAGGACTATTTGAAAGTGAACTTTTCGGGCACGTGAAAGGTGCGTTTACCGACGCCCGTTCCGATCGCATCGGCCGATTCGAACTGGCCGACGGTGGAACCATTTTTTTGGACGAGATCGGCAACGTGCCAATGCATCAACAGGCGAAGCTGTTGCGTGTGCTTGAGGCGGGTGAGGTTGAGCGGGTCGGCTCATCTCGCCCGCGCCGGATTGACGTGCGGGTAATTTCCGCCACCAACACCAACCTTCGAGCGGCGTGCGCTTCTGGGCAGTTTCGCGAGGACTTACTGTTCCGTCTGAATACCGTTGAGATGCACGTGCCCGCATTACGAGAACGCCGGGAAGACATCCCTGTTCTCGCAGTGCACTTTCTTTCACGCTACGCATCACGCTACCGGCGGCCCGTCCAGGGATTCGAGGCTTCCGCGTTGCAGCTGCTGATGCAATACTCCTGGCCAGGAAATGTCCGCGAACTCGAGCACACCCTCGAGCGTGCGGTTCTTATGTGCCGTGGAACTGAGATTGAACGCGCCGACCTGGGATTGGACTCACTTCGCCAGCATGGTCAGAACCTGGAAGAACTCAGCCTTGAGTCTGTGGAAGCCATTCTGATCCGCAAAGCGCTGCAGCGTTCTCAGGGTAATATAAGCCAGGCCGCCGAGGTGTTGGGGCTCAGTCGCGGAGCTCTTTATCGGCGGATGGAAAAGTATGGGCTTTAGCCCGCTGGGGAACCCGAATCCCACATCCCGGAAACCTCCACGCAAGCGGGTTCGCCTGTTGTATGAACGGCGGATCAGTCTCTTCTCACTGTTTGTCGCCCTGCCTGGCATGCTCCTGAGCGGCATCTTCATCTGGATCACGCCATGGTCTCTGGAGTCCAAGTTCGGGCTGACGTTCGTCGAAGTGTTTGTCTGGTGGCTTCTGGCGATGGCGTTGCAGGAGCAAACCACGCGCCCACTGCAGACTCTGGCCAATGTGATTGCCGCCCTGCGCGAAGAGGACTATTCCTTTCGAGCACGCGGTGCAGCCACGGATGATGCGCTGGGCGAGCTGTCTCTTGAGGTGAATGCCCTGGCCGACCTGCTCGCCGAGCAGCGTATTCGAGCCATTGAAGCCACGGCTCTGCTGCGCCGCGTCGTCGAAGAGATCGAAGTGCCGTTGTTCACATTCGACCCGGATCAGATTCTGCGGCTGGTCAACTCAGCCGGAGAACGGCTGCTGCAGCGGCCCTCGGTGAGACTTCTAGGTCGCACCGCCAAAGAAATTGGACTGGACAGCTGCCTGTCCGTGGAAAGCGGCACTCTAGTTCCTTTGCACTTCCATGGCCCGAACGCGCGCTGGCTGGTGCGCCGGAGTTCATTTCGGCAAAAGGGTGTGCCACACACTCTGATCGTTCTGTCGGACGTGAGCCGCGCTCTACGGGAAGAGGAACGCGGCGCCTGGCAGCGTCTGATTCGCGTGCTCGGCCACGAACTCAACAATTCCCTTACGCCTATCAAGTCGATTGCAGGCAGTCTGAATGCTCAGGTCTCCCAAACCGTTCTCCATGCCGATGCACGGCAGGATTTTCAACGCGGGCTAGCCATTATTGGAGCCCGGGCCGACTCCCTCAATCGTTTCCTGCAGGCTTATCGTCAACTCGCCCAGATGCCCCCACCCGTTTTCTCGAAAACTGCCCTCCCCCCGATTGTTGAGCGGGTTGCTGGGCTCGAGACCAGACTGCGAGTGCAGGTCGTTCCCGGTCCAGACATCCAGTTGATGCTTGATCCTGATCAGTTCGAGCAGATGCTCATCAACCTGGTGAGAAATGCAGTCGAAGCGGCCCTGGAACCACGCCACATCGAAAACGGATCCCAGGAGGCCACGAACACACTTTCTCCGCGTTTGGACCCTCAGGTCGTGATGCATTGGGACCTCACGGAGAAGGACCTGGTTCTCACCATCGACGACAACGGAGCCGGATTTCTCAATCCCACCAATGCGTTTGTCCCCTTCTACACCACCAAGCCCGCGGGAAGCGGCATTGGCTTGGTCCTCTCCCGACAAATCGCCGAAGCCCACGGCGGCTCGATTGAGCTGCTGAATCTGCGGGACAAGAAAGGATGCCGGGCAAGAATCGTGCTGCCACAAGCCCGGACTACTGCGTAGCCGAGACTCCAAGAGCTGGGTGGCCTGGGGGGATTGCGGTTCTTCAGGTGTTAGCCACCGTACAGAGATTGCTGATGCAACCCGGCATTGCTGATCGAGACACAGCTGTCGATCAGAACGCCTCCACAGCGTCGGATCGTCGCAGGCTGGGACAAGCAACCAAGCGCGATTTATCGCCAACTATTCGGTCCTCTCGAATATACTTCTTGTTTTGGTGTCATAGCGTCCGTACATCCGTTAAAACCTCGGAGCACCAGGACTCCGGTCCAGCCGGGACTTTGAAACAGAGGTCCCTTTCGCTCTGGTGATGAGCGGTCTCGCGATCCTTTCCCACGCGTCGCGGGCAAAAAACCAGTTTCCCTCAACCCCGCGGAAAATCGTGCCCACGTTCAGCTGATACCATTCATCAGTCTTGCCTGGCAGGTATACATAGCCTTGGTCGTTGGCCGGATCATATTCATAGATCACCACATATACCAGGCGCTCATCCGGTAATTTCGCGTGGAACGACACTTGGTAGCGTGTCAGTCCCTTGGGTCGCTCCGTGACAGCACCCCGAGGCCAGTCGATGATGAACCCACGATCCCCTTGCGTAGTTACGCCCGAGCTTGTCGAACTAGTTCCCACACCAGCCCACACATTGAAGTTCGCCAGGATATTCGGGTCGGTGATTTCAATCGGCCCTTTGAGATCGGCCCCGTTAATCGTGATCTTACATGTATCCGCTTTCGCGAACAGCTCGAGCGGAACCGTTACTAGGAGGAAAGTGAGCAAAACAACAAACATTCTCGTCATTCCTCACCTCCGCATTGCGAAAGATTATTATAGGTTGCCCGCGACTGGAAGGGTCAATCGGACCCGCA
>Ga0070707_100001722_pt1 | contig 21109 bp, 20 predicted proteins | sample KBSK5502metaG_FD_65468 | JGI IMG/M metagenome (GOLD analysis project Ga0070707, IMG submission 65468) | Corn, switchgrass and miscanthus rhizosphere microbial communities from Kellogg Biological Station, Michigan, USA - KBS K5-50-2 metaG | ecosystem: Host-associated > Plants > Roots >...
TCGGCGAGGAGCCGCACTGTATCGGCGACGGCGATACCGCGAATGTCGGTAGCGAGAACATCCAACGCGTCGCGAACTCCTTCGCGCGCGTACAGCAGCTCACTCGTACCGCGGTAAAAGCGCTGCTGTCGGAGCAACAGCGACGCGATGGTAGCGCCGACCAGGCCAAGCATCACCAGCACGACGACGAGCTCCAGCAGGGAGAATCCAAGCGATCGCCGCACTAGGGACACATCCTAAGTGCGCGATAGGAATCCGTGCGCTGTCCGTTGGAGGTGACGTAGGTCACAGTCTCGGTGATGCTGACGCGATTCGAGTCGGGACGCGAGACCAACCAATCCGATTCAATCTGCGGCAGACTCTGATGGCCACTCGCGGCGCTGGGACACCCCGCGACAAGGATCTCGATTTGGCTGGCCGCAATCCGCGCCGCCCGCTCACGAACGGCATCGCCATTCAAGGCTCGCCCCATCACTGCACTGCCGCCGGCGAGAGCCAGCCCGCCGATGACAAACAGAAGCAGCGCGACGATCAATTCCAGCAGCGTGTGTCCGCCTCGCCCAGTAAGTGTCTTCGCGCGCATGGCCACAATGATCCGACAAGGAGCGCGGGTCGCGCCATGCGCATCACGCGCCCGTCATCAAATCGATGCAAAAAAAGGGGAGTGGCTTTCGCCACTCCCCCGTTTGCATCACGGTCTTCAATTAGGCGCAGGTAATCACGCCGTTGGTCATATCACAGGTTTTGGCAGACTGCGAGTGCGTAGCGGTCGCGCTCCACGAAGGCGGCGGGCCCGCAACGTTGGTGACGACAACCGTAACGTTCTGCGACGGGCTGAAGCCCTGAAGAGGCGACGCAGTCGTCGCGGTGCCACCGAAATACGCGCCGCCGTTGTCAGCAGCGTACTGCTCTTCATACGTCGCCATGTTGCGAAGGTCAGACTTCATCGCGGCGACGTACGCCTTGTCCTTCGTATTTGCGAACTTCGGAATCGCGATCGCGGCAAGAATGCCGATGATGACGACGACGATCAGAAGCTCAATGAGGGTGAAACCCTTTTTGGTGCGCATTTAAGGACTCCTGGAGCCAAAAAAATGGTTGGGTGAGCGGGGCAAGCGGCGTTGGTTTGCGCTCGGTTTGGTGCTATCTGAGGCAGTACCCGAGCCAGGATTTGGCTAAGAGGTAAGCCCTTGTGGTGTCAGGAGTTACGTTTTGAGGTCGGTCGGTACCGACCCAATTTCCCGCGTATTTTGCGACAACTGCCGCGAGTTGCGGCAATCAGGTAGGAAGCCCGTAGCGCGAAAGCTTCCGGTAAAGGGTCGAGGGATCTATTCCGAGCACCTCCGCCGTCCGCGGCTTGTTCCCGCCCTCGTTCTCCAGGACCCACATGATGTACGCGCGCTCGATAGTATCGAGGGTCGGATTTGTTTGCACGGCATCGCTCACCAGTGGGTCCGACTTCGGTTCTACGATGCGCTCCGGCAGCGCCGACACCGGGATCGTGTCGCCCTTCGCCAGAATCACTGCGCGCTCCAGCGCGTTCTCGAGCTCGCGCACGTTGCCCGGCCACGTATACCGCTGCATCGCTTCCACCGCGTCCGGCGCCAGCCCGCGAGGCGTCTCCCCACTGTTCTCCGCTGCCCTGCGCAGAAAGGCCTCCGAAAGCAACGGGATGTCACCGGGACGATTCCTCAACGGCGGCAGCACGATCGAGATCACATTCAGTCGATAGAAGAGATCGCTGCGAAAATTCCCGCGCTTGATCTCGTCCTCGAGATCGCGATTCGTCGCCGCTATCACCCTAGCATTCACCGGCTTCGCTTCGGTGGCTCCCACCGGAATGACTTCCCGCTGCTGCAACACTCTCAGCAGCTTGACCTGCGTTGCCGGCGTCGTCTCGCCGATCTCGTCGAGGAAGAAGGTGCCCTCGCCAGCCGCGAAAAAGAGACCCTCTTTGTCGCGGGACGCTCCAGTAAAGGATCCTTTGACGTGACCAAACAGCTCGCTTTCCAACAAGCTCTCCGGCAGCGCGCCGCAGTTGATCGAGAGGAACGGCTTGTTGGCGCGCGGCGAGAGTTCATGGATGTACCGCGCGACGACCTCCTTACCAGTGCCCGACTCTCCCTGCAGCAAAACCGTTGAATCCGTACCCGCAACGGATTCGGCGACGTGCAGCGCGTCCAGCCAGGTCTTGCTCGACCCCACCGGTCTGCCTGAACGATCCCGCTTCCTTGCTTCGGTTTTGAGCGTTTTGTTCTCGCGCCGCAGATTCCGATGCTCCGCCGCGCGACGGACGATCGTCACCAGCTCTTCGTTCTTGAACGGCTTCTGGATGTAGTAGAACGCGCCGTTGTTTACCGCGCCGATTGCCGATTGCAAGCTCGCCTGCGCGGTCATCAGGATCACAACCGCCTCTGGGTCGTGGGCGCGGACTGACTGCAGAATGTCGAGCCCGGTGACGTCCGGCATCCGCACGTCGGTGATGATCAGTTCCGGCTTGAGAGCGGCAATCTGCTCCAGTCCCTTCTTGCCGCCCAGCGCCGTGTACGGAATGAAACCCTCGTTCTTGAGAAGAATCCGTATCGCGTCGAGGATGCCCATCTCGTCATCGATGACGAGAACCGTTGGCGCAGACGTCGCCGCCGTGGTCATGCCGCTCCCATCTTTGACGTTGCCCGCGGCGATTTGCGCACGCCCTCATGTCCGAGCTTGGGAAGTATGACCGTGAATCTCGTCCCGGATCCTTTGCCGTTCCCGTCGACCAGAATGAAACCGTGGTGTGCCTCGACGGCCCGGTGCACGATTGATAGCCCCAGCCCACTGCCGCCGGTCTTCGTTGTCACGAACGGCTCGAACAGTCTCTCCCGGATCGACTCGGCGATTCCTCGGCCCTGATCCGTGATTTGCAACATCATTGCACCGCGCGTGAAACGCTCGGCTTGCGCCGGCAGTTGATGATGCCAGAGCTCCGCCGCCTCGAGTCGCACTTCGCCACCGGGAGGAGATGCCTGCACTGCGTTGAGAAGGAGATTGAAGATCGCGCGATGTAGCAGATCGTCATCGCCAACGACGACCAGTGGAGTCGAAGGAAACACCTCGCGGATCGTCACATTTTCCGGCCTGTCCGGGTGATTCGCCACCAGCGCTGCCGCGTGATGCGCGATCTCGACGAGATCGACGCGTCGCACGCTGGTGACGCCCGTTCTGGCAAAATCCAGAAACTCGGAGAGCAGCCGAGACAATCTGTCCGACTCGCGCTGAACCAGTTTGGTCAACGTGCGAGTGTCGTCGTCCGATCCCGGCACTTTCGCCAATAGCTCCGCCGCGCTTCTGATCGAAGCCAGTGGATTCTTTATCTCGTGCGCCAGTGACGCGCTGAGCTCGGCGACTGCCTCGAGACGCTCCGCTCTCGTGTGCAATCTTTCGATGTCCGTCTCGCGCAGCCTAAAGGCGGCAAGCTCGGCGGCCATCTGTTCCCGACCAGCGTGTGCCGCGCGAAGACGCGCACCGATGTAGCCGCACCCCAGCGCAACGACGCCGAAAATGCCAAGCTGCACCAATATCGGGCCGTCGAAAGCAGTAACACGGTCCATGATTGTCACCGCGAAATACAGCGCGTCGCCAAGCAGGGCGATGAGCAACACACCTGCCGGTGGCAGCAGCAGCGCGCTGATGGCGATGACGAGGATATAAAGCGGGGCCAGCTGCGATGGAGCGCCGGTCTGCGTGACGTGCACGACAGTCGTGACCAGCAACAGATCGAAGATCGTTTGCAGATAGAAGAAGCTGTCGCCGATTAGTCCCTGGCGGCGCGCACTGTACAGCATCGACCCGCTGGTGAAGAACAGAGCCGATATGAAGGCAAGTGTCGCCAGCAGTGTCGCGGTGCTGTCGGCAGCCCGCCAGACCGCAATCGCGGCGATGAATATGCCGGTGGCCAGCGACAGCCGTCCGAGGTAGAGGACTCGAAGAACCCTCTCCCTTCCCCCACCCGTCGGCGCGGAGAGCGCTAACGAGGGCTGGGGGATCGCCGGGGTGATCGGGACAGCCGGAAGCAAGTAGTCCAAATTGGTTGGGTTAGAGACTGACGTCAATTAGACGCTCCGCCAGGCCTCTAAGTCTCTACTACTATATAGATTACAGCCTTATGGTCCTTGGATTTGTTGTCCCGGAGGCGCCCGACCCTCCGTCCCTCACCCTGGCGACCAGCAGTTTGATTGCGGTATTGGGTCTGGTCGCGGTCAACGGGTTCTTCGTGGCCGCGGAGTTTGCGCTGGTTGCGGCCAGACGCAGCAAACTCGACGAGATGATCGCGAGGGGCGACAAAGGCGCGAAGACAGTCCAGACCGCGCTTCAACATCTCGATCGCTACATCGCCGGAACCCAGCTCGGGATCACCATCGCATCACTGGCTCTCGGCTGGATTGGCGAACCCGTCCTGGCTGGCATCTTCGACCAGCTCTTTCGGACGCTAGGCCTCAACCCTTCGCCGACGGCTACGCACGTGGCCGCGGTGCCCGTCGCGTTCTTCCTCCTTACGTTTTTTCATATCGTGCTCGGAGAGTTGGCGCCGAAGTCGATCGCGCTCGCCAGCCCCGAAAAAACTGCCCGCGCCGTCGTAACACCGTTGATGCTCTTTTCCAGATTCATGTCGCCGTTCATCTGGCTCTTCAACGGCGCCGCCAATTCGCTCCTCAGGTTGCTCGGAATCGAGCCCACGAGAGACCACTCGGGACACAGTCCCCAAGAGATCCGGTTCCTGGTGATGCAGGCGCATGCCCACGGAATGCTCAACGAGACGGATCGGGCGATGCTCGCCGGCGTACTCGACTTCCACGACAAAAAGGCGCGCGATGTCATGCGCCCGCGAACCGACGTCATCGCTCTCGACATCGAAGCGACGGAGCAGGAAGTCTGGGAAGTTCTGCGTCGCGAGCGCTATTCGCGCTATCCCGTTTACCGCGAATCGCTCGACGACGTCATCGGCGTTTTTCTGGCCAAGGATCTGTGGCTGCACTCGGGTGACGCGCCGTTCAATCTCGCTGACTTCGTGCGCGAGCCGATGTACGTTCCGGACAGTCGGCCCGCCGAGCGCGTGCTCGATGATCTCCGCCGGACACGCGCCCACATGGCAGTCGTGCTCGACGAATACGGCGGCACCGCCGGCATCGTGACGATGGAGGATCTGGTTGAAGAAGTGGTGGGCGACATCGCCGACGAGTACGACTTCGCGTCACGCGAGTCGATCGTCACCGATGGTGTGCTGGAGCTCGCGGGATCCATGTCGCTAATCGACGTTCGCTCAGATTACAGGATCCCGATTCCCGAAGGGGACTGGACGACTCTGGGCGGATACGCGTTCGCCAAGCTTGGGCGTTTGCCCCGTATGGGCGACCGAATTGCGATTCCGGGGGGAGAGATGGAAGTCGTGGCGATGGATGGTCGCCGCATCGCCGCGCTGAGAATCCACCGGGCGGCCATCAGGCAACCACCGCCGGTACCGCAGCCGGCCTAAAGCTTTCGACGAAAGACTCCGCAGGCGTTGAAAGCGGTCGAGTCGCGCGTGCGCGCATAGCGCGCGCTCGCGCACGGAAGAAGCGAGCTCTTGGCCACCCAGTTGGCGCGACGACGGCGCCCGATATCAGAAACGAAGCGATCCACGATGGGCGTGCGCGAGGGATCGAATGCAGACAAGGCAGCCGCCGACTTGACGGCGAGCTCACTTTCTCTGGCGCGCATGTAGAGCAGCGGCAGGTGCGCCGCAACCGCGATATCCGTTGGTGGAACAGGCCTGTCGATCGTCTCCGTCCGGTCCCACACTGCTTCGGTGTACTTGGCCTCGAGATAATCGGAGTAGAGACCAGCAGCAGTAGCACTGCGGCCTGAAAACTCGAGTCGTTTACCCATCGCCAGGTACGTCTCCGGCACGCCAACGTAGCCGAGTCGGAGAGAGGTTTGGAGCATCCTCAACGCGGAATCGCCCTTGCCTGCACCGATGTAGGCTTGCGCCAACCGATAGCGCGGCTCGCCGAGCTGCGGATCGGTCTTCACTGCATCGTTGAGCACGACGAGTGCGCGCTCGTAGTCGTGGCCTGCCATGTACATCGCGGCGAGTCCCAGCCGCTGCTCGATTCGGTGTGGACTGAGGTCGATCGCCTTGTGAAAGGCGTCGATTGCCTGCTGTCGATAAATGCCGGAACCGTAGAACTGCGCTGCCTCGTCCAGCAGTCCGGCCTCGTGCGTGTAGAGTCTGTCATTCAGGGTGTCGCGATGGATCTCGCGCACGAAGGCGGCGAATGATTCATTAAAAGCACGGTCGAGAAGCCGTCGCTCAGTGGGGTTGGCGCGCATGGCGGCGATGCGCGGTCGCAGCCCGGCGATGTACTGCGCCATAATCAACGGCGTCTGCGCCGTCTGGTGAGCCGTGGAGTGCGCGAGAAGGTCCAGGTCATTGGCAGCCGATCCGATCGGATCGCTTGAAGAATCGATGCGGGCCAGCGCGCGGTTGGCGACGAGCGGGGCGTACCCCTCGAAATACAGCGCGGTGATCAGGACCGCTACCGCTGCCAAGGCCAGCGTCGGACGCGCCGAGGCTGGCTGCGGATCGAGGCTGGTGGCTTCGAGAACGACCGGGCCGATGGTAGCTCGTGACGCGATGAGCGCCGCGATCATGATCCAGAGCATCGTCGAGTTCAGGTCAACGAACCAGAACGCGAGATAGGTCGCGTAAGCGATCTGCAGTCCCCAGAGGACAGAGACTGCTGGAGCAGAAATGCGTCCGGCGCGATAAGCTCGCACGAGGGTCATTCCGATCGCGACCCAAATGCCGAGGAACGCTACGATGCCGACAATGCCGTTAGTGGCGAGAACCTCAAGGAACTGATTGTGGGTGCGGTCGTAGACGTCGGTGTCGAGCAGGTAGATGTTTGGATCGAAGTGACGGCTCCAGACGATGTTGTGATTCTCCGGCCCGTATCCCAGCAGCGGTCGATCCTTGAACCCCGCTATCGCCGCTCGCCACTGCATCGTGCGTGATTCGTCGGATCCAGCTGGATTGGTGCGTGCGAGTCGCTGGATTACTGTCGGAACATGTTGGGTGATCGCAGTGTCGGGAAAGGCTCTGATACCGGCCGACGCTCCACCGATGAGAATCGCCGCTGCCGCCGCCAGCGCCGGAGCAAGCCATTTCTTGCGTGACTTCGTGCTGACGGTGGCGAAAATGACTCCGCCGACGACTGCTCCCAGAACGAGGCCGATCACCGTGCTCCTGTTCTCTGCGTAGATCAACGCCAGGAAATTCACGCCGGCAGTCAACATGTACAGCAAACGGTAGCGAACGCTCGTACACGCGAGATACGCAGCGAGCGCCAGGTTCATCAGCAGGTAAGCCGCCAGAAGTCCGGAGTTTCCGACCGTCGCCGAGCTGCCCGCGACAAGCCCGTCAGAAGATGTCGCGGCGGCAGCCAACTCTCCGTGCTGAGAGATGACCCTGACGCTCACGAACAGGCTAACTGCCAGTGCCGAGTTGAGAATCCACGGCCAATCTTCGTCGCGCAGCGTGCGGAGAAGGAGAAAGAAGAGAACGAGATTCAGCCACGCCCAGACCCCGCCCATCCGCTCAAAGTCGCCGAAGAAGCTGTGCATGGGCGCCGGCGAAAAGAGCGCAGAGAAGGTTGCCGCAGTGAGAAACGCGACCAGCGCCCAGAAGATTGGCTCGCCGCGAAGATCGAGTCGCTTGCGTCCGAAACACAGCGCGAGGACGAGGGCGGCGGTGCCCGTCTCGACGAGGGCACGGAAGTACAGGTTGCGGGGAACCACGTATGGAAAGAAGAAACCGCTCCCGACCAGCGCTGGCACCAGCATCGTCGCGGCGAGCAGGACTATGATTGCCGTTCGCCACGATGACTGCGCGAGGAGGTTTCTGATGAAGCGCACGTCAGACCTTCGTCGGTTGCGTCAGTCGCGACAGCGTGTCCGGTGTTATCTCGTGGCCGCCGTCGAACCTGAGCACGCGGTATGGAATCTCGAGATCGTTGAGGCGAGCTTCCTGGGCGGCGACGATCTCGGGACGCGCAAAATCATCACTGCTTCCCACCACAATCGTGAGCGGCGATCGCTGCGACAGGCGGCTCGCAGCGGCGGCATCGAGCTCGGGCGGCAACAGGCCGCTCCAAAGAACGACGTGATCTGGCTCCACTTGTCCGCGTACGACCCAGCGCGCCGCGGTGGCCACTCCCTGCGAGAAGCCAAGTACCCAAAGGTCGATTTTCGACCTGTCTACCACGGAAAAGACTTCATCGTGCAGGAGATCCAGATACCTCACGTAGTCTTCCATCTCGAATTCCCGATCTTCCGCGGTCATCCAGCTGGCACCAACCGGCGTCCCTGGCGGATGCGGCCCGGCAGTCGGCGCCGACAGGTAGTAGCGCGACAGCGCTTCCGGAGCGATGAAGAGTCGGTCGGGTTGTTCGAGGGGGAGAAAGCGCGAGAGAAAGCGAGAAGCCAGCTGTCCGTGACCGTGGCAGACAAACCATACTTCGCGGAGATCGGCTTCCAGCGATCCCATTATCGCATAGCGCGCCTGCTTCGGTACCTTCAGGTGGCGCTGCTCGAAACTGCGTAGTCGCTTCTCGGTGAGGGCTGGGATCGGCAAGATGAGTCTCGATACTGGCGGATTTCGGGGTGAAACCGGTAACATCTCTCGTCTCTACGATCAATCTACCATTTCTGACGAAAAATGATTCGCTTCAACGCTCTCGCTGCGACAGCCATCGTCCTGACCGCATGTTCCGTTTCCCAGGACCAGGAGGTCGCTCTGGGCCGCCAGAACGCGGACGAGATCGAGGCCCAACTTCCGATCGTCACTGACCCTGCCGTCAGCGATTACATCCAAACCCTCGGCGAGTCGATTGCAAAAAAAACCAGCCGGGCAGATCTCGATTGGCATTTCTATGTCGTCAACACGAAACAGGTCAATGCTTTCGCGATCCCGGGCGGATACGTCTACGTGAACCGCGGGCTGATCGAGAAGTCAGACCGGCTCGATGAGTTGACGGGAGCCATGGGCCACGAGATCGGTCACGTCGTGCAGCGGCATTCGGTCAAGCAGATGCAAAAGCAGGAGGGGGCCAACCTCGGCGTGGTGGCGCTCTGCACGCTCACCAACATATGTCACGGTGTAGTCGGCGTCGCGGCGGTGCGCGTCGGCAGTGACGCGCTTTTTGCGCGCTACAGCCGCCACGACGAGCTGCAGGCAGATTCGGAGGCTGTCGTCAACGTGACGCGGGCTGGTTACGAGCCTAAGGGAGTTACAGACCTTTTCGAGGTATTGCTCAACGAGCGCAAATATCAGCCGACGCAGGTCGAGGGATGGTTCGCTTCGCATCCCCTCGAAGAGACCCGCATCAGACAGGCGGACGCGTGGATCGCACAAGTCAAGCGTGATCCATCAAAGCCGCTGCTTGTGGATTCACCCGATTTTCAGGCGTTCAAGACTCACGTCATTGCATTACCGCCGCCACCTCACCCTCCCCCTCCCCAGACCGAGAACAGTCGACGCTAAGCGAGGTTCCCTCGAGCGAATGAAGCGTTTTCTGCCCGCCTGGATCACGTCGCTACTTCTGATACCCGCGATGCTGCAAGCACAGGGGCGTCCGATCGATTGGGACGCACTCGCTCGCGAGTCGCAGACCGTCCTCGCCGACTACCTGCGCGTCAACACCACCAACCCGCCCGGCAACGAGATCCTGGGCGCAAGATTTCTCAAGGCGATTCTCGACCGCGAAGGGATCGAGGCTCGGATACTGGACACCACGGAAATCGGGCCGAACCGGGCCAACCTCTACGCGCGTCTGCGCGGCAATGGCAGCAAGAAGGCGATCGCACTGGTACACCACATCGATGTCGTTCCCGTCAACCCCTCGTCGTGGTCAGTCGACGCTTTCTCGGGCACGATCAAGGACGGCTACATCTGGGGACGCGGCGCAATCGACATGAAGGGCAACGGCATCGCCCAATTGATGGCGATGATCGCCCTCAAACGATCCGGAGTGCCGCTCACGCGCGACATCGTGTTCATCGGTAACTCCGACGAAGAGCTGGGATCGACGGGCGCCATCATCTTCGTCCAGCGCCATCCAGAGCTGGTGCGCGACGTGGAATACCTGATCACCGAAGGCGCCGACAACGTGCTCGACTCTACAGGAAAGGTGATCTATTTCGCGGTCGGCGTTGCCGAAAAGCGGACGTTCTGGCAGCGACTCACCGTGAATGGCGTCCCATCTCACGGGTCTCGTCCAACGAAACAGAATCCGGTGCCCAAGCTGGTCGCCGCTCTCTATAAAATTTCGCAATATGAATCTCCACTGCGGGTCACCCCGGGGGTCGACAAGTTCTTCCGCGACATCGCCAGAACCTTTGCCGAGCAGCAGCGCACCTGGCTGTCGAATGTGCGGGTGGCGCTGGAGAATCCGCGCGCGCGGGAGTGGATTCTCAGCGACGTGACGTGGAATGCTATTCTTCGCAATACGATCTCGTTGACCGGTCTCACCGGCTCGAACAAGATCAACGTAATTCCGGCCGTTGCCACGGCAGAAATCGATGTCAGACTGCTTCCTGACCAGGACACCACCGAATTCATGCGGACATTGCGGCGGATCGTAGACGACACCGCGGTGCATTTCACCCACGTCGGCAACACCAAGGCGCCGCTCGAGAGTCCGATCGACACCGACCTCTTTCGCGCGATCGAGAGAGCCGCACATGACAGAGAGCCGAGCGCGTTCGTGACAACGCCGATGGAAACGGCGGCGACGGATCGACCGACCTATCGCAAACTTGGAATTACGACCTACGGATTCAGTCCGTTCAAGATCCCGCGAGCGGAAATCCAGCGGGGGATGCACGGCAACGACGAGCGTCTCTCAGTAGACAACGTCGGTTACGGCGTGCGCTTCTACTACGACATACTGCGCTACGCGCAGTAGTCGACGAACGGCTGGCGCGTCAGCTCTTGTGACGGAAGGTGATGCGGCCTCTCGTCAGGTCGTAAGGCGAGACCTCGAGAGTTACGCGATCCCCGGCGAGAACACGGATGCGGAATCTCCGCATCTTTCCCGCGATTGTCGCGTGCACATCGTGGCCGTTGTTAACCTGCACGCGGAACGTCGCATCTGGCAGCACTTCGGTAACGGTTCCTTCCAGCTCGATTGCCTCTTCTTTCGCCATAGTCCCCCTATTTCGGCGGTTATTACAAATAAAAAACGGGGCCAGCCTGGTGTTGTCCAGACCGGCCCCGTCCTTCTGTGAAGCCTTTCAGCAAGCTACGACTTAGGCGCCGAGCTTGGTGACGTTCTCAGCGGCGGGACCCTTCTGGCCCTGCACGACGTCGAACTCGACGCGCTCGCCTTCGGCCAGCGACTTGAACCCGCTGCCCTGAATGGCCGAGTGATGAACGAAGCAATCCTTCTGTCCGTTCTCGGGGGTGATGAAACCAAATCCCTTGGCGTCGTTGAACCACTTCACTTTTCCGGTGGTACGCATTTCGGTACTTCCTCTGCAATTGGTCGGAAGTGCCGTGTTGCGGTACCAATCCGACTACTGTTTGTTCGCGATCGACGTGATCGCACTTCTCGCCAGAAAATCAAAAGACCTGGCAACACCCCAGGTCCCTGTACGGCAATCTGGCATCTGTAGCGCAGACGTTGCGCTTCCTGGCTAAAAAGTAATGGATTCTGGCCGTGCGGTCAATCAATTTGCGGCGGACTCAACAGCTTCCTCAATGGGGATGGTGTAGTCCCCCACCACCTGGCCGTACGCCTCGAACACGCCGGTCGGAGCCGGAACTCTGTCCCCTGTGAGCATCGACTTCATCATCAGGGCATTCGCCACCGCCTTCCCTTTGTAGTGATTGTTGGTGATGACGTACACCTCCCGAGTGCCGGGATCGCCGGCGATCTCCCTCGCTCGCTGGACCCACGGCTCCAGCTCGTCCGGCTTGTACAGGTAGTTGTAGCGTTGCTCGACCCCCGCCTTATCGCGGAACCAGTCTTTGTAATTCCTGCCGTGGACCCGCACGTACCCGACGTGCGACGTGACGTGTGTCGAGGGCCCGATCGAGTTGCGGTAAAGCGGCTGATCGATGTTGACGAAGCCGACTCCCTCCTCCACCAGCGTGCGGAGAAAGTCGGGCGTCAGCCACGAGGTGTGACGGACCTCCACTACCAGTGGATAGGCCCTGAACGTCCGGACGACATCGCCCAGCCATTCGTTGTTCTCCTCCGTGTTCTTGAAGCTCCACGGAAACTGCAGCAGTACCGCGCCCAATCGGTCGGCGTCCATCATCACATCGAAACCCTGACGGACCTGGTCGACTTCACCTGGCGTCCACGCCTTGTCGCGCTCGTGGGTGAACCGCCTCCACACCTTGGCGGTGAACCGGAACTGATGATGATCCTTCACGCGCCGCACCCACGACGCCGTCGTCTTTGCCACCGGTGGTCCGTAGAAGCTGGAGTTGATTTCCACGGTGTCGAAGAAGTCGGCGACATAGTGCAACTGGTCGAAGCCCTTTGGCTTTTCCGCTGGGTAGACGATCCCCTCCCAATCCTTGTATAGCCAACCGGCGGGACCGAACCGCATCGTCGCCGTCTTCCTTGAGCCGCCTCCGCCGACCGATCTTCGCGACCTCATGCTGATCCTGAGTGCGTGTTCAGTGCCATCTCCGGTCATTGGGGATTACGCTTGCGATCCACCCGCCAACCGCCGACGGAGCGGATCAGGGCCCCCGAGATGGGCTGGTAGCCGCCGGGCCAAGGGTTGCGCATTTTCTTGATCGCATGTCGTACGACTTCCACACCGCCGACGTATTCACCGATCACATTCACGGTGGGAATCCGCTCGCCGTAGTTCCAAGAGCGGGCGGGCTGTCCGACGAGCAGATGCAATCGATCGCTCGCGAGTTCAACTACTCGGAGACGGTCTTCGTCTTTCCTCCGGAAGAAAGCAGCAACACTCGGCGTGTGCGCATCTTCACGCCGGGGGCCGAGCTGCCGTTCGCGGGACATCCTACGGTGGGCTGCGCGTTCGTGCTGGCCTCGGTGGGCGAGATACCGATGAACGGTGATGAGACGCGCATCGTACTCGAGGAAGGCGTGGGACCAGTTCCGGTTCTCATCCGCGCCAACGGCGGCAAGCCGGTTTTCTCCCAGCTTACTTCGGCCAGGCTCCCGGAAATCAAAGATCCACCACCGCCGCCGGAGATTCTCTGCGAGATTCTGTCGCTGGAGCCGAGTCACATCGTGGCCGACGACATGATCGAGCCGGAAGCCGTGTCGTGCGGCGTGCCCTATCTCTTTATTCCGATCAAGAAACCGGAAATGCTCTCCTGGGCGAGAGTCGATATACCGAAGTGGGAGCAATCGCTGCGCGGCTATTGGGCGCCGGAGATGTTCGTCTACAGCGCCGACGACTGGACCAACATCTTCGAGGGCGGCCACATTCGCGCGCGGATGTTCGCACCCGGACTCGGCATTGGCGAAGATCCAGCGACTGGCAGCGCATGTGCGGCACTGGCCGGGTTTCTGGCGCTTCGCTCCGAAACACGAGATGGAACGCTGCGCTGGCTCGTGGATCAGGGAGTCGAAATGGGCCGACCCAGCCGCCTGGAGCTGGAGGTGGATGTGAAACGAGGTCAGCTGGCAGCGATCAGAGTCGGCGGCTCGTCGGTGCTGGTGAGCTCGGGCACACTCTACATCGACGGCGAAGCGTAAGTCGCGCGCCAGTCACCCGCACCTTCAGCCGGAACGCGAGTCACTGCCGCAACTACGTCGAGCTCTCGGCGCTACTCGAGATAGTGGTAGAGCCCAAAGAGGGCCATCGCCGCCCCGCCGATGATGATGATCGTCCCGGCGGTGTCGCCGACGAGCGCACCGACGATCATTGCACCGACGCCCACGACCATCAGCGCGACGTCCTGCCCGGCGTGCGGTCGCTGAGCGAGCGTGAGTTTGGTCATGGCGTTGACTTTGGCCTGGTCAACGCGGAATCCAACCGCCGCTGCCTGCAGTGTCGGACCTTTTTCCGGGGCGGGTGCTGTCTGTTGACCGCCGGATACAGAGGGAAGGATCGCAAGAGCACAGATGCTGATTGCCAGAAAGCGCATTTCGTTCTCCGTTGGAAGCAGGAAATGGTCAGCAGGACTTTGTAATAGCCTTCTGTTCCCGCACAGTTCGGAGGCGGTGTGCGGCAATAAACGTGCACGAAGTGGACACGTTTGCTGGCAAACTAATGCTGGATCAGCTGTTAGACCGCTCGACCTCGAAAGCAAACGCTCCGGTCAGGACACGGCCCGCGTGTTTCACCTGCACCCACATGTGATACATGCCCGGCTGCGGGAACGCGTATGGGAAACTGACGACGCCGTTTTGCCCGGTGGTGCCAGCGGGCGCCATTGCTTCGCTCGCCATAATCCGCTTGCCGAGACGTCCCGATACCGAGTCGCCGGGTTGTCGCATGGTGACAGCCATCTGCGACGCCATCGAGATCGTTCCGCTCGGATGCAGGTGCACGAATACCGAGCCGTCATCGCGCGTCACCACGGCGTGCCCTGCCATTCCCATGTACGGCTCCAGAGCCAGCGGCTTCCCATCAGCCGCGGTGACCAGAAACCGTAAAGACGCACTCCTCCCCGCGACGAACTTTGCCGCAGGTCGATCGAAACTCATGACGGAGCCGTCCGCGAGCACCGATCTCGCGTCTTTCGGTGCGGACGACGCGACCAGGAATGCGTCGTCGGGATCCGTTGGCGCTCCTGCTTCCTTCACAGTCGCGACGTCAATTGCCGTGGAGATCGTTTCGTTGAATCCACTCTCGTGCACGATGTCGCCGTAAACGCGGTACCGTCCCGCGGGCAGTGGCGGCAGTGAAGAAACAAAGCTCACCGAATCCCTGGTCGGCGGATGTAAGTGGGCGAACGCGAGGAGGTCGGGTACACGAATCATGAAGACGTGAATCAGCTTGCCGTGATCGGGAATTAACGGAGTCCACTGATTAGCTCGATGTGCGCGCAGCCATGTCGAGTCATTGCGCCTGATCCACGCGGAGTCGGAGATCTTGAGATCGAGAGCGGGCTTGCCCGCTACAAACTCGGTCGTTGCAGTCGCGGCGAGCGGTTTGTATATGCTGTGGTTGAAGCTCGTGTCCTCGTTGTTCCACCACCGCGATCCACCGAACAACGCCAGCGCCAGCACCGCGGTGCTCGCTGCCATTGCCACCCGTGCTTTCCAGCGCTGGCGCGCATCGGGCGCGACTCCGGGAGTAAGCGAGCTTTCCCGCACCGCGGCGCCGACGATTGTCACCAGGCCGAGGAAAAGAAAAACCCCGACCGCTACGAGCACTGCACCGAGCTTCGGGTCCAACTCGAGGCGCCGACTGGCGACAACGACTACCGGCACCACGGCCGTGCCAGCGCCGAGCGATCCGCGCACGGTCACCGTTACGCTGTTGGATCCGCCGGTCATGATCCACAGCTGGCCGGAGTACGTCCCCGCGTCTCCGGCGACGGGTGAGGCGATCTCCGGGGGAGGCGATGCAGCAAGGGCGTCGAACTTATTCGCCTGAATCGTGACCTCGTCGACGCCATTCGCCGGCCTGCCGTCGCTCAGAATGCGGGCATAGACCGTTGCCACACCCGGTACGACACCGGGTGTCGCGACCTGCACTATGACATGATATGGACCCGTGTTTCCCTCGTACCACGCGTCGGGACTTCCGATGTGCGCCGAGCTGACGAGAACGATGGCGGCGAGCAGCGCCACCGTGCCAAGTGCTTTCACCGCTTTACCTTCGTCATCGCGCCGCCGAGAAAAAGGCTGATGCGCGAGGAAACGATTCCAATGATCATGGCGAAGCCGATCCCTTTGGCGAACCCGAGCGGGCTCCACTTTCCGGTCGCATCGACGTCCAGGGTCCAGAAACGATAACGCCAGTCGCCGAGGCGATCGCTATACGACCATTGATCCGCGCCGATCAAAAAGTTTCGCGCCGGCGGCGACAGCAGAAAATCCGCCCAGAACCAGTGGACGGCGACCATCACCGCCACCCAGGTGACACCGATGGCGACCGACAGTTTCCAGTCGTTTCCTCGACCGAATCTTCGCATCAGCAAATCGACCGCGATCGCCGGGACGATGATGAGCAGCGGGAAAGCCGGCGGCACCATGTGGGTTACAGGATTGTAGATCGGGGCCAGCTTTGGCGTCGCCGGGAAGAGCTGAAGAATCCAGCTCATCGCCAACGTGATCGCGGAGTATATCGCGGTGATCGTCGTCGCCGGCCAGCGCAGTCGCGATGCGCGGGAGAGTCCGACCAGAAAAAGTGGTATCGTCCACGCGGTGACTCTGTAAAAAAGCGAGCCGTGCATCTGGTTGCCGACGCTGGCGTACTCCTGGATCACGGTCGACATCATCGTCACGAGGATCGCGGCCGCGTACGCGTGGATCATGCTGTACAGCGTCTGATCTTCAATCGGCGCACGATTCTGCGCGCGGAGCGCCATCAGCATTGCGCCGATCTGGATCCCGATCATCCCCCAGGCGAGTACCATGTGCGGCGGGCTGATGATCTTGACGTCCAGTCCGTAGGCGTTGTGCCACCAGTTATCAAAGGGCGCCGAGGTAATCATCATCAGCGTTCCCCAGACGCACACCCACGCACCCAGCGGACCGTAGAAGTAATGCCAGAAGCGAACAGAGCCGGCTTTCTCTTCCGCGGTGCCGGCAAACGTCGTCCGGAGAACGAGGTATCCGCAAGTCAAGCCGGCAATCACGGCAGCGGCCTGCTCCAGCAGATGGGCCAGGGTCCAGAACGTGTCACGTCCGACCGTGCGGTGCCACGATACATCCCAGATCAAACCGACGACGATGCACGTCGACGCCAGGACGACTGCGGAAAGCGGCCACGGAATCGTCCAGGCGCCGGCCTTCGAGCGATCACGCCCGATGACCCTATCAGCAACCGACGCCGTCATGTGCTTAGCTTGTCGCCCGAACCACTCCGGGGCAAGTCAGCGACTGCCTATCTTCCGCTCCGGTACCGTCTGTCGCGGTGCCGCTCCGGAATGTCTACTCGGCCGGTAACCTGCGAGTAATCGATGCTCCCGCTGCCCTTCGACCCGACACGGAAATCTTTCCCGACCTTGTTAACGTCGATGCTCCCCGAGCCGTCGTTCTCCACGATCACTGAGCCCTTCACGTCGGTGGCGTAAATGCCACCGGAGCCATCGCTCTCCACGGTGAAAGATCCGGAGACGCTGCGAACCTCGATGTCACCGGATCCATCGCTCACCGTCACGTCACCATTGACGTTCTCGATCTTGAGACTGCCCGAGCCGTCGGTGATGCGGACCGATCCGGCAGCGCCGTCCACCAGGAAATCCCCGGACCCGTCGGTCGCTTCGAGTGAGCCGACGTTGAAGATCTTGGTGTCGCCGCTGCCGTCGGATATGTCCGCATTGATGCCTTGCGGCACCTCAATTACCAGATCGAGACCCGCCGTATAGTTGAAGTCGCGCCATTCATCGTGGTCGGGGATATCAGCCTTGATGAAGACGAGGTCGCCCCTGCGCTCGGCGATCAGCTTGATCTCGTTGAGCAGCGGCTGCGACGAAGCCCGCGCCGTTCCCGTCACCTGTACCTGCCGGAGCCCGGGCTTGCCCTCGACCCGAAGAATTCCGGCGGCCGCCTCAACTTCGAGTGACTTCGCACCGTTAGCATCGACGACTGCGTTCCGCGGCGCCGTGTAGGGCGCTCGCTGCGCGTGGGCGGCCGAGCCGATGATAAAAGGCGCCGCCGCGAACGCTGCGCCGCGAAACTGTCGGTTCATCCATGACTCCATTCGGGTGTGACCGGATTAGACAACCCTTCCTTCCCTACGGTTTGAACGAGGGTCGGTTTCAGTCGGATCAGGGAACGGGATTCAGTTTCCAGATACCGTTGAGCATGTCCGATGCGTAAACATGGCCGTTAAGAAGCTGCACGCCCCATATGTATACCGCGCCCCTGTCGACCGGTCCGTGCGCCAGCTCTCGACCCATCTTCGCCAGATCGCAGCGGCCATCCGCGCTTTTATCGGCTGGGTCGCAGCTGGAGAGATCACCGCTGACGTCGATCGCGCGCACCCCGCCGTTGTAGTAGGCGGCGTAGAGAATCCCTCTCGTCTCGTCGACCGAGAAATTGTGCGTGCCAGCACCATCGAGGTGGTAGAACGCAACTTCGCGCGGCGCTGAGAAGTTGCTGACATCGACTACATGAATGTCGCCACTCGAGGAGGCGCCAATCACACCCGGCCCCTCCTGTCCGACGAACGCGAATCGTTTCTCACCGGTGGCCGCGTTATGGAACCACCATACGTTGTGCGCCTGGCCGCCGACGGTGACGACATTGCCCAGCGGGATCGGATTGGAAATGCTGCCGCCCGATCCACCACCACCAATGTCCCACAGCGTGATTCCCTGATTCCACAACGCAGTGATGAGAATTCCGTCCCTCACATACACGTCGTGCACGTACGGGCTTCCCATCTGCGCCGTGAAAACCTGCTGCGGCGTCGTAGGGTCGGAGATATCGACGATCACAAGCCTCGCTGGCGTGCCGCTCGCCGGGTCGATACACAGAAATGCGTATAGCCTCCCGTTGACGCGCTGCACTTCCGCGGTGTGCACGCCAGGGTCCGTGAGGGGCGTCGTGTAACGCGAGATGAGCTGCGGCTTCGTCGGATCCGCGAGACTGTAGATCATGATCGAGCCCGGTGAAAACTCCGTCGCCACGATCAGTAGCTGGCCATCGTCGCTGGTCTGGATATCGCCGAGGGTGCGCGCGTTATCCACGATCACCGAGTCGATCAGAACCGGCGTATCACCGGCGACGTTCCAGATTTTGACAGCATTACCCGGCGCTTGGCGGAATTGCCACGTCGTGGTGTAGGCGTAATATCCGCGGACGTAGATCTCCGCGGTGTAGCGCTCCGCGACTATCCCGTCGCCCAGCGTGGCGAGAGCGGCCGAGCCGCGCGGCGGGTTGACTGTGTTATCGGACCCGCACGCCACAACGAGCAGCGCCGAAACGAGCGAGGCGGCTCTCCGCGAGGCCAATCCTGAGCGAAGCTTCATTCGTCGGCGTTGAGATCTGGTAGTTTGGCTCACATGCCTTCCATGTTCATCCCACCCATCTTGCCTTCCGGCTGCTCCGCGACCGCTACTCCGTAGCGACCCATGCGCATGTGCGTCATGCCAAATGCTACTTTGGCGCCAACCGAAATGCTCCAGATCTGACTCGACCCATAAAACTGACGGGGATCAAAACCCGACGGCTGTAACGTGGGGCTTACGCGCGCACGCGCAACTTCGACGAACGGCTCCGCAGCAAAATTCCGCGAACTGGTGAGCGCGGTGGCAATGCGGGCCGTAATGATGGTCCAGCGCGAACGACCCGCGATGCTGAGATCGCTGGACGGCAACGGTGTCCTGAACTCGTTGCCGAGCCGTTGTTCGTCGGGTCGCTCAGTGCGCTCGATTCGCAGCGCCCCGCTCACTTGATCGTACTTCGCCCACGTCTCGGCGAGCAGAGAATTGAAGGTGAAGGTGCGCGTCGAGCCCACGTAATCGCCGGTGCGCGACCACTCGAACAATGCGTAGCCGGTGTGCTGCACATCCTCGAGACGAATGGACGCGCTCTGCTTTCTCTGATCCGAGCCGCCGCCGCTCGCATTCTCCGGAGACTTGACGCGCGCATAACTGGTCTGGATCTCCCCCTGCCGCCACGGCAGATAGGTGACGCGACCGGACCACGAATCCCAATACCGGTCACGGTTTGGCGTATCGCCTGGTGCGGTCGGCTCGTCGCCGTTGAACGCGCCCGCTTCGAATGTCCAGCTGCCAGCGCGCAACGCCCCAATCGCCACCGCCCGCTCGAGAATCTGCGACAGGTGGTGATTGATGGGATACTTCTCGAACGGACGCGCCATCGGATCATCGGTGCCAAATGGCGCGAAGCCCTTTCCGACCGTCACCGACGCTCCGCTGACGCTGTTCATACCAAAGCGTTTTGCAGAAGTGAGCAGAAGCTCGTGCAGATAGGTGTGCGGATGTCGGCGATCGATGTAGCCTTCGCCGGTGATGCCTGCGTTCAACTCACCACGTTTCAGCGTCGCACCCTCGAAGTCGAGCGTAGTCTTCAGAGAAAATACCTCGCCCCAGGGACTGAGCTGCCCCATGACGATCGGCTGCGTCAGATAACCCTCGGTCAGATCCTGCCCGTGAATTGCGGGCGACTCGCGCGTGACTACACCGATAGCCTGGCCGCCGAACTGAATGAAATCACGACCGCCCATCTCGGTCTGCGCGAGCATGTCTCGCGAGCCCAGGATCAAAATGGCAAAGCAGGTAAACCAGATGTGCCTGCGGGTGGCGCACAGCAAGTCCGGGCGGCGAGTGCGCCGCCAAAGTCCGATTCGTAATTTCAAGCGATATGACTGGCAGGTGATTGGTACGCGATGTAGAATTTGCTCAATATCGCATGGGGGACTGACGCATGCTCAATCAGGTAAGAATCTCGACATGGTCGATCGCTGTCGGCGCATCATTAGCGACTGCGGGTAGTTTCGCCGCTGCGCAACAGAGCGCGGCCGTTGCGGGGGCGCCGACTGGTCCCACGGTGAACGACGTAGCGCCTGACTTCAGTCTCGCCGGTGCTGATCGCTACGGTTTGCTCAAAACTCCCGTCAGACTCTCGGATTATCGGGGGCGCACGGTAGTGCTCGCCTTCTTTTTCCAGGCGCGGACCAAAGGCTGAACGATCCAAATGGAGGCGTACCGTGATCAGTACGCCACGCTCTTCAACAACGGCCGTAACGTCACTGTAATCGGCATCAGCGTCGATCCCGACACCGCGCTCGCATCCTGGGCACGCGACGAAGATTTTCCGGTTTTGTTCGCCAGCGATCCCGGCGGCAAAGTTGGTCAGCTGTACGGCGCGTTCGCTGGGAAGACGGACAATCGGTCGCTATTCGTCGTCCGCCCCGATGGTCGCGTCGCCTACGTAACCAAACCGTTCAA
>Ga0070707_100001723_pt1 | contig 21101 bp, 19 predicted proteins | sample KBSK5502metaG_FD_65468 | JGI IMG/M metagenome (GOLD analysis project Ga0070707, IMG submission 65468) | Corn, switchgrass and miscanthus rhizosphere microbial communities from Kellogg Biological Station, Michigan, USA - KBS K5-50-2 metaG | ecosystem: Host-associated > Plants > Roots >...
GTTGATCGCCGAGGAGAACGCCCATCTCTTGCTCTCCGAGCTCGGGGGGCCGGCGGTCCACGCCGGCCTGATGACCAGGCCGGTGCGGGGCCAGGCCGGTCGTTTCGGGCCGGACGAGGTGCAGCGGATGATTCGCCGGGGCGACGATACGCACACGCCGCGGACCCGGGTCGTCGCGATCGAGAACACGCACAACGCCTCCGGCGGGCGGGCGTGGCCGCTCGAGGAGATCCGGGCGCTGGTCGCGACGTGCCGCGAGCTCGAGCTCTCCGTTCATCTCGACGGCGCGCGCGTCCTCAACGCGGCGGTCGCGAGCGGGGTTCCGGCTGCCGTGATCGCGGGGCAGTTCGACACGGTCACGCTCTGTCTCTCGAAAGGCCTCGGCTGCCCGCTCGGCGCGCTCGTCGCCGGCTCGCAAGAACGGATGCGGAAGGCGCGCCGCTTCAAGCACCAGTTCGGTGGAGCGATGCGGCAGGCCGGAATCGTTGCGGCGGCCGGCGTCTATGCGCTCGACCACAACGTCGAGCGGCTCGCCGACGACCACGCGCGGGCGCGGCGCCTGGCCGAAGGCCTGCACGCTGCGGGCGTGCCGGTCGACCTCGAGCAGGTGGAGACGAACTTCGTCCAGGTCAACGTCGGCGCACTCGACCTCGACGTGAGCGACGCCCTCGCGCGGCTCTCCCGGGAGGGAATCGGTCTCTCGTCGACAGCCCACCCGGGCGTTCTCCGCGCGGTGACGCACCTCGACATCGACGACGATGACGTGGGGCAGGCGATCGAGCGGGTGCCGCGGGCACTCGGCGTGCTCGCTCGTGCCTAGCGGTCGCCCGCGAAGCCGAAGCCGACCACGAGCGCCGCGTAGACGCCGACCAGCGCGAGGCCCTGCCAGCGTCGCGAGGAGCCGTCGAAGACGAACACCGCTACCACGACCGTCGCCAGCGCCATCGCCCCGAGCTCCTCCCAGCGGAAAGCGAGCGGCAGCGCAGGGGTCACGACCCAGGAGAGAAGCGCGACCGCGGGCGTCACGAACAGCGCGACCTGGGTGCTCGAGGAGACCGCGATCTCGGTTGCCAGCCGCATCTTGCCGCGGCGGGCGATCACGATTGCGCCGCCGTGCTCGGCGGCGTTCCCGACGACCGCGATGATCACGATCGAGATGAAGAACTGCGAGAGCCCGGCGGCCTTCGCGAAGCCGTCGAGCGAGTGAACGAGGATCTCGCTCGTCACGGCGGTCGCGGCCGTCGCGAGCGCGAGCGCGACGAGCGCACGCCGAAACGGCCACGCGTCGGCGCGTTCCTCGTAACCGGATTCGGCGTGCCTTTGCCGGAAGCCGCGAAGCTGGATCGTCTGGACGACGAGATAGAGGACGAGCAGGGCCGCCGCGACCGGGGCAGTCAAGACGGCGAGCGAATGTCGCTCCGGATTGCCGTGCCAGCCTGCCACCGAGGGAGCGAGGAACAGCATCACCGCCGTCGCGACTAGCCCGAGCTGCAGGAGCAGGGAGTTTCTGTTGATCCGCTTGCCCGTCTCGCCGGTTGCCATCGCCACGCCGAGCACGAGCAAAAGGTTCGAGACGACGCTGCCAGCAAGTGAACCGCGGACGACGTTCGGCAACGCGTCCGCGACCGCGAAGAGGGCGATGATCAGCTCCGGGGCGTTCCCGAAGCTCGCGTTCAGGAAGCCGCCGATCCCGGGGCCGGTGTGCTCGGAAGCCTGTTCCGTCGATTCGCCGATCAGCCAGGCCAGGGGCACGAGCGAAGCCGCGGCGAGCACGAACAGCGCGACGTCTCCAGGATGGAAGGCGAAGTCGACGACGAACGTGATTGGGGCGAGCGCGAGAGACGCCCAGAGGAGCTTTCGCGCCACGGCGATACCCTAACGGCGTGCCGGCGGCGGTCCTCTTCGACTGGGGCGACACCCTGATCCGCTTCGTCTACGACGAGGCTCTCGTCGAAGCCGGCCATCGCGCCGGGCTCGCCGCGCTCGGGCGTGACGACCTGCCCGAGGTGGAGCGCGTTGCAACGCACTTCCGCGAGCGCTACGAGCCGCTCTTCTGGGCGCCGGGCACCGTCGAGGAGCTCGAGTACCCGGGCCTCGTCCGCCAGCTACTCGGAGACTTCGGCGTCGAAGTGGACGACGAGGAGCTGACCCGTTTCCTCGAGGCCGAGCACGCGGCCTGGGATCCGGCGCGGCAGGCCGCCGCGAACACGCCCGCGCTGCTGGAGGCCCTGCGGGCGCGCGGCCTCAAGCTCGGGCTCGTCTCGAACGCATTCGATCCCGGCTGGCTCCTCCACCGCGATCTCGAGCAGATGGGGCTCGCCGAGCGGCTCGACTTCGCCATCTTCTCCTCGGAGGTAGGCAAGCGCAAGCCGCATCCGGCGATCTTCGAGCGGGCATTGGACGCGCTCGGAGTCGCCGCCGCCGACACCGTCTTCGTCGGCGACCGCCTCTACGAGGACGTCCGGGGCGCCGGCGAGCTCGGGATGACGACCGTGCAGGCGCTTTGGTTCCGCGCCGACGAGCATCCCGAGGGCAGCGAGCCCGACTTCCAGGCGTTCACGCAGATGGACGTCCTGAACGTGGTCGACCGGCTCGCGGCCGCGGCCTAGCTCGTAGAGGCAGCCCGGCCCCCTAGCCCTTGTCAGCACGCTTGTCAAGTCTTGCGGAGGGCGTGTCGGTTCACCCAAAATTCCGATATGGAGACCAAGCGCGACCTCGTCACCCGGGTGAGCGAGCTGCCGCTGCACCCGCAGGACGAGGTCGAGTGCCGCCGCTGCGGTGTCCACTGCGACAAGGTCGTGCATCCATCCGCCTGCGTCGAGCGGGGCTGCGGCTTCCTCTACTCGTACGAGGAGTTCGGCCACACCTACGTCGGCTGCATGCAGAAGGTCTTCGACGTCGAGATCGACCTCGATCTGTTGCGCGCTGCCGAGGCGACCGGCGAGTTCGGCGCCGTCAAGGCGACACGCAAGCCGCTTCCGATCTGCCGCGCCGAGGTCGAGAGCTGCTACGAGAGCCGCACCGAAGACGTCGGCTGCCTCAACCCCGAGTTCTACGAGCTCCCTGTCGGCGAACCGAGCTTCCGCATCTTTGCCCAGCTCCGGTCCAACCCTGCGTGACCGACAAGCGGGATTGAGCGGCCGCGCCGCCATGTCGGCGCGGCCTTTTAGACGGCGTCGCGAGCGACGCCTCGGCGTTTTCGCCCAGATCCGCCCTGCTGCTTCTTCGTAGCGCGAGCGTGTAGCTCCTTCAGCTTCCGGACCTGGTCGGCGTCCGGGCCGTGTCCGTCGGTGCCGGGAACCTCGAGGTAGGCAGATAGGCCCTGGAACTTAGGGTGCGAGAGGAAGACGCCGAGCTCCTCGCCGAGCAGGCCCTCACCGATGTTGTCGTGCCGGTCTCGGTTCGACCCGAGCGGGGCCTTCGAGTCGTTCACGTGCAGCGCTCGCACCCCCTCGAGGCCGATCCGCTCGTCGACCTCGCCGAGCACGCGGTCGAGCTCCGCGCGCTTCGTGACGTCGTAGCCGGAGACGTAGAGATGGCAGGAGTCAAGGCAGATCCCGAGTCGCTCGTGGGCGTCCAGGGCCTCGTAGAGCGCGGCGAGCTCGTCGATCGAGCGGCCGATCGTGCCGCCTGCGCCGGCCGAGTTCTCGATCAGCAGCCACGTCGTATCCGAGCAGCGCTCGAGCGCCTTGCGCAGCGCCGGCACTGCGCGCTTCAGGCCGATCTGGAAGCCGGCGCCCTGGTGCGAGCCGACGTGGAAGACGACCCCATCGGCCTCGATCGCGCAGGCGACGTCGACGGTGTTTTCCAGCGCGGCGACCGACTTCTCGTAGAGCTCGTCGTTGGGGCTCGCCAGGTTGATCAGGTAGAGGGCGTGGCAGATGACGCCGCCGATCCCGGCTTCGGCGCGGCGCTCCTTGAAGCGCTCGAAGTTGGCGGGGTCGTGGTTCGTCGGCCGCCAGGTGCGCGGGCTCTGCGTGAAGATCTGGACACAGTCGCCGCCGATCGCCGCGATCCGGTCGATCGCCGTGTGGATGCCGCCGGCGGTCGAGACGTGGGCGCCAAGCTGCACGCGCGTGACGCTAGCGCGTAGAGCGTCCCGGCACCGCAGTACGCTACTCAAGTGGCGGTCCGAGTCCGCTTTGCGCCGAGCCCGACCGGCTTCCTGCACATCGGCAGCGTCCACACGGCGCTCTTCAACTGGCTCTTCGCCCGTCACGAAGGCGGCGAGTTCTTGCTGCGGATCGAGAACACCGACACGAGCAGGGAAGTCGAGGCGGCGACCGAGCAGATCCAGGAGTCGCTGCGCTGGCTCGGCATCGACTGGGACGGAGAGGTGACCTTTCAGCTCGACCGGATGCCCAAGGCTCAGGAAGTCGCGAATCAACTCGTCGCAGAGGACAGGGCCTACGAAGACGACGGCGCGATCCGCTTCCGCATGCCCGACGACGGCGCCACCGCCTGGGACGACCTGATTCTCGGCCGGATCGAATACGCGAACGAGAAGCTCGAGGACGTCGTCCTCGTCCGCACGGACGGCCGGCCGACCTACAACTTCGTCTCACCGCTCGAGGACATGCTCGATCAGATCACGCATGTGATCCGCGGCCAGGACCATGTCTCGAACACGCCGAAACAGCTGCAGATCCTCGCTGCGCTCGGAGCGGAGCTACCGCGGTACGCGCACGTGCCGCTCTTGAACGGGCCCGACGGGAAGAAGCTCTCGAAGCGTCATGGGGCGATCACTGTCGAGGAGTTCCGCGCCGCCGGGTTCATCCCAGAGGCGCTCGTCAACTACCTCGCGCTCCTTGGCTGGAGCTACGACGACCACACCGAGGTCATGAGCCGCGACGAGCTGATCGAGCGGTTCTCCCTCGAGCGCGTCGGGAAGAGCGCCGCCACGTTCGACTACGAGAAGCTGACCCACCTGAACGGGCTCTACCTCCGGGCGCTGCCGCCCGGCGAGTACGCCGACCGCCTGGACGCCTACGTGCGGGAGCAGGGCTACGACTGGCACGAGGACCTCGTTCGCAAGGTTGCGCCCCTCGTGCAGGAGAAGATCGCGACGCTGGGGGAATTCCCGAGCTTCGCGCGGTTTTTCTTCGAGCGCGTGCCGCCCGAGGAGCCGCTCGAGGACGGCGCCGTCCTGCCGGCGGCGGCCGAGCTGCTTGCGCAGGTGGAGCCCTTCGAAGCCGCAACGATCGAGGCTGCGCTACGTGAGTTCGCGGAACGGCTCGGTCTCAAACCGCGTCAGGCCTTCCAGCCCATCCGCTTGGCCCTGACCGGGTCGACGGTCTCGCCGGGCCTCTTCGAGAGCCTCGAGCTACTCGGGAAGGACGAGTCGATCGCGCGGATTCGCGCTCCGGGAAGCGGCTTCGGGGGCGCAAGTGGATCGAGCGCTCGCTGAAACTCGAGCCAGGCACGGCGCCGAAACTGCGTGGTGGGACGGGAGAGCAGCTCATCCATCGGAAGGTCGGTCCGCGGAGCGACGTTTACGACTTCTGAGAAGTAAACGCTCGGCGACGCGAAGTGGTTACGGCCGCGGCGTGTAAACCAGGAGGCCGCTCGCGAAGAGCGCGAGCCCCAGGGCCCAGACCGGCCACAGCTGAAGCGTGGCTCCGGCCGCGAAGACGGTCGCGCCGCTGAGGGCGAGCACGGTTGCCGCCAGCGCATCGCCGCGCGCGGGCGGCTCGGGCTCGTCTGCCAGCTCAGCCGGCAGCGGCTTCGGAGTTGCCACGCGCAGTCGGGCAAGCCGCACCCTGAACAACGCTCCGCGCCATTCCGGCAGCAGCGGCTCTGCCGCGATGCCGCCGCCGTGCTCGAGCACCTCGGCGATCTCCGCGGTCGCGTCCCGTGCGCCGGCGAGAGCCGCGGCGAGCTCGGCATGCGCGATCTCGGCACCGGCGGGAGGCAGCAAGCCGAGTGCGAGCTCGCTGGCGGCATGCAGCGCGTACTGAAGGGAGGGAAGGCGTTCGAGCACCCTGTCCTCGTCGAACAGCTCGGCCGGATCGCCGGCGATCGCCTCGAGCTCGGTGAGCGCCCAAGAGAGCCGTTTCCACAGGCCGGTGAGCGCTGCTGCGTACCCCTCACGCTGCCCGCTCGCGACGCCCGGTCTCACAGGGCGATCTTACAGCCGAAACGTTCGTCTCCGTCCCATTCGGGGTGGACGACCCAGCGCGGTTCAGCGGTCGCACCGCCATGTCGGCGCGACCTCTTCATCGGCATCACAAGCGATGCCTCGGCGCTACAGTGACTGCCGGCATGGGGGGAGCTGGACACACCGTGCTTGTCGTGGACGACGACGACAGCCTGCGAATGCTGTGCCGCGTCAATCTCGAGCTCGAGGGATACCGCGTGCTCGAAGCGCCGACCGTCGAGACCGCGCATGAGTTGCTCCGCGGCGAAAGCATCGACGTCGTTCTCCTCGACGTGCATGTCGGCTCAGGCGACGGGTTCAAGGTGCTAGGCGAGATCAGCAGCGAGCGCGTTGCCCTCTTCACCGGCAGCTTCGAGGTCGACGAGCAACGCTCGGCGGAGGTCGACGCTGTGCTGCGGAAGCCGTTCACGCTCACCGACCTCTCGGAGACGGTCGGACGGCTCGCGGCTGGCTGAGGCGCTCGCTCGCGACGCCGACATAGAGGGCGTCCGGGCTCTGCCCGGGCGCCCGTCCAATCCCGGGCGGCGAGGCCAGCGCCGGTTTGGGTCTCGAAAACGAGGTCTGAGCGCGCGGTTGCGCTAGATTGCCTCGCCCTATGAGCGTCACCGCAGTCCGCACGCCGGCCGAGTACGAGTCCGAGCTCCGGCGCTATCTCTACGACCGTTCCGAGGAGGGGCGCGCGGTCCGGGTCGGCGAGAAGGAGGTCTCCGAGCGCGCGGAGATCGTCGCCCGTTATCGGGACCTCTTCAGCCGGGAGCAACTCGACGCACTCCAGGCGGCCGAGCAAGAGGCCCCTGATGACCACGACCGCGAGCGCCTCTACCGGCTGCGGAAGACCTGCGAGGCCGGAGTCGTCTCGGCGGAGCTGGCCGAGCGCGAGGATGCGCTCGAGAACGCCATTCTCGCCGCGAGGGTCGAATTCGAGGGCGAGGAGCTCCCCATTCGCTCGGCGCAGGCGAAGCTCGCCGTGCTCGCGGATTACGGCGACCGGGAAGAGCTCGGTCGGGCTACCGGCGACCGCTCGGCGGAGTTCAACGCCGAGCGGCTCGAGCTGTTGCGCGCGGCCGAGGAACTCGAGGCCGAAATCTCGGGCCAGCCGGACGCGGTCGCCCGAAACGAAGAGGAGAAGGGCATCTCGCTGCGGGAGCTCGAGGCCGTGCTTACGCAGGCGAGCGAGCGTTCGACCGGCGCGTACGTGCTCCTCCGTGACCGCTGGTTCGACCAACTGCTCGGCCCGCCGCGCGACCAGGTGCCGTCCTCGTATCACGTTGCCTATCTGCGCCGTCTCTCGCCGCTCGAGTCGACTTACACGAAGGACCGCGCCATCGAGGTCTGCATGGACACGGTCAAGCGCCTCGGCTTCGACCTCGAGAACGAGCCGAACATCCGCCTCGACCTCGACGATCGGCCGCAGAAGTCGCCGCGCGCCTGCGTGATCGCGTCGGACCCCCCGAGTGTCGTGCATCTGATCACGCGCGCTCAGGGCGGGCTCCACGACTACCAGGCGTTCCTGCACGAGGCCGGTCACGCGCTCCATTACGCGGGGGTCGACCCGAATCTGCCCTACACGTTCCGGAGCATCTCCCGCGACCACGCGCTGACCGAGATCTACTCGTACATCCTCGAGGCGATCACGCGCGAGCCCGAGTGGCACGCCCACTATTTCGGGCTCTCTGACGAGGAGGCGGCACGGAATGCCGAGGCCACGTCGTTTCTCGAGGCCGTTCTCTTCCGCCGCTACACGGCCAAATTGCAGTTCGAGCTCGGCTTCTGGGCGCGGTTCAACGAGGACGGGGGCGGCGGGCCGGAGGGCTACGAAGAGCGCCTGACGGAGGCGACGGGTGTCCGTTATCGCGCCGACGCCTACCTCGCCGACATGGACGGCGGCTTCTACTCGGCCGACTACCTGCGGGCGTGGATCCGCTCGGCGCAGCTCCACGACTACCTCGTCCGGGAGATCGGCGAGGACTGGTGGCGAAACGCCGAGACCGGCGATCGGTTGCGGGCGCTCTTCGCGGAGGGAACCCGGCCCTCGAGCGAGGAAATCGCCGCGCGGCTCGGCTACCAGCCCCTCGACACCGCGCCGCTTCTGCTCGAGCTGGGCGGCTAGCCGGCGGAAACGTCGAATCCTGTTCGCTCCACCGTTCGGACGGCTTTTACGTCGGCGGAGGAAGCGCCCATATGCAGGAGCAGCGCCCGCGACGGCAGTTTCCGGGCGGAGACATCCGCTGCGGGTAGAGGCGCATACGGGATTCGAACCCGTGCCGCCGCCGTGAGAGGGCGGTGTCCTAGGCCACTAGACGAATGCGCCCGGCGAGGCGGAAGTGTAGCGACCTGTCCGTCCGCAACGCCTAGAAAGAAGAAAACCCCGCTGGTGCGGGGATTTTCCCTCGAGGCTGCGGGGCTAGGATTCGAACCTAGACTACTCGGTCCAGAGCCGAGCGTCCTACCATTAGACGACCCCGCAAGGGGCGTGGCAAGTGTAGCGGCGTTGCTCGGAAGCGACCGGGTCCCCGACATGTCTCGGGACCGGGTCGCCGGCCATGTCCCGGGACCGGGCCCCGCCGTTAGGTCTCGAGCCGGTAGCTCGGCAGCAGCAGCTTCTCGGCCTCGCCCTCGATGTGCGCGATCACGTCGACGTAGGGCTCGAGCCCCGAGCCGCGCAGCTTGGCGCCGAGCAGCTCGTCGACTTGGTAAATCCCGGACGAGTTGTTCATCGTGATCTCGATCCCGATCGGCCGCTCGACCCCGTCCGCGATCGTGACGTCGTCGATCGCCGCCGCCGAGAGCGAGTGGATGGAGATGCGGCCGCGCTCGAATGGGATCCGCGAGCGGCCCTTCGCCATGTCGAGCGCGTCTGCAACTCTGACGATCCCGGCCTCGAGCGTCAGCGGCTTGCCGTACTCCCTGTGGCTGGTGATCGCGTGCAGGACCTCGGACGCGATCACGGTCAGCTCGGGCTCCTCGTAGAGGCCCTCGAGCAGCTGCCGCTGCTTCGGCTCGGCGAGAAAGAGGCTGAAGTCTTCGTGGCCGTCGCGATGAATCGCCATCCCGATGCAGTGCAGCAGCGCGCCGAGCGTGACGACGACCTCGGCGTCCTCCCGCTCGAGGCCGTAGTCGGTGACGAGCGAAGGCTCGACCCCATGCTTCGTCAGCTGTCGCAGGAGCTTCAGGGCGATGTTCGCCACGATCTGGACGTGCACCCACGAGTGGTCGTTGATCTGCATCCGCGCGACGGCATTCACGTTCGCGACGTGCCACCAGGCCTTGAGCTGCTTGTCCTTGTTGACACGCTCGAGCAGCGTGCGCAGCTTGCGGTTCCCGCGCGCAGGCACCTTGAGCCGCATCCGCTCGACGGCCTGGGCCGGCGTCAGGCGGGTGTCTCGCTCGGCCTCCTCCGAGACTGGCTGCTCGATTCGCTCTTCGGTCTGTTTGTCGAGCGCCATGGGCGGGAGCCTAGACGTCTTAGGCAACGTCCTCGGCCCAGTCTCCGTAGAGCGATGTGTAGAGGCCTCGTTTATGCATCAGCTCGTCGTGGCTGCCCTGCTCGACGATCCGGCCGTGCTCGAGGACGACGATCAGGTCGGCGTCGCGAATCGTCGAGAGGCGGTGCGCGATGATGAATGCCGTTCGTCCGGAGAGGAGGAGCCGCAGCGCCTGCTCGATCTTCCGCTCGGTGCCGATGTCGACGGACGACGTCGCTTCGTCCAGGATCAGGATCCTCGGGTCGGCGAGCAGTGCGCGGGCCAGGGCGATCAGCTGGCGCTGGCCAAGCGAGAGTCGGCTCCCTCGCTCTTGCACATCGGTCTCGTACCCGTTCTCGAGGCGGAGGATGAACTCGTGCGCGCCGACGGCCTGGGCCGCACGGACGATCTCCTCTGCGGACGCGTCCGGCCGCCCGAACGCGATGTTCTCGGCGACCGTACCTGCAAACAAGAACCCCTCCTGCGGGACGATCCCGAGCTGGTGGCGGAGCGAGGCCTGCGTGATCTCGCGCAGGTCGATGCCGTCGAACGTGATGCGCCCGTCGCGCGGATCGTAAAAACGGGCGAGCAGCTTCGCGACCGTCGACTTGCCGGCCCCGGTGTGGCCGACGAGCGCCACCGTCGTTCCGGCCGGGACGTCGAGGTCGAAGTCGGGCAGGACGTCGGGCCCGTCGCCGTACCCGAACCGGACGCGCTCGAAGCGAACGTGCCCGGTGACCGGAGGCAGTTCGGCTGCGTCGGGCTTGTCGAGCACCTGCGGCTCCTGGTCGAGGACGTCCATGATCTTGTCGAGCGCCGCGGTTGCGGAGAGGAAGGTGCTGTACAGCTGCGAGAGCTGCTGCACCGGGTCGAAGAAGTTCTGGACGTAGAGGAGGAACGCGAACAGGGTTCCGAGCGTCACGTCGCCCTGGAAATAAAGGTGGCCGCCGTAGCCGAGCACCACGGCGAGTGCGACGGACGAGACGAGATCGACGAACGGGAAGTAGACCGCGTTCAGGACGACGGTCTGCATGTTCGACTCGCGATAGCGCTCCGCGACCTCTCGGAAGTTGGCGATGTTTCGCTCCTCGCGTGTGAAGGCCTGGACGATCCGCATGCCCGCGATGTCCTCGGCCAGCGTCGCCGTCACGAGCCCGAGCCGCTCGCGGACCGCCGCATACGCACGCGAGGAGTAGATCCGGAACAGGATCGTGCCGACGCTCATGATCGGGATCACCGCGAGGGTCGCGAGCGCCAGGCGCCAGTCGAGGACGAGCAGCAGGATCGCCGTCCCGATGAGGGTGAGCGTGCTCTGCACGAGCGTCGTGACGCCGTCGGTGACGAGCTGGTCAAGGGCTTCGACGTCGTTGGTCAGGCGACTGATGATCACGCCCGCGCGGTTGCGTTCGAAGAAGCCGAGCGAGAGTCGCTGGAGGTGGCCGAAGAGCTTCATGCGGAGGTCGGCGAGGATCCGCTCGCCCACCCAGCCCGTCAGGTACGTCTGCACGTAGCTCATGCCCCAATTCGCGAGCCCCGCGAGCAAGAAGGCGGCGACGATCACCCAGAGCGCGCCGAGGTTGTGCTTCCGGATCCCGTCGTCGATCGCGTACTTGGACAGGAAGGGCGGTGCGAGTGCGGTCGCCGTTGCCAGGAGGAGCGAGAAGATCGAGAGCGTCGTCCGCGTCCGGTAGGGCGCGGTGAGCCGGCCGAGCGTGGCAAGCCGCCGGCGGGTCCGGCGCCACGACCAGTCCTCGACGTCGGCGCCCCGCTGCATCGTCAGGTGGCTGCCGGGCTGCCAGACCCTCATTGCGCGCGACCTCGTAGTTCTTCACGCGCACTTCCCCACCCGGGTGGTGGTGAGGTCCACCCGCCACCCGCGGTGAGCGTATCGCCGAAAAGCGCGCGTGTCTGTACCAACTCCGCGCCGAAGCTGTGAATCATGCGACCTCCACCTCTTCGGCTTCCTCGACGGTGACGCGTGCCTCGACGGCATCGGCGAACTGGCGTTCGAGGAGGCCGTGCTCATAGATGTCGCGGTAGACCTGGCTCGTCTCGAGCAGGTCGTCGTGCGTGCCGCGCGCGGCGATGCGTCCCTCGTCGACCACCACAATCTCGTCCGCGAGCGAGATCGTCGACAGGCGGTGGGCGATGATCAGCGTCGTCCGGCCTTCCATCGCCTCGCGCAGACCGAGCCGGATCCGCGCCTCGGTGGTCGCGTCCACTGAAGCGGTCGCGTCGTCGAGAATCAGGATGCGCGGGTCGACGGCGATTGCTCGGGCGATCGCGAGCCGCTGCCGCTGGCCGCCGGACAGCGTGATGCCGCGTTCGCCGATCACCGTGTCGTAGCCCTCCGGCAAGCGCTCGATGAACTCGTGAGCCTGCGCAAGCCTGGCGACGTGCTCGATCTCCTCGTCGCTCAGGCCGGGGGCGCCGAACGTGATGTTCTCGCGCACCGTGGCCGAGAACAGGAACGTGTCCTGCGAGATCGCCCCGATGTCGCTCCGGAGCGAGCGAAGCTTCACGTCCCGAACGTCGGCGCCGTCGATCGTGACGCGCCCGGCGGTGACGTCGTAGAAGCGCGGCACGAGCGAGGTCAGCGTTGTCTTGCCCGAGCCGGTGTGCCCGATCAGCGCGATCGTCTGCCCCGGCGGCACGTCGAGGTCGATGTCCTCGAGCACGGGGCGTCCCGGCATGTATTCGAACCCGACCCCTTCGAAGCGGATGTGACCGCCCCCGGCCGGGAGCTCGCCGGCGCCGGGCCGATCGGTCACCTCCTCGGGCTCGTCGATCACCTGGAAGATGCGCTCGCCCGACGCGGTCGCGCGCTGCGCCTGCCCGATCCACATTCCGAGCGAGCGAAGCGGCACCACGAGCATTCCGAGGTACAGGTTGAAAGCCACGAAGCCGCCGACGGAGAGCTCGCCCGACGTGACCATCCGTGCGCCGACGAGCAGCACCGCGGCCTGAGCGACGAGCGGCACCCAGGAGATCAGTGGGACGTAGAGGGCGCGCTGCCGGTTGGCCTTGATCGTCTGGTCGAAGACCGCCTCGGTGCGGGCCTGGAACTTCTCGCGCTCCTTCGGCTCCTGCGCGAACGACTTGACCACGTGGACGCCGACGATGTTCTCCTCGGCGACCGTGGCAACATCGGCCAGCTTCTGCTGGACCTCGCGCAGCGTCGGGTGCGAGACGTGGCTGTAGCGGTATGCGAGAGCGACCAGTACCGGCGTGATCGCGAGTGCGATCAGCGCCAGCTTCCACTGGAACACGAACAGCACCCCGGTGACGAAGACGACGGTGAGGATGTTCTGGAAGAAGAAGATCAGGCCATAGCCGAGGAAGAAGCGAACGCCCTGGAGGTCGACGGTCGCCCGCGACATCAGCTGGCCGGTCTGGTGGCGGTCGTAGAAGCCGAACGAGAGCCGGACAAGGTGGGCATACAAGCTTTGGCGCAGGTCCATCTCGACCGCTAGCGCCTGCCGGCCCGAGATCATCCGGCGCCCGAACATCAGAACCGCACGGACGACCCCCAGTGCGACGATCGCGCCGACATAGATCCACAGCTTGTGCGAGTCGTGCGGGGACAGCGCGTTGTCGATCACGTTCTTCGTCAGCCAGACGAGCGCGATCTGGCTGCCCTGGTAGCCGATCGCAAAGACGGTCGAGATCGCCAGCGAGCGCTTGTACGGCCGGAGAAATCCGAGCAGCCGGAAGAAGGTCTGGCGGTAGCGCGGTGTCTCGGGCATTCCTGGAATCTAGCCGCCCGCGAAAGCGTCGCCGATCTGTGCGAGCTCCGCGCGAATCGACGCAGCGGCGCGTTGGACCAGCGCGCGGTTTGCAGGGGAATTGAGCCACCCGCTCGCCCCCGAAGGGTGCGGGAGCGGGATCGCGACCGCCCCGTCCCGTTCGTAGCGCTCGCCGACGCACTCGGTGACGCTCTTCAACCCCAGCAGCCTCCTAGCCGCGAGGCCCCCGACCGGGACGATCAGTCTCGGCCGGATCAGGCGGAGCTCCCACTCTCGCCAGAAGGCGCAGAGCTCCTGCTCGCGCGGCGCCGGCGTCCGGTCGCCTCGTCCCGAGGGCGCCTTGCCCGGGTAGCAGCGCGTGACCGAGGCGCAGTAGAAGGTGGCGTAGAACTCGTCCTCCTCGAGCCGGAGCCAGCGGCGAAGCGTACTGCCGGCGCGGCCGCGCCACGGCAAGCGCTCCTGCCCTTCGACGACGCCTGGCGCCTGGCCGAAGATGTACGCGCGCTGGCCCGTGTAGGGCTGGACGACCGGCAGCGACTCGAGCGGGTACCCGGCTTCGACGCAGGCCCGGCAGACCCTGTTGTCGCGCTGAAGCGATCGCAGCGAGCGATAGCTCGAGCGCCTGCGCGTCATGCCCAGCGGTTCATGCCTGGACGGCGACGAACCAGCGGCCCGCGAAGAGCGTCCGGCCGCCGGCGAGCTCGTCGGCGAGCGGGCCGGGCTCGAAGAAGCGCTTGTACACCTGCCAGCGCGAGCCGTCGTTGAGGACTCGTTCCTGCCATTCGCCAGGCTCGACCTCGTCGTGGAGCGCGGAATCGACGACGACGAGCTCGCTCGCGACGCGACGCGCCTCGCGGAGGAAGGCGGCGCGGTCGTCTGCTTCGAGATGTCCGTAGAAGAAGCTCGTGAGCACGCGCTCGAAGGATTTGCCCGCGAACGGAAGCTCGAGCGCGTCCCCCTGGACGAACCGTCCCTGCGGAACCTTCGCCCGGGCGAGCTCGAGCATCGACGCGCTCTGGTCGAGCCCGGTGATCTCGCCGCGGAGATGTTGGGTGAGAAAACCGGTTCCGCAGGCCACGTCGAGCGTCCGCGCGGGCGGGAGCGCCTCGAGCGTGCCGGTGAGAGCGGCGGCCTCTTCGTGCCAGCCGGGGCGGTGGCGGTTCGCGAACAACCCCGTCCCGAGCCACCAGTCGTCGTATTCGGCCGCCCGCCGCTCGTAGTAGGCCTTCACGTGGTCCTAGACTACGCGCGTGCGTTTGCCGCTCGAGTCGGTGCCGAATTTCTCGGAGGGGCGCGACCGGACGACGCTCGAAGCCCTGGCAGCCGCCCTCTCCGCGACGGCCCGGTTGCTCGATGTTCATGCCGACGCGGACCACAACCGATCCGTGTTCACGGTCGTCGCCGACGAGGATGAGCTGCTCGACGCGCTGGCGGCGGCGATCGCCTGCGCGCATGAGCGGATCGATCTGCGGCGGCACGAGGGCGCGCATCCGCGCGTGGGCGTCGCGGATGTCGTGCCGGTGGTGCCCGTGCGGCCGGATGAGATGGAGCGGGCGAAGCGGGCTGCGCTCGCGCTGGGCGAGCGGATCGGCGAGGAGCTCGAACTGCCCGTGTTCATCTACGGCGACCTCTCGCCGGGCCGCGGGCCGGCGTTCTTTCGCGCCGGCGGCCTCGAGGGGCTGCGCCTGCGTGTCGACTCTGGCGAGCTCACGCCGGAGTTTGGGCCCGACCGGATCGACGAGCGTTCGGGCGCCGTCCTCGTGGGAGCGCGGCGACCGCTGATCGCGTTCAACGTCAACCTGCGCGGAGAGCTCGCGGCGGCGCGGGAGATCGCCTCGGTCGTCCGCGAGCGCGACGGCGGTTTCCCGGGCGTGCGCGCCCTCGGCCTCGAGCTGCCGCGGGCAGGCCTCGTGCAGGTGAGCATGAACGTCGAGGACTGGGAAGCGGCCGCGCCGCACGAGCTGCTCGTGGCGATCGAGAGCGAGGCGGCCGCCCGCGGCGCAGACGTGGTCGGCTCCGAGCTCGTCGGCCTGATGCCGGCCGGGGCCGCGGCCGCCGCCGCGGGAGCGGCTTTGCGGATCGACGGGTTCGATGCGTCTCGCGTTCTGGAGCTCCGGCTGCTCGAGCCGAACGCGGCCGACCCGGGCTAGCGATCCGTCGCGCCACGGTCTCGGCGCACGGTTTCGGTGCGCAGCTTCGGCGCAAACGCGTTACCCATGGGTGCCTGGATCCTCGTTAGGCTCGCCGCGGGGAGGAGGTTGGCTGTGCCTCAAACAGAGGCCGCGTGCTGACAGCGAAGCACCACTCCATTCGCCTGGCCTCGGCTTCGAAGGGCCGCGCCTGAATCGGGCTCTCCCTGCCGCGAAAGTCGCCGCCATCCGTCAGACTGAGACGCGATGGCCGACCCTGTCTCCTGGCTGCTGATCGAGGCCGGCTGGAAGGTGCTTGCGGCCGACGGCAGCGAGGTCGGAAAGGTCGACGAGGTGGCCGGCGACAGCAACGCTGACATCTTCGACGGGCTCGCGATTGCGACGAGCAGGTTCGGACAGCCGCGCTACGTGCCTTCGGAGCAGGTGGCGGAAATCACGGAAGGAACAGTACGGCTGTCGCTGACCTCCGAGCAGGTCGAGCAGCTGGGGGAGTACCTCGAGCCCGCGACCAGCGCCCAGATCGAGCCCAACAGCAAAGGCGGCGTCGGCGAGTCGCTGGGCGCCGACGCGCGCGAGCTCGAAGGCAAGGTTCTCGCTCCGACGCAGCGTCATGAGCACTCGATGAACATCTGGCGCCGGATTGCCTTCTTCTTCCGGCGTCTGTTCGGTTAGCCCTCCCGAGTCCACGGCTCGGCGAGCGCACGGTTTCGCTCGAACCCCCCGGGCTAAACTGGCCGCAAATGGCCCTGAGCACGGCCGTCCAGCTGACGGGCGACAACCTGACGATCGACGACGTCTGGGCAGTTGCCGTCGACCGATCACCCGCGGCCCTCAGCAGCGTGGCCCGCGAAAAGGTCGTGCGCGCCCGGGAGCTCGTCGAGCGCGCGGCTCACGGCACGAACGAGCACACCTACGGCATCAACACAGGCTTCGGTCGCTTCGTCTCGCGTTCCATCCCTGAGGAGCTTGCGGCCGAGCTGCAGCTCCGGTTGCTCCGGAGTCATGCCTGCGCCGTAGGCGAGCCGTATCCGGACGAGGTTGTTCGGGCCGCCATGCTCCTGCGGGCGAACGCGCTCGCGAAGGGCTTCTCCGGGGCCCGGCCACAGACGGTCGAGCTTCTGATCGAATGCCTGAATCGCGGCGTTCTGCCGCATGTTCCCAGCCGCGGGTCCGTCGGTGCCAGCGGGGATCTTGCGCCGCTGGCGCACCTCGCACTGCCGCTCGTCGGGGAGGGCGAGGCTTGGGTGGACGAGACGCGTCTTGACGGTGCGGCTGCGCTTGCCGCGGTCGGACTCGAGCCAATCGTGCTCCAGGCGAAAGAGGGACTTTCGCTCGTCAACGGGACGCAGTTCATGGCCGCGTTCGGGAGCCTGGCGCTGGCACGGGCGCGGCGGCTCGCCAAGACCGCAGACCTCGCCTGCGCCCTGTCGCTCGAGGCTTTGCAGGGGTCACGTACGAGCTTCTTGCCGCAGATCCATGCGACCCGCCCGCTGCCCGGCCAGATCGACTCGGCGGCGAACGTGCTCCGGCTGCTCGACGACTCGGCGATCATCGAGTCGCATCGCTGGTGCGACAAGGTTCAAGACGCGTACTCGCTGCGCTGCGCGCCCCAGGTGCACGGCGCTTCCCGGGACCTGCTTGCCTACGCCGAGGCGACTGTGTCGGTCGAGTTGAACGCGGCGACGGACAATCCGCTCGTTCTCGTCGACGACGAGCTGCTCGTGTCGAACGGGAATTTCCATGGGCAGCCGCTTGCCTTTGCCCTCGACGCGCTGGCGATGGCGGTGTCCGAGCTAGCCAACATCTCCGAACGGCGAGTTGAGCGGCTTGTCAACCCGAGCCTGTCGGACGGGTTGCCCCCCTTCCTCACGAACGACGGAGGCCTGAACTCGGGGTTCATGATCCCGCAGTACGTGGCCGCGGCGCTCGTCAGCGAGAACAAGGCCCTTTGCCACCCTGCGAGCGTCGACTCGATCCCGACCAGCGCCGGGCAGGAAGACCACGTATCGATGGGCAACGCCGCGGGGCTGAAGGCCTGGCAGGTGCTGGCAAACGCCGAGCGGGTGCTCGCGATCGAGTTGCTCGCGGGCGCTCAGGCGATCGAGTTTCTCGCACCTCTCGAGCCGGGCGTCGGCGTCCGGGTCGCGCGGGACGCGGTTCGAGCCTTGTCGCCGCGCGTCTCCGACGACCGGTCGTTGGCGGGGGACATCGAAGCGGTTGCACAGGCGATCCGCGACGGTGGTTTTGTTACGACAACCGAGGCCGAGGTGGGCGAGCTTCGGTGAAGCGGGACGAGCCGCCTCGGTCGCGCCGCCCGTTTCGAGATACCGTGATCACGTACGGACTGCTCGCGATCGTGATCGTCCTGGCCGGGACGGTCACTGGCGGCGGGGTGGCGAGGACGATACTCGCCGCCGCGGCGTTCTTCATTGCGGCAACCGGCTGGAGCTGGTGGCGATATCGCCGCCGGGTCGGCCAGGGGCGCGGCGGATGACCGCGGTCGACACGCTCGCCGCGACCGTCGAGGCGCTCTGTGGCGACCTTTCGAGGATCCGGGCTCCACGCGGAACAGAGTTGAATGCCCGCTCGTGGGCAACCGAGGCGCCGCTCCGGATGCTGCTCAACAATCTCGACGCAGACGTCGCTGAGCTTCCCGAGCAGCTGATCGTCTACGGCGGCTCCGGTAAAGCGGCCCGGAGCCACGAAGCCTTGAAGGCCATCGTGGCGTCACTGCTACGGCTCGCTGACGACGAGACCCTCTTGGTGCAGAGCGGCAAGCCGGTGGGAGTCTTCCGAACACACCCGGGTGCCCCTCGCGTTCTGATCGCGAATTCCCTCCTCGTACCGCGCTGGGCGACGTGGGACGACTTCCGCCGCCTCGAGGCACTGGGCCTGACGATGTTCGGCCAGATGACCGCCGGATCGTGGATCTACATCGGCACGCAGGGCATTTTGCAAGGCACCTACCAGACATTTGCAGCGGCCGGCGAGCGCCATTTCGGCGCGCCCGACCTGGCGGGGCGGACGATTCTCACGGCCGGGCTCGGTGGCATGGGCGGAGCGCAGCCGTTGGCCGCGGCGCTGGCCGGTGGAGTGATTCTGTGCGTGGAGGTCGATCCGGGACGGATCCGGCGCCGGCTCGACACCGGCTACCTCGACGAGGCGACGGATTCGCTCGACGACGCGCTGGCGCGCGTCCGCGCGGCTGCCGCCGAGCACCGGCCCTTGTCGGTCGGTCTGCAGGGGAACGCGGCCGAGATCGTCCCCGAGCTCGCTCGCAAAGGTGAGCACTTCGATCTCGTCACCGATCAGACCGCCGCACATGATCCGCTGACGGGCTACGTCCCGGCCGGGCTGTCCGTTGAGGCAGCCACCGGGCTTCGCGTGGACGATCCGGACGAATACCTTCGCCGCGCCCGGGAGTCGATCGCCCGCCATGTCGAGGGGATGCTCGAGTACGTCCGGCGGGGGAGCTATGTTTTCGATTATGGCAACAACTTACGAGGTGAAGCCTATGCGGCTGGCGTAGAGGATGCGTTCACATACCCGGGCTTCGTCCCGGCCTATATTCGGCCGCTCTTCTGCAAGGGCGTCGGGCCGTTTCGCTGGGCGGCACTCTCCGGTGACGAGGCGGACATCGCCACGATCGATGAAACGCTACGCGGGCTCTTCCCGGACAACGCCGCGCTCCAGCGATGGCTCGAGCTGGCCCCCGGGCGTGTCGCCTTCCAGGGCCTGCCGGCTCGCATCTGCTGGCTCGGCTACGGGGATCGCGCGCGGGCAGGTGTCGCGATCAACGAGCTCGTTCGCTCGGGCAAGGTCAAGGCACCCGTCGTGATCGGTCGTGATCACCTGGACTCCGGCTCGGTCGCCTCCCCGTACCGGGAGACCGAGGCGATGCGCGACGGATCGGACGCGATCGCGGACTGGCCGATCCTGAACGCGCTGCTCAACGCTGCCGCGGGCGCAACCTGGGTCAGCGTCCATCACGGCGGCGGTGTCGGGATCGGCAACTCGATCCACGCAGGGATGGTCGTCGTCGCTGACGGAAGCGACGAGATGGCCGAGCGGCTCGAGCGAGTGCTCACGACCGATCCGGGAACGGGCGTTCTTCGCCATGTGGATGCGGGCTACCCCGAGGCGATCGCGTTCGCGGCAGACCACGGGCTCGAGCCGCCGATGCAGCCCCAGTCCGCCGAGTGAGCGAGCGTCCAGGCGGGCGGCGCCTACTCGTGCGCGACCTGGCGCAGCTCGCGACGCCGGCCAGCAGCGAGACGCCGCTTCGGGGTGCCGCGCTCGCAGCCGTCGAGGTCGTCCGAGACGCATACGTCCTGTGCGAGGACGGGCGAATCACCTCGTTCGGCCCGATGCGCGAGCTTGGTGTGCGGCGTCGGGACTCCGGCGGTGAGCTCGAGGAGCTTGACGGTCGCGGCCTCTGCGCCGTACCGGGGATGGTCGACTGCCACACGCATGCCTGCTTCGCCGGCGATCGCATCGACGAGTTCGAGTTGCGGGCCACCGGGGCGTCCTACGAGGAGCTCCACGCAGCCGGCGGCGGCATTCTCGCGACCGTGCGGGCCACTCGGTCCGCGGGCGAAGCAAGCCTGACGGATACGGTTCGCCGGCATCGTCGGTGGATGCGGCGCGCCGGGACGACGACGTTCGAAGCCAAGTCCGGCTACGGTCTCGACCGCGAGACCGAGCTCGCATCGCTGCGCGCGATCCGGGAAGCGGGCGGGATCGCGACCTGGCTTGGCGCTCATGCGGTGCCGCCGGAGTTCCCGGACGCCGATGCGTATCTCGACTTCGCGCTCGCCGAAGTCCTGCCGCAGGCGGCGCAGCTGGCCGTGGCCGCGGACGTCTTTCTCGAGGAAGGGGCGTTCGACGTCGACCAGGCTCGTCGCTACCTCGAGGCTTGCCGTGCCGCGGGGCTCGCTCTTCGCCTGCACGGCGATCAGTTCACCGAGCAGGGTGCGATCCCGCTGGCGGTCGAGCTCGGCGCCCGCTCGGTCGATCATCTCGAGGCGACCGGGGACGATGGCATCCGAATGCTCGCCGCGAGCGATGTCGTCGGCGTTCTTCTGCCGGCGAGCGCGCTCTTCCTCGATCGGCCGATGCCTCCGGCGCGGGACCTCGTCGACGCGGGCGCGGCGGTTGCGATCGCGACCGACTTCAACCCTGGCAGCTCCTTCTGCGAGAGCCTCCCGCTCGTTTCCTCGCTGGCGGTCACGCAGCTTCAGCTCACACCTGCGCAGGCGCTCTCGGCCTGCACCGTGAACGCCGCGTTCGTCCTCGGCGTCGTGGGGGATGTCGGCCGGATCGCACCGGGGTACGCCGCGGACCTCGTCCTGCTCGACGCCCCGGACTGGCGCTACCTCGCGTATCACCTCGGCGGCGATCTCGTCGCGACCGTGATCGAGGGTGGCGAGGTCGCGTGGAGCCGCACACCAGACCAATCCGAGCAAAACCCGCCGCGCTAGGCTAGCTCCGATGCCTTCACGAAAGCAGCGCCGCCGCCGAGCGAAGGAACGGCGGCACGAGTACGAGTACGTCTACGTCGACGAGACAGGACAGGAGATCGAGC
>Ga0070707_100001726_pt1 | contig 21064 bp, 14 predicted proteins | sample KBSK5502metaG_FD_65468 | JGI IMG/M metagenome (GOLD analysis project Ga0070707, IMG submission 65468) | Corn, switchgrass and miscanthus rhizosphere microbial communities from Kellogg Biological Station, Michigan, USA - KBS K5-50-2 metaG | ecosystem: Host-associated > Plants > Roots >...
GCGGATCGGTCTCGCCACGCCATTCGTGAATCTTTGCCGACCAGAACAGTGCGTTGCTGAGGTAGTCGCCGTCAGGAAATTCTTTCGCGTAGCGATCGAAGATCCGGAGCGCATCGTCGTACCGTTTTGCCAGCACGTAGGTCCAGCCGAGGGTCCAGAGGTTTTCTCCTTCCGTACCGAGTCCGCCGGCCTTGATGCCCTTTTCGAGATTCGCCAAGGCCAGCTTCGGCTTCGGCTCATCGACCGTGTAGTACTTCGCGCGGAGGATTCTTGCTTCCGCGGCCTGGCTACTGCGCGGAAATTTTTTCTCCACGCGCTTAAGCCCGGCGAGAAAAACTTTCGGCTGATCGGCGCGCCACGCCGCGCGCGCGCGAAGCAGAACCAGGCTCGGATCCTTGAGCTTGCGGGGATTGCTCTCCCGCAGGACATCGTCGTAGTGCCGGGAATTGAACAATGCGCGCAGGCGGAATGACTGGTAGTCCGCCGAGGTCACCGACGCCGGCGACCGCTTCGCAATCCGCTCCAGCAGATCGAGCGCTTCACCGTAATGATCCTGTCCGGCCAGCTTCCTGGCTAGAGCGAGCGTGAAGTCGACCGGCAGCAGATCGATCGCGCTTTTCGCTCGATCGTACGTCTGCTCCGTGAAGCGCCCTTGAGGATAATCGTTGAGGAGGCGGATGCGAACTGCGTTCGCGAGATCCTGCCGGTTCCCTTTCTCGAGATCTGTCGCAAGCTCTACGAATTCGGGCTCTGTGGATTCATCGATGGAAATGCTCGCGAGATCTCGAACAGCGTAATCCGCTCCGACCGAATCGCCTGCGAGCGTTCGCAGCGCCGGCAGGCGCACGCGGGCGATGGTCGCGGCCGTCGTCAACGGCGAAAGCTGGATGATCTGTTCGGCGACTCCGGCCGCATTCGTGTTGTCGCTCTGCGCGACCTGACTGTCGATGATTTTCAGGCGTAGCCATGGCGCGACCTCAGGCCAGAACGCCGCGGCCTGAGCCAGCCGCGAGCTCGCGTCTGCATAGCGCTTCTGCTCCAGATCGATCAGTCCGAGAAGAGCCCGAGCTCTGCGGGAAGCATTGACGTCGGGAGAATCCGAGAGGACGCGGAGAAGGCGCTGGTACTCGTCGAGCTTGCCCGCCGCCTTGGCAGCCATGGCGTCTTCCAGCGTCGGAGGCGGCGGCTGAGGCGCGACTACCGGGGCGGGGGGTGGGGTGGCCGGTGGGGGTGGGGGAGCGGTTCGGCCGCAGGCGATCAGCAATGCTGACAACCCGACAACCCGGCAACCCGACAACCATTTCACCGCCCGACCCGCCTCACCATTCTCGAACCTTCATCGACGAATCCCACGCGCCGAAGAAACTCGCGCGCGCCCCCTCGAGTATCGGCAGTGAGCCAATCGCGTTCCATCTTGACCGCCAGCGATTCGAGCTCGCTGAGCATCACGCGCCCGATCTGTTTGCGCCGGAGCTCCGGCGCGACGATCAGCTCCTCGACCCGGATGGCGTCCGTTTCTCGCAGGTCGATAGCCATCACAGCGACGAGCTCGCCAACCAGCTTACCGATCAAGCCGCATGCGGGCACCGCATTACCGTTCCCATGTGCTGACAGGAACTTGCGCACATTTTCCGAGTCCCCAGGCTCGATCGGACGGATGTAAAGTTTCTGTCCGCGCATCACTTAAGCGTTATTGTGGCATGCTTTTACAGCATATGTTACGAACAAATAATTCTTGACAAAGTCCTGCAGTGACATAAACTTCGATCAGTCCCCCAAAAATTATAGAGAGTTCGAAAGCGTGAATACGATGAACGTGCAACAGGCGATTGCCGACTTCTTGCAGCATGGGCAAGCGGAGCGGAATCTCTCCGATCGCACGCTGCGCGCGTACCACTCGGATCTGAGCCAGTTCAATCTGCACGTCAACGACGCGAACATGGTCGACATCACGCCCGAACATCTCGAGCAGTACCTCGAGAAGCTCGGCACCGGCCCATATCGCGACACATCCATTCGCCGAAAAGTTGCGGCGCTGAAAGTTTTCTTCCGTTACCTCGAAGAGAAGGGCGTGGTGACCGAGTCGCCGGCGCGCAAGCTCAAGATCAAGCGCCCGGTCGAGAGTCGCGTTCCGACCGTGCTCTCTGCGCGCGAGGTGCGATCGCTCCTCGCCGCGCCAAAAGAGCAGATCGCAGAGCTGGCATCATCGCGCGATCATTCGCCGGGCGGACGCAATCGATACTTCTGCGCCATCCGCGACAATCTGATCCTGGAGCTTCTCTTCTCGACCGGCATTCGCATCGGCGAGCTGGTGGCACTCAACGTCGTTGATGTCGATCTCGACAATCGTCAGATTCACATCACCGGCCGCGCCACCCGCGGGCGCAGCGTGGCTCTGAATTCGGATGTGGTCGTGATCGCGTTGGGCACCTACATCGAATTGCGCAGCGAACGCACCCTCGAGACGCCGGCGCTCTTCGTCGGGCGTTCCGGAACGCGGCTGACGATTTACTCCATCGAGAACATTTTCAAGAAGCACGTCCGGCTCGCGGAGATCAAACGGCACATCACGCCGCACGCGCTGCGCCACACCATGGCGGCCATGCTGGTCTCCAGCGGCGCCGACATCCGCGAAGTCCAGGAAATTCTGGGGCATGCCTCAATTCTGTCGACGCAGGTCTACACCCGGCTGCCCATTCAGAAGGGTCGCGGACGCTTGTTCGCCGATCCGACGGCCATCAAGCTGCCGATCAAGAAAAAGTTGTAACCCCTCATCCGGCCCTTCGGGTCACCTTCTCCCCGCTTCGCGGGGCGAAGGCTCTCGACAGCGCGGCGGGTGAGGGCCTACCAGATCACCCGCAAACCCAACTGCATCTGACGCGGATCGCCGGCGCCGCTGCGCACAGTGCCGTCGAAATTGAAGATCAGGTTCGTGACCGCGGGCCGAACGAGATTCTTGCTGTTGAGCGTGTTGAAGATGTCGAGCGCTGGCTCCAGCGTGACGCCGCTGTATGTGAACGGACGCGATATCCGCATGTCCAGCGATGAGAACTGATTGTCCTTGCGGCCGAGGTTGCGCTGAGTCACAGAGCCGTCGGGATTGATACGGTCCTGCGGGGTTTGCGCTACCGCCATGAACCGTGAACCGCCAAAAGCGTCCTTGCCGCAGAACGAGGCGCTGACCACGCAGGAAAGCGACAATGGCTGGGCCGACCGATAGGAGTAGCGGAGATTGACATCGAACCCTGCCGGCGCGTTCCACAGCAGCCACGAATTCACGCGATGGCGCTGGTCGCGATCGGAGTAGCCGTACTCCGCGGCCAGGTCGGTGACTTTGGCGTACCGGAACGTGAACGGATCGCGCTCGTTGTCGTCGTCCGACTTGTCCTTCGAGTAGGTGTAGTTGACCTGGAACTGCAGATGATTGGACGGCCGCTTCGTGATGCCGAGCGTCACGCCGTTATACTTGCTCTTCGCGCTCGACTCGACTGTGGTCAGCGTGCCGATGCCGTTGCTGCCGCCGGCTCCCAACCCCGTGCCCCACGGGGAACCGAGGAGCGGATCGTTGCGGTTGATAAAACGGGTGATGTGTTCGCCCCGCGCGTAGTTGTACTTCGCGAGGACGGCGTAATTCGGAATGACTTCCTGCTCCCACGAAACGCTGGCCGCTTTCGTGCGTGGGTTTCGGAAGTGGCGATCGAAGACGAAAACGTCAGGATCGAAGGGCGAGCCGACCGCCGACTGCGGAATCAGATTCGGATACGCTGGCACCGGGCCCAGGATGCCGGTCAGCGCGCTGTTGCGGAAGATCGTCTGACCGCGGCTGCCATTCGTCGATCGCGTTGAAGCCAGGCTGAGGCCGGGGACGCGTCCGTAATAGATGCCGGCGTTCGCGCGGAGCACGCTCTTGCCGTCGCCGGTCGGATTCCAAGAAAAACCGGCGCGCGGCTGCCACATCCGGTAATCGGACGGGATCTTTCCGTTCGACGGAAATTCCTGTCCTTTGACTGTCTTGCCGATAAAGCCTGCGAAGAACACCTGATTGGGCGGGGTGATCGGATCGGGCTCGATCTCAGATTCCCATCGCAGGCCGTACTGCACATTCAGCGTCGGAGTGGCCTGCCAACTGTCCTGCACAAAGAAGGCAGGCTCGGTCTGCGGAATGTCCTGCGTGCCCGCCTGCTCGACGGTCAGTCCGCCCACGCCGGCCTGCTGCAGGTAGAGGAGGACCGGTCCGGTGATGCTGGCGCCTGCCGGGCACTTGCCGCTCTGGGACGACGATCCATCCGAGCATTCGACGAAATTGGGATTCTTGAGATAGCTGAGGAAGCCGTCTGTGGAATCGAAGATGTAGCGGCCGTTCGCGAATCCGATGAAGGTCTGCACGGAGTTGACGCGGTTGTACTCCACGCCCGCTTTGTAGGAGTGGGCTCCGCTTAAAATAGACACGTTATTATTTAATTGTAAACGTGTATCATAATATTTAACAGGAATGAAGAATGGCTCGCCGAACCGGTAGCCCCGCCCGAAGTCGAATGCCGTGTCGGGCAGCGGCCGGTTCTGGCCGGTGATGTTCGGCCCGTTGTAGGGACGGGGACGATTCTCGCGCGCGTACTGGAATCGGAATTCGTTCAGCAGCGAGTTGGTGTAAGTGGTGATCAGCGAGCCGGTGCCGGCATGCGACGAGTCGCGTTCGATCGAGTTCGCGCTTCGGCCCCACGAGTCGACATCAAAGGTGCCGTTCTCCTGCTCCGACCACGTGTAGTTGTAGCGCAACGTGGCGATATTGCGCGCGCTGGCATCCCAGTCGATCTTGCCCAGGAAAACGCGGGCGTCGTTCGTGCGGCGGATCGGACCGTTTTCGTTCGGACTTCCGAGCCCTGCGAATGCGTCGACCACGCGTTGTTCGATGCGGCTCGGATCGGTCTGCTTGGTGGCGTGCGCGGTCTGAATGTCGAGGGCCGCGAAATAGAAGAGCTGGTCGCGCTTGATCGGCCCGCCGAGCGTGAAGCCGGTCTGCAACTGCTCCGACTTGAATTTCGGCGCCAGGCTGCCGTCGGGATTCTTGGCGCGCGAGCTGAGCGAATCGTTCTTCAGCACGACGTGCGCCGTGCCGTCCATGGCGTTCGTTCCCGACTTCGTGATGACGTTGACGAAACCAGACGTCGACCGGCCGAACTCCGCGTTGGCGCCGTCGCCGATGACGACCATCTCTTTCACGGCGTCGAGATTGAACGTGAACGGTGGACGCTGGCCGCCACGCTGTTCGCCGAAGAAGGGATTGTTGAAGTCGGCTCCGTCGACGGAGATGTTGTTCTCGATGCCTTTCTGTCCGTTGATCGACAGCTCGTCGCCGTCGGGGCCCTGCACGATCGCAACGCCGGGCGTGAGCTTGGAGTAATCGAGGAAGTTGCGGCCGTTGTTCGGCAGCCCGGCCACCGCCTTCTGATCGATGCGCGTGGCCCCTTCGGTGCGCGCTGTCTCGATCAGCGGAGCGGCCGCCGTGACCACGATCTGTTCGGAGACCGCGGCTTGCTTCATGGCGACCGAGGCCGTCAAAGTCTGACCGACGCCGAGGTCCAGGCCTTTCTGGACGTAGCTGGCGAAGCCCTCCAGCGTCGCGGTGAGCTGATAGGGTCCGAGGGGAAGCAGGACGATGCGGAATCGTCCCGCGCGGTCAGTGATGGCGGTCTGCTCGAAGTTCGTCGCGGTGTTTTTGACCGTCACCGTGACCCCGGGCAGGGCCGCGCCGGAGGCATCGACAACCGTTCCTTCGATGACGCCGGTGGTGGCTTGAGACTGCGCGAGAAGAGAGGACGCCGTGAACAGCAAGAGGAAAGAAAGAAGGGCAAGCGAGCGACGCATGAAGCCTCCTTGTGGCCGTTTGGACGAGTTGCGTCACTATATCACCGGATATCACCTGCTAAACTGCGCGCGCGATGCGCCTGCCCAAGCTCTCGCTCACCACCAAAATCTTCATCGGCCTCATCCTCGGTGTCGTGGTTGGCGCAGTGAGCCACCGGATGCACGTGGATTGCTCGCCGTACGTGCGGCCACTCTCGCTGCTCTTTCTCAACCTCATCAAGTCGATCATCGCGCCGTTGATTTTCTCGACGCTGGTGATTGGAATCGCCGGAACCGGCGACGTCCGTCAGGTCGGACGGATCGGCATCAAGTCGCTGGTCTATTTCGAAGTGGTCACCACGTTCGCGCTCATCATCGGTCTGGCGGCGGTGAACCTGACCAAGCCCGGGGTGGGGGTGAAGCTGCCTCCGCCCAGGGCGGCTTCGACAGGACAATTGCCCTCGGAAAAGCCGAAGACGCTGGGCGAGCTGGTCACTGACCTCGCGCCCCCATCGATCATCAAGGCGATGGCCGATGGCGCTGTTCTTCAGATCGTTGTCTTTTCTGTGCTGTTCGCTCTGGCGGTGACCAGCATCGGTGAGAAGGCCAGGCCGATCGTGGTGTGGTGCGAATCGCTGGCGGACATCATGTTTCGCTTTACCGAATTCGTGATGAAGTTCGCGCCGATCGGCGTCGGCGCCGCGATGGCCAACACCGTCGGTCACGCCGGACTCGACGTGTTGAGAAACCTCGCCATGCTGGTCGGCACGCTGTATGGCGCGTTGTTGGTCTTCGTCTGCCTGGTCTTGATTCCGGTCGCGCTGATCGCGCGGGTGCCCCTGCGCGATTTCTGGAACGCTGTGAAAGAGCCGGCGACCATCGCGTTCGCGACCACGTCGTCCGAATCTGCATTGCCCAAGGCGATGGAAAACATGGAGCGTCTTGGCGTTCCGCGCCGGATCGTCGGGTTCGTTTTGCCCACCGGCTACAGCTTCAATCTCGACGGAACGACGCTCTATCTTTCGCTGGCCTCGATCTTCGTGGCCCAGGCCGCCGGCGTTCACCTCACGATCAGCGAGCAGGTCTTCATGATGCTGACGCTGATGCTCACTTCAAAAGGCGTCGCCGGCGTTCCGCGCGCCTCGATGGTCATCCTCCTCGGCACGCTGGCTTCGTTTCACCTTCCCCCGGAAGGCGTGCTCGTGATCCTGGGCGTGGACGAGCTGATGGACATGGCGCGCACGGCCGTCAACGTCACGGGCAACTGCCTGGCGACCGTCGTCATCGCGCAATGGGAACGTGCGTTTCGCGGCAAGGAATGGGTGGCGGAAGAGGCCGAGCTGGAAGAGGTGACCGGCGAGGCGGCAATCGTGAGCTGATGCAATAAGGAACACCGGCAGGCCGCGGTGTTGTATTCTGCTCCGGATGAAACGGCAGTATCCAAAGTGTAAAAAAGGGTTGCATCGCATGACGCCGGATAACACCTATCGACATCCGGCGAAAGGTCCGGAGTGCCGGGAGTGCAAGCGCTCTTACATGCGTGTTTACATGCGGAAGGTTCGGTCTGGCGCTGCGCGACCTCGCGGCCGCCGACGGCGATCGGCGTAGGTTCGATACCGAACCATTTTCACGTATCCACTTTGCATGACATGCATCGTGGAGGTTTTCATGAAAAGCGTGGTGTGCGCTGCCATCTCTCTTGTTCTTCTGTCTGCCTGTGCTTCGTCGAGTCAAACGAGCGGCCCCAACGTCACGCTGCACCTGACTCCGGTTAACTCGCCGGCGGACATTTTTTACTTCGCCGGACCCATCAACCTGCAATACCAGCTTTCGGTCCCCAATCCCACCAGCGAGCCGCTGACGCTGACCCGCCTCGAGCTTCGAACGATCGGTCCCGGGGCCTATTCGGTCCGCACGCAGGCTTCGCCTATGAATCTGAAGATTCCGCCGAACGCGACAGTGAACTACACCATCTCGGTGTGGGGATATGCGCGCGGCGGCTACCTGGCTGCTGAGGAGCCGGTGACGCTTCAGGGGACGGCCTTTTTCAAAGGAGCCTCGTCCGGAGCGTTCGTTCGGATTTTCAACGAGACCATCTCACCTCGTTGATGTCACGGAACTTGCATCGAGGCGGGGGCGGTGGCCTCTTTGTCTCAGATCCTGGTTGCGGACGACGATCCTGGCATCGTTCAACTCTTGAAAGTTCTCATCGAACGCGAGGGATTCTCTGTCGACGTTGCGCGCGACGGACGGGAAGCGCTCGAGAAAATCGAGAGAGGCTCGTACGTCCTGATTCTGCTCGATCTTCAGATGCCGTACGTCAACGGCTTCGACGTCCTCGACAGGCTGCGAGTAAGGTCGCGCCGTCCGGTTGTGCTCGTTGTCACCGCTCTCCCGTCGTCGCAATTGACCCTGCTCGATCCCGACGTCGTGCACGCCGTGATTCGGAAACCGTTTGATGTCGAGCTGGTGGCCGCGGTCATCAGCGTGGCCGCGGGAATGATGGTGCGGCCGTCCGACTTTTTCCGGGGGAACGATCGGCCGCAGTTGAGGCCCTGAAAGGCCCTCGCGCGGTACAATCGCGTTCCCCGGGCGGGCGTAGCTCAGTTGGTAGAGTCGGAGCTTCCCAAGCTCAAGGTCGCGGGTTCGAGCCCCGTCGCCCGCTCCAAACCTATCGCCATTTAGCGTTGGTTCGGTAAGCTATTCTGACTTCATGGATGTGAAGCGTAAGCCGAATCTCCTCCAACGAATCTTTGGGGCCTTCGGTCCCGGGCTGGTCACCGGAGCGGCCGACGACGATCCCTCCGGCATCGCGACATACTCCATCACGGGGGCGCAGCTCGGCACGTCGCTGCTGTGGACTGCGCTCTTCACATGGCCGCTCATGGCGGCGGTGCAAATGATGTGCGCGCGGATCGGCATGGTGACGGGCTACGGAATCGCGCGAGCGCTGCGCCGGAAGTTTCCGACGCGCGTAGTGGCGGTGATGTCGCTGGCGCTTCTGGCCGCGAACATCATCAACATCGGAGCCGACCTTTCCGGAATGGCCGACGCCGCCGAGATGATCAGCGGGATCAACTCCCACCTTTTCGTCATCGTGTTTGGCATCGGCATCAGCGCGGCCACGGTCTGGCTTCCATACGCCAAGATCGCGAATGCCCTCAAGTGGCTGGCTCTTTTTCTGTTCGCTTATGTTCTAACCGCATTCATCATCCGGCCGAACTGGGGCGAGGTTCTCCACGACACGTTCGCCATCGAGGTTCCGCGCAGCAAAGAGGCCTGGCAAACTGTAGTGGCCATCCTCGGCACCACCATCAGCCCCTATCTTTTCTTCTGGCAGGCCTCGCAGGAAGTGGAGGAAGAAAAAAAGATCGGACGCCTCGACACGATCTCGCGCCGGGGCGCCACGGACTTGGAGATCTATACGCGGCGCCTGGATGTCGGCGTCGGAAGCTTCTTTTCCAACGTCGTGATGTTCTTCATCATCGTGACGACCGCGTTCACGCTGCATCGCCACGGGATCACGAACATCGAGACATCGAGGCAGGCGGCCGAAGCTCTGCGGCCGCTGGCTGGGTCGGGGTGTTTTCTGCTCTACACCATCGGAGTGATCGGCGTGGGCCTGCTGGCGATCCCGACGCTTTCCGGTTCGGCGGCCTACGCGCTGGCGGAAACGTTTGGCTGGAAACAAGGGCTCGATGAAAAGCTGGAGACAGCGCGTGCGTTCTACGCTGTTGTGCTGCTGTCGAACGCCATCGGCATCGGACTCGATTTCGCGCGCGTCAATCCGGTCAAAGCGCTCTATTGGACTGCGGTCATCAACGGTTTTCTGGCTCCATTTCTCCTGCTGGGCATCTGGCTGGTCGCGAGCGACCGCGAGATCATGTACAACCAGCCGAGCTCGCGGATGACCCGTTTGATCGTCGGGATCACGACGCTCTTCATGTTCGGCGCTGTGATTGCGATGTTCGTTCTGTAAAATCGCGAGCATGCAACGCTGGCTAGCCTCTATCGCTCTGATCGTGTGCGCGTGCGCCCACCACGACTTCACGCCGCACGAGCTCAACACTTACCTCAGCGGCGGCGGCAGCCGGAAGAATTTTCATGGGCACTCGATTTTTCGTTCCATTCATTTCGAGGCTGTCGGCGATTCCGCTTTCGCCAATCGATGGTTGCGACACACCAACGCCGGCATCGCAGTCTCGTACAGCGACATCCATCAGGCGCGAAGCTGGTTCGGCTACCGCTACGGCGATCCGGACGATTGGGTCCGGGCAGTGTCCACGTTCTTCTTTCTGCGCCGGCACTGGCGCGACGGCTCCGACATCCAGCCTTACGCCGAGATCGGCACCGGTCCGATGTGGTCCAATCGCAGAGTGCCGGCGGCCACGTCGCGGTTCAACATGAGCTCGCAGGCCGGCTTCGGCGCCGTGCTCTTCGCGCACGGGCATGTGCCGCTGCATATCGGCTATCGCTTTTCGCACATCTCCAACGGCGGCCTGACCGGACGCAATCCGGGGCTGGAGGTGCACCAGCTCATGTTTGGATTCCGCGTGCGGCGGCTGCGATGATCAGCGTTTCCTGACGTTGGTGACCCAGTACCGGCCATCCTGCTCGTGCAGTGTCACGTCGACGGGCGTGCCATCGGGCGGAAGAGACTCGACCTTCGCGCCGCGCACCGGATAGTCCATCTTCATGGCTTCCATCACGCCGGGCACTTCCTTGTTGTCGAGGTTCAGGCTGTTCTGCGCAGGATCGCGCGACACGATGGTGGCGGTCATCGGGTAGGTTTTCTCACTCGCCGTGGGCGGTGGGGACTGTTTCGAGCACGCGATCGCGATCAGCAGCAGCAGCAGATATCGTTTCATTGAATTCCCCCTGGTCGTGCCGTACCTCAGCGTTCCATCTCCATCGGTAGTAAATCGCCGGATAGACTAGCAACTCCATCAGAAATGAGGTGAAGAGGCCACCGATCATCGGCGCCGCGATTCGCTTCATGACGTCGGCGCCGGCGCCGGAGGACCACATGATCGGGACGAGGCCGAAGAACGCGCAGGCCACTGTCATGACCTTCGGTCGCACACGTCGGACGGCGCCGTGATAGATCGCTTCACGAAGGTCTTCGCGGCTCTTCATCCGGCCGGCCGCGCGCATCTGCTCGTACGCCAGATCGAGATAGAGCAGCATGAAGATTCCGGTCTCGGCGTCCAGGCCCAGCAATGCGATCAGACCGACCCACACACCGATCGACATGTTGTAGCCGAGTGCCCACAGGAACCAGACGGCGCCGACGGCGGAGAAAGGAACGGCCAGCAGAACGATCAGCGTTTTCGCCAGCGACTGCGTGTTCAGGTAGATGAGAAAAAAGACGATGAACAACGTCAGCGGAACGACGAACAGCATCCGCTGACGCACACGCTCCATGGCTTCGTATTGACCGCTCCACTGCAGCGTGTAGCCGGATGGAATACGAAGCTCGGATGCCACCGCGCGCTTGGCGTCCTCCACATAGCTTCCGATATCGCGCTGGGTCGTATCGACGTCGATGTAGACATAGCCGGAAAGTTTTCCGTTCTCGTCCCGGATCATCGCCGGCCCTTCCGCCAGCCGGATCGAAGCCAATTGCCCTAGAGGAATCTGTGCACCACCAGTTGTCGGTACGAGCACCCGAGCAAGCTTGTCGACCTGATCGCGCAATTCCCTCGGATAGCGAACGTTGATCGGATACCGCTCGCGACCCTCGATGGTGGTCGATACGTTTTCTCCTCCGATGGCCGTCATGATCACGCCTTGCACGTCGTCGACGGTCAAGCCGTAGCGGGCCATGTCGGGGCGATTCAGATCAAAGTCCACGAAGTAGCCGCCGGAGACGCGCTCGCCATACACACTGCGCGTGGCGGGAATCTTTTGAATGATCGGTTCGAGCCGCTGACCGATCGCCTGAATCTGATTGAGATCGGCGCCGAAGACTTTGATGCCCACCGGCGTGCGTATGCCGGTCGTCAACATGTCGATGCGGTTGCGGATCGGCATGGTCCAGGCGTTGGTTTGTCCCGGAATCTGCAGACGCTGGTCCATCTCGTTGACCAGATCTTCCGACGACATCGTATCCGGCCAGAGCGGGCGTAAGAGTCCTTGCAGAAAACCGGGAACCCATTTCGAGTACCACCGTTTTTTGTGTCGCCATTGCGATTCCGGCTTGAGTACGACCGTGGTCTCCATCATCGACAGCGGTGCCGGATCTGTCGACGTGTCGGCGCGACCCGCCTTGCCGAACACCCGCTCGACTTCCGGTGTCTGTTTCAGAAGGGCATCCTGGCGTTGTAACAAATCGGCGGCTTGACCAGCCGAGATGCCGGGGAGCGTAGTGGGCATGTAGAGAATGACGCCCTCATTGAGAGGCGGCATGAACTCGTGGCCCAGCCGGAAGTAGATCGGGATCGTAATGATCACAATGATTATGGCGGCAGCGATAACCACTCTTGTGTGGCGCAGAACCCAGTGCGCAAGCGGGCCATATAGACGGAACAGAATCCGTGAAATCGGATGCTTTTCTTCCGGATGGATGGTGCCGACTGCCACCGCGTTGACCGTTTTGCAAAGCCAGGCAGGGCGAAATGAGAATTTCCTGACGCGAATCACCAGGAACATCAAGGCCGGCGCGAGCGTCACCGCCAGCACGGCGGCGATGCCCATCGAAAAGTTCTTGGTGAAGGCCAGTGGTTTGAAAAGTTTTCCCTCCTGAGCCTCGAGAGCGAAAATCGGCATGAAGGAGAGCGCGATGACGAGAAGAGAATAGAAGCTCGGCCGTCCCACTTCCTGGACGGCGCCGATGAGAACGTGTTTGTAGTCCCCTTGACGGCCGCCGTGTTCCCATGCTTCGAGTTTTTTGTGTGCATTCTCCACGACCACGACCGCGGCATCGACCAGAGCACCAATGGCCACAGCGATCCCACCCAGCGACATGATGTTGGAGTTGATTCCGAAGATCTTCATCGGGATGAAAGAGATGATGACCGCTGCCGGAAGTGTGATGATCGGGATCATGGCGCTCGGCAAATGCCAGAGAAAAATCAGAATGATCAGCGAAACCACGATCATCTCGAGGATCAGTTCGTGTTTGAGGGTGTGGATCGATTCTTCGATCAGTTGAGAGCGATCGTAAGTTTCGACGATCCGCACGCCTTTCGGCAGCGAGGGCTTGATTTCATCCAGGCGCTGTTTGACCGCTCGAATGACGTTCATGGCATTTTCGCCATGCCGCATCACCACGACACCGGCTGCCACCTCGCCCTTTCCGTCGAGCTCCGTGATGCCACGCCGCAGCTCAGGCCCAAGGTCGACGTTGGCCACGTCCCGGAGGAGGATCGGAGTTCCCTGCTGATTGGTTCTGATGACGATCTGCTCGAGATCACTCCTGTTTCTCACATAACCGTGTGCGCGAACCATGTACTCGGCTCCGCTCCATTCGATCAAGCGGCCACCGACCTCGTTATTCGACTTACGCACCGCCTCGGTGACCTGCATCAAAGGGATGCCGTACGCGGCGAGCTTGTTGGGATCCACGGTGATCTGATACTGCCGAACGAATCCGCCGACGCTGGCCACCTCTGCAACGCCCGGAACCGCTTGCAGCTCGTAGCGAATGTGCCAGTCCTGGAGTGAGCGGAGGTCCGCGAGCGATCGCTGTCCGGTTGTGTCGACCAGCGCGTACTGGTAAACCCAGCCTACACCGGTGGCGTCGGGTCCCAGCTCCGTCTGAACGCCTTCAGGAAGGCGGCCCTGAATCTTGGAGAGATACTCGAGCACGCGGCTGCGCGCCCAATACATGTCGGTGCCGTCTTCGAAAATGACATAGACGTACGAGTAGCCGAAGTCGGAGAAGCCGCGGATGGCCTTTACGCGCGGCGCGCCGAGCAGAGAGGTGATGATCGGATAGGTGACCTGATCCTCGAGGATGTCCGGGCTGCGATCCCATTTCGAATAGACGATGACCTGCGTGTCAGAGAGATCCGGCAGCGCATCGAGCGCGATTTTGTCGATGCTCCAGATACCGCCTAACAATAGTGCGGCAATGATGATCAGGACGATGAACCGATTGTTCGCCGAGTATCGGATCAGGCGCTCGATCATGGCGTCGCTCCGCCCATCTTCGACACCGCCGCTTTCAGCCGGGATTCCGAATCGATCAAGAAGTTCGCGTCGACAGCCACTGTTTCGCCAGCAACCATGCCGGACCGGATTTCGTAGAACCCCTCCGCTCGTGCGCCGGTCACGACCTGCCGCGGCTCGAATTGTCCGTTGCCGCGATCGACGAACACGATGGAGCGCGTGCCGGTTTGGAGAACAGCGCTGTCAGGAACGGCGAGCACCGAGCCGATCGGCGCCCGGAGAATCACGTCCGCGAACATGTCGGGTTTCAGAATGGAACCGGCGTTATCGATCTCTATACGCACTTTCGCCGTTCGGGTGGCGGGATCGAGAGTCGGGGAGAGGAACGTCACTCGGCCGAGCCACGTTCGGCCGGGCACCGATGCCACAGTCACCTGCGCCGCCTGGCCGATTCGAGCGTATTGCAGATCCGATTCGTACACGTCTGCCAAAATCCACACGTGGCTCAGGTCTCCGATTTCATATAGAGTGTCCGTTGGCATGACACGAGCGCCCGCGACGGCATTTTTCGTGAGCACCACGCCATCAGCGGGCGAGCGAAGAACGATCGATCGAAGCGGCTTGCCGGTTCGCACGACTTGATCGATCTCGCCAGGTGACATGTCCCACAGCAGGAGCCTGCGGCGCGCCGCTTCCCCGAGAGTGCTACGGAACTGTCCGCTGCTGCGGGAGGCGAGGATCAGCTCATTTTCCGTGGACAAGACATCCGGGCTATAAATCGACATCAGCGGTTGTCCTCGGCGCACCGCTTCGCCAGTGAAGTTGACCTCGAGGTGTTCGACAAAGCCTTCGAACTTCGCTCGCACTTGCGCCAGACGCCGCTCGTCGACCGTGACACGGCCGATCGTGCGGATAGTTCGTGAGAGATCGCGCACCTCCGCCTTTCCGAGTTTCACGCCGATGAGTTGCTGCCGGGCAGACGGTACTGAAACGTTGGAGTATCCAGCCACTCCGCCGGTCGTACGCTGCCCGCCGCCCGCCTCGTCGGCGTAGATGGGCACCAGCGGCATTCCGCAATCGAGCGCACGACCGGGATGATTCGATCGGGTCGTGTGCGGCGGGCCTTGCGAAATCATCGGATCGACCCAGGCGATCACTACGCGGCCGGAGTTGTCCTGCGTGACGCCATTGATCTCGTTCGTCTGACGCTTTCCGATCAACACGATCGCGAGAGCGATCGCCAGAGCCGCGGAAACGAGCCACGGAAGAATTCGCTTCATGGGCTACCTCATCTCCATTGCCGGAGCGGCCATTGCCGCGCCTGCACGCGCGCCCTTTCGCAATGCAGCGATGTCGGCTTCGGCGCGAAGTTCTTGCTCCAGAAAATCGAAATAATCGACTCGCAACGCGTTGTACGCTCGCAGCGATGTCAGAACTGACTCGAACGTTTCCTTCCCTGTCTGATACGAAGACAGCGCCGAGTCGAAGGCCATCTTCGCTGCCGGGACGAGCGCGCTCTCGTGCAATTGAATCTGTGCCACAGCCTCTTCGCACTGAGCAACGGCGACGCCGAGATCCTGTTTGAGTCGCTGCTTCAAGATTTCGATCTGCTGTCGGGCCGCATCTCGACGCGCAATTGCTTCCTGCACCCGCGGCTCGATGAGTGTTCTTCTTCGATACGGCAACTCGATGCGGCCGACGACGCTGATGGTGTCTTTTTGGTACGGGCGCAAACCGTAGGATGCTTCGACGTTAATGTCCGGCTTGATCGCCAGTTGAGCGAGCCGGATGTCGCCCTCCGCTTCGTCGACAACAGCCTGCAGCGCTGTCAGCGCGGGGCTTCCAGGATTGATGATCGTTTCGAACGTGGCGTGTTGGTGCGCGCCATGTTCCAGAGCGAACTTTGGTATCTCGCTTGGCGCCACGTGTAAGAGCGCAGCGAGTTTCGCCACAGACTGATTGCGTCGAGATGTCAATTTCAGGATCTGATGTTCGATCTGCTTTTGCTCGAGAAGCGAACGGATCATGTCCGTCTGCGGCGCGGTCCCCGCCTCATAGCGTGTTCGCGATGCGCTGACCGCGTCGCCAGCTAGAGCCGCCAGATCGGACGTGGCCTCGAATTGGCTACGGGCCGCCCCTGCCTCGTAGTAAGCAAGCAAGACCTCGCGCTCGATCTCTGCCTGCTGCGACGCGAACTCGTCCTGAAGCCGCACAACTTCGAGCTCCGCCTTGCCTCGCTCGGCTTCACGCCGCGATTTTCGAGTCAGAGTCTGCGAGGCGCCGACCGTGTACATCGTCATCTGATGATCGATTGATAAATCGACTTGCTGGTTTTGCACGCCGGCCATGACCATTGGGTTTGGAAAAGAACCAGCGGAGATGACGTGATCCCGTGCGGCGGAGATCTGGTTCTTGATAGCGGCAAGGGTTGGACTGACCGCGAACGCGGCACGGACGACCGACTGCGCATCGTGCCAGTCGATCGCTTCTGCATGGGCAGCGAATGGCCATAGCGCAACCGCTGCAATCAACACGTTTCTCAAACGGACCTCCAGCGACACCGGTGATCTGGAAAAAGAGAGGGCGTGGGCGGAGGGTCAGATCAGGAGGACGGAGAGAACGGAGAGACGTTGAGACGTCGAGGGTGGAGGCGAGACGGGCGAGAACTGCGCGTGCAGCGGCGAAGCGACGGTTGGCGAGGCGGCAAACGTGAGAATCGCGGCGGTAAAATTAGAGTCTGCGAGCCGGGTCGTCGCGGTTCTCAGAGCCTCGTCCTCTCTGACGCACGTTGGCTGCGCGCAACAACTCGCCGTCGCGGCGACGGTTGTCGTCGTCCTGTGACAGCAGGGCATCGCCGCGCAGGAGCCGCCGTGGGCGATCAAGGGCAGCAGTCCCGATACCGCAATCACGACGGCGGAGACAACGAATCGGCGCCACATCGCTCTTCGGAACTCAGGGGCTGAATCAAGCATTCCATACTGATGATAAACGAAAGGCGAGGCCCGCAGGCCTCGCCCCCCGTCTGCAATGCCTAGAACCGTACTCCAACCGCGAATCGATACGTTCGCGGCAACTGATACGCGTCCTTGTTCGTCGCTTTGCCGAAGTTCGGATCGAGCTCGTAGTTCACGCCCGCGACTGGAGTTTCTGTGAACGGATTGAACGCTACGGCCGTGTTGCCGCTAGGGAACTTCGCACCGTTGAACCGCGTGCGCACGCGGCGTTCGATGACCGCGCCTGCTGATGTGTCAGCCTGTTCGACTCCCTGCTGGTTGAACAGATTGATGACGTCCGCTTTCAGAAACAGATTCGCCCTGCTGATCGGAACGCTGTAATTCAGCGTGAAGCTGGTCTCGTAGATATTGTCGAGACGGTACTGGCCGCGCTGGCCGAACCAGTACGAAACCTGCGTCGGAGGCAGCGCGTAACCGGGATTGGTCACGCCACCCGCTGCCGGATTGACCACGCCCTGTGCCGAGAACGGAATTCCCGAGTGGTAGCGCTGGAGCAGCGAGAGATCGAGCTGGCCGAACGGGAACGGAGTGTTGTACTGCAGCCAGACGCCCGCGCGGTGGCGCATGTCGGCCGCGAGATATCCCACCGGATTGTTCTGCGCGAACTTCGTGTACTCCGGATACTCCGGCATCTGATAAACGTTCGAGCCCGACGTTCCCTGCACGCCCTGCGTCACGGTGGCGTTGTTGAACTCCTCGCCTTCGATGTTGCCTCGCAGCTTCGAGTAGGTGTAGTTGCCGCCGAGGGTGAAGCGCCGCATGAACTTCGACTGTCCCTGCACCTGAAATGCGTTGTAGCGGCGCGACAGCCCGCTGCTGCTGTTCTCAATGAAACCAACGTCGACCTTCGCTCCGGTCGGCGTGGTGGCCTGACCGGTGGTTAGATCGCGGCGGGTGACGTAGAAATCGCCCCATGTCCTGTGAATGACATCGGCGCGCACGAACGATGTCGACCCGATCTGCACGCCATATCCGGCGGTGATCTCATCCATGTACGGCGATTTCATCGAGCTCACGATCTTTTCAGTGAACCCCGGGATGCTGAGCTGATAGATCAGCGAGTTGTTGCTCGTGAATCCGTTGTCGTGGAACCACTGGAACGCCTGCCGGATGACCTGTTCTGTCGGTACGAGTTGCGCGGCCGGCGTGTTGAGCGGATTGATCTCCGGTCCCAGGTACTGGAAGAGGTAGGTGGCGTAGCGGCCGCCGGTCGACGTCGAGTCAGCCGGACCCTGATCGATCTTCGTCACGTAGCGCCCGTAGTTGACGCTGAAGCGATGCTTGCCGTCGCCTTTGAGATCGAAAATGGCGCCGAGCCGCGGGCTGATGCGCGAGTCATCCACAGTCTTGATGTGCGTCTGGTTCTCGCCGTTGTTCTTGTCCCAGCGCAAGCCGGCGTTGAAGGTCCAGTGCGAATTGAAATCCCACTTGTCGTTCGCGAAGATCGACTTGGTCGCGAAGTCCGAGGTCTGGCTGAGGCCGAGGAGCGGATCCCACTCCCAATGGGAACGAGAGATGCCGCCGACCTTCGACGGATCGAGGTGCAGAAATACCTTGCCGCCGGAGTAGATGAAGTCGCCGAAGAGACGGAAGTCGTTACCTGACTGATAGTTGTTCTCGTTGCGGAGCTGATGGAACTCGTCGTAACCGCCGACGATGTTATGGCTGCCGGTGGACTTCGTGGACAGGAAGTACGAACCCTTGGCCAGCCAGTCTTTGTTGTTGCGCTGTTTTGGCGCGCACACGCCGCAGAACGTCGGAGACCATGCGCGGCGTCCGGTCGAGATGTCACGCAGAAGCGTGCCGAAGACCTCATCGCGGAAGAGCGATCCGCCGCCGACGATTGAAAAGTCCTTCTTGCTCCACTGCCCTTCCAGCAGGAAGTTGTTCGTGATGACGCCGTTGTAGTGGAACGCGGTCAGCTTGATCGGATTGCCGACTGACCGGAGGCTCTCCAGGTCGACGATGTTGCCGAACTTCGTTCCGGTCTGATCGTTCTTCACTTTCAGATAGGAGCCGATCAGGCTGTGCTTCGAAGTGATGTTCCCCGTCAGCTTCGCCTCGTATCGTTTTTCATTGATCGCGGTGGTGTAGGGGAGGTTGAGACCAACGGTCTGATTCGACAGGCTGGTCTTCGCGGTTCGTCCGGCGACGAAGAACCACAGCCGGTCGCGGATGATGCGTCCGCCGAGGGTGCCTTCGTAGACCGGATTGACCTTGTCGATGTGGTCCGCTTCGCCGACCTTGCTGACCGGATCGTGAAAGTCTGTCTTCGAAATCCACTTGTCGTTGGTCAGGTTGTCGCGGACCGATCCGCTGAATTCATTGCCGCCCGACTTTGTGATCGTGCTGACGACGCCGCCGGTGAAACGCCCATACTCGGCTGACACGCCGCCGGTGAGCAGCGTCGTTTCCTGAATGGCGTCTTCGATGACCGCCGCCTGCGGTTGCCCGCGCACGTTCTCGTTCACCACCACGCCGTTGACGAGGTAGAGGTTGTCGAATGACTGCGCGCCGTGGATGACGATCTGGTTGTTCGGCCCGGTGTTGGTCACTCCCGGCGCCAGAAGCACGCGTCCCTGGATCGTTCGATCGACGGGCAGCGACTCGATCGTCTTGGCGTCGAAGTTTGTCGACACCTGCGGCGTCTCGAGCACCGAAGGGGCCGCGGCCGTGACGGTGATCGACTCGCTGACTTTGCTGACGGTCAGGTCGGCGTCGACGCGCGCAGTTTCCGCGAGCCTCAGCGTCGTGCGTTTGCTGACTTTCTGCATCCCTTCGAGATCGAAGGTGACGGTGTAATCGCCGGGCGGGAGCGAGGGAAAGCTGTAATCGCCATTCCCGCCGCTGACGGTTGTGCGCGTGCCCTGCAGATTGGGCGAGCTGACCGTGATGGTGGCACCCGGCAGGCCTTTGCCTTCCGTCGTCACGGTGCCGGTGAGCGTGCCGGTAGTCTGAGCCAGGGCGCTGGCCGCTACCACAAACACAGCGAGGCATACGAGATACCTCGAACGCTTTTGCATCGGATTCCTCCTATTGGCCGGTATCGGTTGCGCGAAGACTACACCAGGTGGAATCCTGGCGCAGTCACACACCTGCCAGACACTCGGGCACCCCGCCGTATACTTCGAACGTGAAGAATGAACTGGCCACGTTGTTTCAGGCCCTGAGCGACCGCACGCGTCAACGGCTTCTGCATCTGATGACGGACGGCGAAATCTGCGTCTGCTACTTCGTCGAAGTCCTCGGCGAATCGCAGCCGAAAATCTCACGCCACCTCGCGTATCTGCGGAAAGCCGGAATCGTGTCGGCCCGCCGTGAAGGGAAATGGATCCACTACCGCATCGTTCGTCCGGCGGACACGCATCAGGCGCGCGTGCTCGATTGCGCGCTCGATGCGATGAGCGAGGACCGGCAGATGCAGCGCGATCGCGCGATGCTCGAGCGCGCGTGTTGCGCGAGCCGCCTCCCGCCGCCGCTGCACGATGCGCCCAAACCGGAATTCATGAGGACGCGCTCCTAGTGTGACGCGGCGCGGCCGCGCACCGGCGCGTCCGGCGGGATTGCGTAGGCGTACAGATTTCCGGCAAGGTCACCGAATACGATCCCGCGATCGGTGATCGCAACGCCGCCGACGCACATCGCTTTGGTGTTGCCTTTCCATAGAAGTGCGCCGGTGGCGGCATCGAGTGCGATCGCGTTGGTGCCGGCTGTAGTGAAGACGACACCATTTGCGTACGACACGGGCGCGATCACCGGAGCAGCCAGCGGATATCGCCAAACGATCGAGCCGTCGTTGGGATTGAGCGCGTTGACGGCTCCAATGACGTTGTCATCCGCGTCGGGCGGGCGGCCGCTTCCGACATAGAGCCGGCGCCCGTCGAACGCTGCGGTCGACAACACGCCGTCCGCGCACAATGGACAGGTGCCGCCGTTCGCCAACTGTCTCTTCCACGCCGGACCTTGGCCGAGGCCGTGGCGCGCAAACGCGTAGTAGTTGCCGTCCTTCTGTCCGGCGCCCACCATCTCCCGTCCGCGACTGTCGGTAAAAAGCGTCGGAGAGGTTCCCCAATCGCTGTCGCTGATTGGGTCGG
>Ga0070707_100001727_pt1 | contig 21055 bp, 19 predicted proteins | sample KBSK5502metaG_FD_65468 | JGI IMG/M metagenome (GOLD analysis project Ga0070707, IMG submission 65468) | Corn, switchgrass and miscanthus rhizosphere microbial communities from Kellogg Biological Station, Michigan, USA - KBS K5-50-2 metaG | ecosystem: Host-associated > Plants > Roots >...
TCGACGGCCACGTACTCCGCCAGGGTGCCGTCGCGATGCCAGTCCGCGAGGCCGAACACCCGCTGTCCCACCGACAGCCCGGTCGTGCCGTACCCGAGAGCGGTGACCACTCCGGCCAGCTCGTGCCCAGGGATCGACAGTGTTCGGTCACGGCCGGCGCGATCGGTCCAGGTCGAGGGCCACGTCAGCTCAGTCGGGACGAATCCCGAAGCATGAACCTGAACAACGACGTCGTTTATCGCCGGTTTCGGCTCGGGCCGCTCCACCAGCGTCATCCCGGCCGTTCCCGCAGCCTGGTCCGTCACAACGATCGCCTTCATGGGAATTGTCTCCTCGGTCATTGGTCGAAATGTTGGATCGATAGGCGCGTCAGTGTCCATTGCTGTAGGACAACGTCCGCTGCTGTCATCTTGGCTGTCATCGATGCCGAATGTGGCGGGGATGGATGGGAATCGAACCCACCCAGGACGCCTCAGCAGCGCCCCGCAAACGGTTTTGAAGACCGCGGGGCTAGCGTCCGCAATCGTCCACAAACGGCCGCTCACGCTCGATGTTCAGCGGCGGCAATCCATAATCGTCCGCTGTCGTCCGCAGTCATCCGTCACCTTGGCTGTCTTCTTGGCTGTCAGGAGCTCGCACCGTGCAGAGGACTCTTGATGCAAGGTTCAGGGTTCGACTCTCTACGCGAGCGCCATCACTTTGTACCCGTGGTTGCTGAGTGGTCAAATCACTGATTTATCCCCTCGGCACCGGGGTGCACGTGCGGCGGCCCACCCCTGGCGCAGCCTTCTTTCGGGCGGTCTTCGTCTAGGTCTAAAGGCTCTTGCGCGCGTCCTCTGTGTATGTGGGCCCTCGGGAAGCATCATTTGATGTTTTCGAATGGCGCAGGCTCCGTGCCGCTGCCAAAGCCTCACGCCTCACGGGCCAGTGACCTTCGCAACTCCTCTGGCGTGGGCGCGGTCGGCGAGCCAGGCCGACTGACAGCAATGCTTGCGGCGACGTTAGCAATATGTACCGCCTCAGAGGGTTCCGCACCGTGGACCAGCGCGGCCATGAATGTTCCGGTGTGGGTGTCACCCGCACCTGTTGTATCCACGACTTCGACCGCTCGTGCTCGCAGGTGTTGGACGTCGCGACCACGCATGAGCAAAAGACAGCCGTTGCGTCCGAGTCGCACAAGCACCCCATCTCGGCCGGTAATCTCTATCAGCCGGCGAACGGCTTGATCGGGGCTGACCGCTCCAGTCATGAGGCGAGCTTCCCGCTCGTTGCACGACCACCAGTTGCAGCGCGCAGCGACCGCTCGTAGGACCACATCTGGAATCGCGGCAACGAGAGGGCCCGGATCGACCACCACCAAAATGTGGGCATCGAGCTGAGACACCCAACGAGCGAGGACGGGACCGGAATCTCGGTAAGCGAGGCCATACCCGGAGACGTAGACCAGGTCACCAGGGAAGATCGGCACTGCGTCAAGGGTCTCTTGGGTCGAAATTGCTTCGGCACCGGGCGCGGTTGCAAACGTCCGCTCGCCATCCGCGGTGACAAAGGTGACGCTGAAGCCGGTGTCAATGGCAGGCGTCGCTGGTGAGGTCATCTCAATTCCCATCACGGCAAGTTGTGATCGCACCATGTTCCCTAGCGGACCCGTCCCATGACCCGATGCGTAGGTCACCGAGAGCCCCTGGCGACTCGCCGCCGACATGACGTTGAAAGCTCCTCCAACGGTGAGCCTTGAGGTTGGCGCGACGACATCTCCGCCTGGATCGGGGAGCCTTGGGACGTGCATAACGATGTCGATCACCACGCTGCCCACGCAGACAAGCCTGCGCTGGCGCTGGCTCGTCATCTCGTAGACGCCCGAGCCGACAGTTCTGGCCCGGATTCCCTCCGTAGCTGGAGTAGTTGCTCGCAGGTAGCCTCAAGCGCCAGGTCGTTCACGGACGTAACGAGATCCACCGCATCCCGCGGGAACGCGCCTAGACCTTGGCAGGCGCCGGCTATGGCCCCCGTCATAGCCGCGATCGTGTCGCTGTCTCCCCCCAGCGAAGCAGCTAGGAGACACGCGTTCCACGCGCCCCCCGCGCCCGCCCCCCGCAGAACAGCAAATGCAGCCGGCACGGATTCCTGCGTGGCCACACTTGTTCCGACCACGGTTTGGATGAAGGCGACCAAGTCGCCGCGAGGAAGGTCTGTCACGCCAGCGAGGGCGGCCTCGATCCTGGCCGCCACGTCAGCTCCTGCCACCCAGCTGCCATGGCTTCGGCCCAACCGCGCGGCGGATAACCCTGCCTCGATCGCCTGTTCCAGGCTGGCGCCATCGACGCCAGCGCTGACCGCCGAAGCAACCGCAAAGGCGCCCGCAAGCGCGATATTGGTGTTGTGGGTGACGCCGCTGGCGTCAACCACCGCCTGCAAGAGTCCGTCAAGATCGTCGATTGGTTTCGCGATTCCAACCGGCGTCACACGCATCGCAGCTCCGTTCGTGTCACCGAAACGGCCCGCCTCCTCGATCGGAGTTCCCGCTGCGACGGCCGAGATCGCACGCTGCGTCGATGGTCCAAGGAGGTCGAGCGAACCGCGCCGCACCATCTCCCGTTCCCAATCGAGCAGTGCGCTGGCGAGAGCTCGAGCGTCGATCCGGCCATGACCATCAATCAGCACCCGCGCAACGAGGAGAGCCTGCTCGGTGTCGTCCGTGATGTGCCCGGCGGACAGACCAGCCGCGATCGGATGATCAACCGGCGCAGGCACGAACCACTTGATCGAGCCGAAGCGACGGCCAACCTCATCAGGCGAAAGCATCTGCGTCGGCATGCCGAGCGCGTCGCCAATTGCAAGGCCGTAGAGGGCTCCCAGCGCACGATCCAGCTCTGACGGCACTGTCATGACCCGTCGCCGAGCTGGAAACGCAGCCGGAAATGCTCCGGATCGAGATGGCTTTCGACGTGCTCGACCCATTGGCCGGATCTGGTCCAGGTCGTCCGCCGTGTATGCAAAAAGGCGGTTCCGACCGGCCTACCCATCAGCGCAGCCTCCTCGGCGTTCAGGTAGTTCACCTTTACCAGCTCTTCGCCGTGGTGCGCGACCCGCCGGACGTCTCGCAGAGTCTTCTGCAGCGAGCCGTCGTGCAGTCCGGTGACCGGGAGGTCGCGCAGTTTTCCCTCGGCTGGGACCCGGCTCCGCTCAAGTGACACCGCAGCTCCCTCGGGGATGCGCCGAAGGCGATCGATGGCGATTACGTCGGCGCTCGGCAGCCCCAGGCGCTCGGCGAGCTCTTCGTCGCGGACGAGAGCGATGCGGAGCACGTGGACTGAGAGGCTGATGCCCTCACGCGCCAGCGCTCGGCCCCACCCCAAGCGGTCGTCCAGAGGACGGCCGTCGTACATGACGTAGGAACCGCGGCCAGGAGCGGTGGCGATGAGCTCGGCGTCGTGAAGTTTGGCCAGCGCAAGGCGGACGGTCGTTCGGCTGGTCGCGAATCGAATCGCCAGCTGGTGCTCACCGGGTAAGCGAGAGCCCCTGTCATGCAGGCCGTTCCTGATTTCGTCGGCCAGCGTTTCTGCAATGGCTTCGTGCTTGAGCTTCATCAGTGGCCACCCTGGTCTAGTAGGAGCAGAGCGGCACTAGGACCCCACGCCAGAGCCACCGCTTCGCCCACTGCGAGTCCGTTCTTGGTGTTGGCGGTGTTTGGCCGTCTGACGCGAAGCTCCCTCCCGAGGACATCGACGACGAACAGGGTGGTATTGCCCGCGAACGCGATCGATCGCACGTGACCGATGAGGTCCGCCGCCTCGGATCCGCCGGGCGCCAGATCGATGTCCTCAGGCCGGATGGCGACCGTGCACGTAGCGCCCAGTGGCACTGGATTGTCCGAGCGCACCTTCAGACTCCGGCCATCACCGAGGTCCAGGACAAAGCCATCCTTGAACCTGCTCTCAACCACACCATGTAGGAAATTCGCCTCGCCGAGCGATTCAGCGACAAAGCTGTCAGCCGGCGCCCGGTATACGCTGGTGGGGGTGTCAAACTGGACGATCCTGCCGTTGCGCATCACGGCCACTCGATCGGACATCGTCAGCGCCTCTTCGTGGTCGTGCGTGACGAAAATCGCCGTGACTCCGACCTCCTTCTGAATCTGCCGCAGCTCGAGCTGCATCTGGACTCGAAGCTTCTTATCCAACGCGCTCAAGCTTTCATCCAGGAGCAGCAGCCGTGGCTTGAAGACCAGCGCGCGAGCGAGCGCAACCCTCTGCTGCTGGCCCCCCGAAAGCTCCGAAGGACGGCGCGATGCGAAGCCGCTGAGGCGCACCAAGTCGAGAGCATCGCCGACCGCCTTGGTGATTTCCTTGCGGCTGAACCGGCGCTGTTCCAGCCCGAACGCGATGTTCTGGCCCACAGTCATATGCGGGAACAGGGCATAGCTTTGGAACACCATGCCTATATTTCGGCGGTATGCCGGCAGGTTGGTGATCAGCTCACCGTTCACGGCAACGGTCCCTCGGTCAGGGTGTAGGAAGCCAGCGATCACGCGAAGCGCGGTTGTCTTCCCGCACCCGGAGGGGCCCAGGAGCGAGATGAACTCGCCCTCTTCGGCAGAGAGGTCGAGGCGGTCGAGCACCACCTTGTCCCCGTACGCCTTCGTCAGATCGTGGATATCCAGAAAAGCCATCGCCATCCCTCAGTGAGCGGCAGCGGCAGCGCCACCATTTCCGCTTAGAACTTCGGTCACCGCGGCCGTCGCCTTTGGCGCCAGCTCGAGAGCGGCCGACCGCCCGGAAGCCCTTCTCCCAAGAGCCGGAATAAGAGCCAGGAGCCCGACCAGGACTACGCTCGCAGCCAGCAGAACCGTCGATATGGCGGCGGCGGCGGGGTCGTAGGACTGGCGAAGCTCGTTGAAGATCTGCACGGGCACCGTGCTCACCCGCGAGCTGGACAGGAAGGAAGCGACGACAACCTCGTCCCAGGACGTCAGGAATGCAAACACGGCACCGGTCAGCACGCCGGTACGGATCAGGGGGAAAGTAATGCGGCGAAAAGTTGTCCACGGATTAGCGCCCAAGCCCGCCGCAGCCAGCTCGAGTGTACGGTCCACGGTAGTGAGAGCCGTGCTCACAGTGATGAACGGAAACGGGAAAGCAAGCACGGTATGGGCAAGGACGAGACCAGGCACGGTCCCGGCGAGTCCACCCCCAAAGCTCACCGGACCGAGTTGCCACCCCAGGGCCCAAACGAAATAATCGCCTACTGCCAAGTCGATGATTGGGACGACCAATGGCGCCATGAAAAGTACAGTGAGGAGGCCGCGCCCAGGGAACTTGCCACGGGTCATGCCGAGCGCAGCCGTCGTGCCAAGCAAGCTCGCCAGGACGGCCGTTGCAAGGGCCGTCTGGATGCTGACCGGGATCCTCAGCGTCCATTGGGGGAGCGTCACCAACTCCTCGTACCAGCGCAACGAGAATCCCTCCGGTGGGAAGGCAAGGGTCGATGAAGCCGTGAAACTCATAGGAATCACGATCAAGATGGGAGCCAGGAGGACCACGGCCACCAGCAGTGCGCACACCCGCCACAGCCATTGCAATGAGTGGTCGGTCACCGGCTGCCACCAAGCGTGCGGAGGATGTCGCCGACTCTGAGAAGACGCGAGGCAATGGCCACGATGACCAGAGTGACGAGCAGGAGGATGGTTCCAATCGCGGAGCCGTAGCCCCACTCAGCCTGGCCCATGTAAAACGCCGTGTATTGACTCAGGAACCGGCCGCCGGCGTTGTCTCCTAGCAACTGCGGGACGACGTAGAAACCAAGGCCGACGACGAAGACTATCAAGCTGCCGGCGAACACTCCGGGCAGTGTCAGCGGCAAGAAAACGCGAAGGAATGCCACTGCCGGGCGGGCTCCAAGGCTCGCTGCGGCCTGAACATATTCGAGGTTGAGGGCACGCATGACCGAGTACACGGGAAGGACCATATAAGGAAGCAGCATGCAGCTCATGCCAAGTGCCACTGCAAACGGTGTTCGGATCAGGGTGAGGTGCTGGCTGATCAGATGGAGTTGCTGCAGCAGCTGGTTGATGATTCCGGTGTCGCGGAGGACGACTTGCAAGGCGAAGGTTCGGACCAGCACGTTGACGCCGGCAGGGAAGATGACGGCGATGAGAAGGAATGCGCCGAGGCGTCGCGGCGCGAACCGTACAGCAAAGGCGTAGACGTACCCGACTACCGCGCAGATCAGCGTTACCAGAGCCGACATTCCCACGGTGACGACCAGGGTCCGCACGCCGGACGGTGTCTGTAGAAAACTCGTGTAGTTGACAAGTCCGGTCTCCGGGCTGGTGACGCTCCACCAGACCAGCTCGGCAAGAGGCCACGCAAAGAAGAAGGTCAGGAACAACACGGCGGGGAGAACCAGAAGGCCCCAGCCCACCCTGGCTCCCCGCCCGCTGCGCCGGCGAAAGGCAACGACCTGCAGAAACTTCGCGGTCAATGTCCTCAGCTGGCGCGCCAGTTGTTGAACGCCGTCTGGATCGAGTCGAGGTGACTGGCAACGTATTCCGAGAGCGCTTCACTCGTCTCCACGACATGCGGCTCATCGAGGTGCGTTGTCGGAAGTTCGTCAGCGATCTTCGGGTTGGGGCTTGACTTTACGTTGCTTGGCGCCCCCGCCGCACAGTAGGAGAAGGTGCCGTTGACATTCTTACTCGTGATGAAGGCGATCAACTGCATGGCTGCCTTGACGTTCGGGTCGCCTTTAGGCACGCCCAAGAGATCGCCAGCCACAATCTGCCCGTTCCAGCTAATGTCGACCGGCTTTCCAGCGTCCTTTAGGGAGGTGACCCGGTTCGCATACTCCTCTCCCATCGTGACCTCGCCTGAGTTGAGGAGATCCTGGCCCTGGCTGCCGGTGGCGTACCAGACGATGTTCTTCTTGATGGTATTGAGCTTGTTCAGGGCCCGCTGGACGTCAAGGGGCAGTATGTGGTCCGGCGTCACGCCATCGGCAAGGAGGGCGGCGTAGAGAACGGCGGGCACGTCGTTGTCACCCGGCATGGCCCGTTTGCCGGGGAAGCGCTGCGTGTCGAAGAAGTCCGCCCATGACTGGGGCTTCTGGCCACCGAACTTGTCGGTGCGGTAACCCAGCGCCCACGCGTAAATGTCGATCGAGGTGCCATAAGTCGTGTAGGTGCCGGCGGCCAGGTCGTTCTTATTCACCACGCTATAGTCGATGGGCTCAAGCACGCTCTTGCCAGCACTTGGTATGGCGAGGCTGGCGCTCGGGTAGACGACATCCTCGGTGTACTGCTTAGACAGGACCATCGCCTTGATCTGTCCGTCCGTCAAGAACGCGCCATCTATGATCTTGATGCCCGTCTTCGCGGTGAAGGGGTCCATGAAGGACTTCCGCTGGCAGGCTCCCCAGTCCCCGCCCGTGTTCACCACCACTAGCGATTGAGTTCCGCTGCCCTGTGGCGGTCCGGAAGACCCGCCGCCGCCGCAAGCCACGGACGTTACTACCGCTATCAACACGACCACCAGCCCTCTGACTCCTCTAGGTGCTCGCATGATGATTCCTCCACGGGAACATTACTGGGATAGACATGTCTAGACATGATATGGTGAGTGCGCTGTTTGTCAAGAGCGTGTCGACGGCTGCCCGGCCACCGGCTTCGTGGTCAGCGCAGGGACGATTGCAAAAGTGGTCACTCCGGACGGTTCGATCGACGCCAACTGGGTGGTGATCGCGGCAGCTCCGTGGAGCAAGGACGTCGGCGAGCGGGCTGGTGTGACCATCGCTGTCCGGCTGGTGGCACTCAAGCAAGGCAATGCGTCACTCGTTCGGACTATCGTCTGGTCGACTGGCTACCTCGTGCCGAAGCCCGATGGAACGATCATCGCCGGCAGCACGTCGGATGGGTCCGGTTTCAATGAGAGACCGACAGCAGCCGGCATTGCGACGCTGCTTGGCTTTGCGTGCCGCCTGGTGGCGGCGCTGGGCGCCGCTACGCTCGAAAGAACGTGGGCCCGGCTTCGCCCGGTGACGCCCAGTGGCGAGCCCATCGTCGCGAGAGTTGGCCAGCCAGCAAATGGGGGGTGCAACCCGAGAACGACCTGTGTCACCGCTATCTGAATCCATATCCTCAACGGATGTCGGATCAGCCTCGCGTCAGGTGCCTTTGTGTTCTCGGATTGCTCCCGTTTAACGCGTCGAGAAGCTAACCCCGTCCCTTGGGAAGCGGAGTAGCCTTTGGAAGCGGAGTGGCCTTGCCGGCTCCGCCGATCGCTATCCGCACCGGCTCGACCTTCGCCGCCTTCGGGACGCGGACTATCAGAACGCCGTTCTCGAACTGAGCGGCGATCTTCGCCGAGTCGATCTCTTTGGGCAGCTCCAGCTTGCGGCTCCAGTTGCCCCATGGTCGCTCTTGGCGAATGAACGTGCCTTGGATCTCAAACGGCACGGCCTTCACTGTGATGCTCAGCATGCCGCTCTCGAACGTCACGTCGACACCATCCTCCGGAACGCCCGCGACGGTGGCGTGGAGCTCGTAGGCGTCTTCCGTCTCGAGGATATCGACCGGGAGAGCGTAGGTCGGTGTGCCTTCCTCCTGACTCGCAAATGCATAGCCAAAGAACTGCTCGAACAGGCGGTCGATGGGGCGGGCGCCGGTCACAAGAGAGCCGGGTACCAACATGCGTGTTGTCATCATCAATACACCTCCTGATTTAGGAATTAGATGCGAACTGTATTTACACGTTTCTTTCCCGTCGACGAGGGGCGGCCCCCACCGAGGCCGCCCCTTTCAACTGATCAGCTCAGGCTGGGGTAGCGGCGGGAGCCAGCATCGGGACTACCCCCAGTTGCTGGAACATCCCGAGCGTGTCGTAGTTAGTCCAGCTCTCGACCGCCTTGCCGTTCTCGTAACGGTCGATGGTGATCCCGGTCACGGTCGAGCGCTTGCCGGTCGGCGCGATGCCCATCAGGGCGCCCTTGTGAGTGCCGGTCCCGGTCCAGCGAGTGGCGACCTTGTCTCCATCCGCGATCTGATCGTTGATGGTGAAGCGGACGTCGGGGAAAGCGGTCAGGTAAATCTCAACGAACTGCTTGTAGCCTTGGGACCCTTCGACCTTGCCGCCGGGAACGGAGGGATCGTGCAGGACACTGTTGGCAGCCACCAGTTGGTCGATCACCTCGAGCTTGCGTTGGTTCCAGACCTCTTCAAAGTTCCGGCGTGAAAGCGCCTTGTTCTGCTCGGACATGATGAGCTCCTTCCCTTCGGGTCCGCGTGCCGGCATTACATGCCAGGCGTTCCTGTGTGCCCCTTGCCGAAGGGCTGGAAGGAGCCGGGGAGCGTCGGTGCCAGCATCATAGCAGAAATGGTTGCGGCAGCGTGCTAATATTTTGGAATCGACCGACCACGCCTTCTTTCTGTCTCCGAGGCTGCCACCGAGCTCAACGCGTCGGAGGCCTACGTGCGCCGGTTGCTGCTAAGACGCCTTCTATACGGGATCAAGGTCGGCCCGGTGTGGGCCATCTTCCCGAACGACCTGGAAGCGTTCAAGCGTATACGGCGTCCCCCCGGACGGCCGCGTAAGGTCAAGAGGAGCGCGCTCGACCGGGCGTCGGCTGCGCGCACCGCCCGCGAGCGTGTTCGAGCAGGAACCGATCGCCTGCTCAGGAACCGACTCCGAAAGCCGGGAGAACCCCGACGCACTGGAGCCGCCGCGCAGTAGCGTTCGCTCGCGGCTGGCGGCAATTTGCGGGCAGATAATGCAGAAATCGATGTGCTGTGTTCGAGGCCTGACGGCTCAACGCCCCGGGAATCGGCGCGGGGCGAGTCCGAGAAACTGTCGGGGTCTTGCGTTTTGACCCTCTGTTCGCAGTCAACCGTTGATGTGCTCTGCGAGAGCAATCTGACAGTTCGAATACCACACTACGCCGCAGCCGTAAGCCGCTAGCCGTGGGCGTTGCCGTAGCGTTCGCGTCAGACTGGCGTGGGTTCGTTGCTCGGCCTAAAGGTCTCCTCGGCCGTGGGGGCTTCACGGCGTGGGCGTTGCCGGTGGTGAGCTGAGGTCGGAGGTGCGAAGTCATGGCTGTCTACGAGTTCGAGTGCAAGGCGTGCGGCAAGCACTTTGAGGTAAGCGTCCCGATCAGCAAACACGACCGTCTGAAGAAACGGCCGCCAAAGTGCCCCCAGTGCGGCAAGTCTCGAGTGCAGCAGCTGGTTTCGAGCTTCAACACCAAGGCGCCAAGCAAGTACTGAGTCGGACCGCCGCCCAGATAAGTGCTGCTACCAGCGCATCCCCATCAAAGCTTCCGGTCGTTGCCGAGAGTTGAATCTGACCCGACCGTACGCATCATCTATCGCTGGCGATTCAGAACCGGGCGTGTGGCCACAGGCCGTTGTGATTATCGATGCTTAGAACAGTCAGTCCCATTAGCGGCGCAACGAAGAGCACGTCCACGGTCGCCGAACCCCTCTCGTTGGTCGAGAGATGGCACACCTAGCCAAGGCTGCGACCAAGACCGGAACTCGAGCCGGCAAGGCGGTCGAGAAGCCGGAGCACAAGTTCGAAGACGAGCGTCTCCGGCCCGGTGTGAGCCCTTGGCTGTCATTGGCTGTCATCGAGCGACGCTGCGGACGCCAGCGAACAGCAGCGAACTTGAATGGACGTCTGCGGACGACCGCAGACGGTTTGAAGACCGCAGGGCTAGCGTCCACGGCCATCCATCAGCGTTTGCACAAGTTCAGTCTGAGGCGCTCGCTTTCCATAATAGTTCGCCATCGTCCGCCGCAATCCGCTGACTTGGCTGTCTTTTTGGCTGTCAGCCGGCCGCCCCCGTTAAGGCAGGGACTCTTGATCACAAGGTTCAGGGTTCGACTCCCTGCGCGAGAACCAGCTGGAAAGTCGCCTACGCGAGTCTACCTGCCCACGCCATTCGTCCTAACCTGGGGGCGCGCGGCCACAGACGCGATATGCGCGCAGGGATGATGTCAGCTTGGCGCTGAGCATGAGGCTACACCTACTGCGACAGCGGCACGATCGCGGCCACGTCCTCATCGGTTAGGCGCCTCTTCGTCAGCAACTCATCCGCCAAGCGCCCGACCTGGGCCCACGTCTCGCGATCGCTGAGCAGCTTGCCAACGCGATCGGCTAAATCCTTTAACACCTCGGTTATCTCCGCTTCCGTGATGTCAGGAATACGTCCGAGCAGCTCCGTCGCTCGCGTCATGTCGTCGAGCATTTCCCCGGTCGGTGCAAAAGGTACAGCCGGAATTCCCCGGTACATCGCCAACGCAATTGGACCGGCGAGATACACAGCGGCCACCCTTTCGATGTAGGCACGTTGCGCGTCGGCTGGCGGTTGCCTGATCGCGGTCGCACCGTGGGTCTCCTCGAGAACCATCGCGACGACCGTCTCGCCAAGCCTATGCGCCGCGACAGCATGACCCGCTTCGTGGATTGCCATCGATCTGGGGTCCGGCTCCTCCGAAAGCATCGTTGGAGAGATTTACCCAAGGAAGGGCAACAAAGAACTGACCCCCGGTCGGCCGGGCCGAGAGCCAGCTCGGGGTGTCAAGGGTGTGGCGAGCTCTGGATCCGGGGCAGCTATTACCCGGCTCGGATGGATACACCATCCTCCTGGCTCCCGATCCCTTGCTACCCGCCGACAGCATAGACCTCGCCAATCCCTCTGTCTCACCAATTAAAAGCCTGGCCGCCGACCCTTTGCAAGCCGACCGCCCTGCCATCCCCTTCCGTGCCGCCAGCTTAAGTCGTGCCGGTTGTCAAGGGAGCGCATTTAAGGACGCTAACAAACCGCCCATGCGCACGAGATCCACACGGCACGCATCGCTGTTGAGCACCCCAGACCTCTCGGCAACCTCGCGCAACGTTTTGCGCTTTATCAGCCCTATTTGCGCCGGTTGCCTATCCGTGGGCGCCGGTTGCCTCCGATCTACCGTTCAGTCTCTCAATCTCATCGGCCACCTTCTCGATTAGCGAACGCACGTATTCATTGGCCAGATGACGGGACGCTTCTGGATCGCCGCTTGGGTCCCGCGTTAGGTCCCGGGCAAAAAGACCACTGACTGTCAGACGGGTACCGGAACCATGCGGCTGCAAAGTGAGTTCGATCTGAATTCGAGGAGTGAAAAGCCGGTCCACTTCGAGAAGCTCGATGGAGCATATGGTGCTGTGGCCATGGGCCTGCGCCTCGGAGACTCTTAACCGGACTCGCCGCGGCGGGACTCCACCCAGGTTAACCTCGCGGCTGCCTTGAAGTCCAGCCTCGCCCAGCCAGGGCCACCCCGGAGTAAGTGCAATCTCGCATGCATCCGCATACGAACTGAAAGAGATGGTCTCGGCGTGTACACCCTGGATCATTTGCTACATCGTCCAAGCGCGCTTCAGATTGTCTTCAGTCGGTGACGGTGCGTCTTCATGGCGCCATCTCGACCCCGTAAACCGAAGTCCGATCCCGCAACGACCATTCTGACTGCCGGTCGCCATCTGGTGTCTGCTCCACCAGCCAGCATCGCCACGTCCATCTGATCGATGACGCTGCGTCACCGCACCTCCACCAGGAGTCTGATCCCGGTTCTTTCCTGCCCATCGAGTGTCAAGTCGATGAAGGACGGGATGCATATCAGGTCGAGGCCGGCGGGCGCGACGTAACCGCGCGAGATAGCGATCGCCTTGACGGCCTGGTTGACAGCGCCGGCCCCGATGGCGTGAACCTCGACACGCTGCTGACTCCGGATGACTCCGGCGATGGCGCCGGCCACCGAGACCGGCTTAGAGGCGGAAGCAACTTTGAGCACCTCGCAGGGCGCCCTGCCCTCGGTCATCACGGTTAGAAAACCCTCGTCAACTGCGTTCTCGGTCGATGCGCTGGATCGGGTGACCGTGGGGACGCTGGAGTCGAGCCAAGGGGCGGCCAGTCTAAGCCAGGGTGCCCTGCGGAGCTCGGGAGTCTTCTGAAGCGGTCGCTTTCCGGCGCGGTTCGGCGTGAAACGTGAAAACGTCCCCGGGGCTGACGTCGACCACTACCAAGTCCCCGCGCGAGATTCGGCCGCGGAGCAGGTCCTCGGAGAGTTGGTCCTCGATCCGGCTCGTGATCACGCGACGCAGCGGGCGGGCACCGTAGATCCGATCGTAGCCCTCCTTGGCGAGCAGGTCCTTAGCCGCATCGGTCACCTCGATCGTGATCTGCTGCTCGACCACGTGCTTAGCGAGCTTTGCGAGCTGCAGGTCGACGATCTGCCGGATCTGCCCCGTGGTCAGGCTCTTGAAGACGACCACGGCGTCAACCCGGTTGAGGAACTCGGGGCGAAACATCCGCTTCAGCTCTTCGTCGATCTTTTCCTTAGTGTTCTTGTGGCGGCGCTCCACCTCATCCGACTCGTCCACAACCGCCGGCTGGAAACCAAGCGAGGTCCCGGCCTGATTGACATCGCGGATGCCCAGGTTGGAGGTCATGATGATGACCGTGTTCGCGAAGTTGACGGCCTTGCCCTTCGCGTCGCTGAGCCTCCCATCCTCGAGGATCTGCAACAGCATGTTGAACACCTCGGGATGCGCCTTCTCGATCTCATCGAAAAGGATCACCGAGTAAGGCCGCCTGCGCACGGCTTCGGTGAGCTGGCCTCCCTCGTCGTAGCCGACGTACCCCGGCGGTGAACCCACCAGCCGCGCGGTGGTGTGGCGCTCCATGAACTCCGACATGTCGAGCTTGATCAGGGCGTCCTCGGAGTCGAACAAATACTCGGCCAAAGCTCGCGCGAGCTCCGTCTTACCGATTCCAGTCGGGCCCAGGAAGATGAACGATCCTATCGGCCGGCGCGGGTCCTTGAAGCCCGCGCGTGCGCGACGCACCGCCTGCGAGACGGTGACGATGGCCTCGTCCTGACCGACCATCCGCTTGTGCAGCTCCTCTTCCATGCGCAGCAAGCGCGACGTCTCTTCCTCGACTAGGCGCGTGACGGGAACCCCGGTCCATGCGGCCACGATCCGGGCGATGTCCTCCTCGCCCACCTCGGGGACCGTCTCGCCCAGCTTGTGACGCCAGGCGGACTCTTTCTTCGCGTACTCCTCCCTGAGCTTGTTCGCAGTGTCACCTGCCGCGACCGCGGTCTCGTAGTCCAGGTGCGCGTTCGCTTCCTCCTTCTCGGCTTGCAGCTTCTTGATCTCCTTCTGGAGCTCCTTAAGCTCGTGGGGGGTCGTGGTCAGCTTCATGCGCACGCGGGCCGACCCCTCGTCGATGAGATCGATCGCCTTGTCGGGGAGGGCGCGGTCGCTGACGTAGCGGTCGCTCATAACGGCCGCCGCGCGGACGGCGGCGTCGCTGATGGTGACCCGGTGGTGCTTCTCGTAGAGCGACTTGACGCCCTGCAGGATGTCGATCGTCTCCAGCATGGTGGGCTCGTCGACGAAGACGGGCTGGAAGCGGCGCTCGAGGGCGGCGTCCTTCTCGATGTACTTGCGGTACTCGTTGAGCGTAGAGGCCCCGATGCATTGGATCTCGCCGCGGGCGAGAGCCGGCTTCAGGATGCTGGCGGCGTCGATGGCGCCTTCGGCGGCGCCGGCGCCGACCAGGGTATGGAGCTCGTCGATGAAGAGCACCACCTCGCGGCTGGAGCGAATCTCATCGAGGATCTTCTTCAGCCGCTCCTCGAACTCGCCGCGGTACTTTGTACCGGCGACCAAGGGACCCATGTCGAGCGTAAGCACGCGCTTGTTCATGAGCGACTCGGGGACGTTACCAAGCGTGATCAGTTGAGCCAGGCCTTCGGCTATCGCAGTCTTGCCGACGCCTGCCTCGCCGACCAAGGCTGGGTTGTTCTTGGTCCGGCGGCTGAGGATTTGGATCACGCGCTCGATCTCGTTGTGGCGGCCGATCACAGGGTCGAGCGCGTTCTTGCGGGCGAGCTCGGTGAGGTCGCGCCCGAACTGGTCTAAGAGCGGGGTCTTCGACGGCTTCTTGGGCGGCGGCTCGATATTTTCCACGGTGGAGTCGCGGAGCAGGCGCTCGATCTCGGCCTGCACCTTGTCGAAGGGGGCGCCGAGATCTTCGAGCACATGGGCGGCGATGCCTTCCCCTTCTCTGAGGAGCCCAAGAAGCAGATGTTCGGTACCGACGTAGTTGTGACCCATCCGGCGCGCTTCCTCGAAGGCGATCTCGAGGACCTTCTTGACGCGCGAGGTCGGGATGATCTGCTGGACGATGATCCGCTCGTCGCGGCCGACAATGGACTCGATCGTCTGGCGGACCTTGCCGATCTCGACGCCAAGGTTGTGAAGGACCTTGCTGGCCAGGCCCTCATCCTCGCGGAGCAGAGCCAGAAGCAGATGCTCGGTACCGATATAGCTGTGATGCGACTTTTCGGCTTCTTCCTGGGCGAGCGTCAGAACCTGCTTGGCTCGCTCAGTGAACCTCTCGAACGGGTACACGTCCTTTTATCCTTGGGTCCGGGGCTAGGGCCACCACCTCCTCGTCTTAATAAGAGTCGTTGCGGTCCGCCTGTACGGGCTTATACCCATTATCCACCGACCTCTCGTCGCCGGCCGTAGTGCGAAACCGCGCTTTGAGGCCACGCGAAAATGCCCCGGGCGCTCAGCTATTCCAGGTAGTCCCGCAGCTTCTCGGAGCGCGAGGGATGGCGGAGCTTGCGCAGGGCCTTGACCTCGATCTGGCGGATGCGCTCGCGGGTCACGCCAAAGCGCTTGCCGACCTCCTCCAGGGTGCGCTCGTGACCGTCGATGAGCCCGAAGCGGAGCTGGATCACGCGCCGCTCGCGTGGGATAAGGGTATCGAGGGCGGCCTCGACCGCAAGTTGGAGCATGGTGATCGAGGCGGTGTCCGAGGGGGACGTGGCCTCCTTGTCCTCGACGAAATCGCCGAGCTGGGAATCCTCTTCATGGCCGAACGGTGTCTCCAGCGAGATCGGCGCCTGCGCGAACTTGATGACCTCTCGCACCCGCTCGAGGGTGAGGCCCATCTCCTCGGCAATCTCCTCTTCGGTGGGCTCCCGGCCCAGAACCTCGAGCATGCGCCGCGAAACCCGGGCAAGCTTATTGATGATCTCCCCCATGTGGACCGGGATGCGAATCGTCCGCGCCTGGTCGGCGATGGCGCGGGTGACAGCCTGCCGGATCCACCAAGTTGCGTAGGTCGAGAACTTGTAGCCCCTGTGGTAGTCGAACTTCTCGACCGCGCGGATCAAGCCCATGTTGCCCTCCTGGATCAGGTCGAGGAATGGCATCCCGCGGCCGATGTACTTCTTGGCGATGGACACGACCAGCCGAAGGTTGGCCTCAGTCAGGCGCTGTTTGGCCTCGTATGCGCGCTCATACCGCTCGGTCAGCCTGTAGCGGGCGATCCGGTAGGCCTGCAGCGCCTCCGCCCGAACCCTTGGCCGCGCCGCGCCGTTGGCCTGACGCTTGCGGTCGGCCGCCGCCGCGTCGAGTAGGTTCTGCAGTTTCGAGAGGTCGTTGAGACCGAGTAGCTCGTGCGCGATGTGAGCCTGCTGGCGCTTGCGCTTGATCAGGGCGAGGCGCTCGATGACCTCGGGCAGCGTCTCCTCCACCGACCGCTGACGGCCCTCGACCTCCTCGGCCACGCTCAGCGCCTTGAACGCATCGTGAAGCGGCTTGGCCTCGATGGCCTGCGCCAGCACGACCTCGTCGTTGGCGGTCAGCAGGCTGACGCGCCCGATTTCCTTGAGGTACATCCGCACCGGGTCGTCCATTGAGACCGAATCGTTCATCTCGTTGTCGGTCAGAAGCTCCTCGTCGATCTCTTCGATGTCCTTCTCCCCGTCCGTGACCGCGATCCCCATTTCCGCAAAGGCTTCGAAGACCAGGAGCACCTGGTCCGGCGCGGCCTTCATCTCGGGGAATGCATCGAGGATGTCATCCGGAGGGAGGTAGCCCTGCTCCTTGCCCTTAACGATGAGGTCGTGGGCGACCTGAATCCTCTCGTCCTTGAAACTTGACTCGATCACCGCCAGCGTCTTCGCCAACTAACCCTGACCCCATGTTGTCCTGTGACGCCCGCATACCTGTGCGAGACGGCGGTCCTCGGTCACCAGCATGGCGACCTCGTCGCGGTCGGCTCTCCTGTCAGCCTACGCCGGGTTGAACCGGATGCTCGGGCGGACAGCCATCAGTTGAACTCAGCAGGTCACGTGCAGGATGGCGTTGGTGTCCTTACTCCTCCGATTGAGGATGGCGATGGCAGCTTTGGTCGGCAGGCTCAGGAGCTCCACCTTGCGAAGCTGAGCCTCCTTTCGCACTTCGGCCATCACTGGCAACCCGCCCTCGGCTCCGGTTCCGACCACCAGTCGGCGGCAGCCCCACGGGATGTCTTCTTTGGTCGAGAGCGGTGTATGGCCATAGGTGTCTCGATACAGCTTGGAAGCCTTTTTCTTTCGCTTCCGAATCTCGCTCCGGTCAATGACCAAATCGTGCTCATAGGTCACGCCGTCGATCCGGATGGAGCCGAAGGAGAAATTCTCGAAGCGCACCGGTACCTCCCTGCTTGAGGTTACGCCCCTCACGCGTGAGGCGCGCGGACTAAGTTGCCAGGATCGTCTGCCTCACGCGGTGTTGGCATGGCTGTGCAGCCCGGCAGAGTGTGCCCGTCACCGGTCAGCGTTACTTTCGCCGCCGAGAGCCGCGTGCCGCGTTCCGTGTTGACAGCCGCCGGCCGCAGCGCTGTACTTGCTTGAGGAGGTGGGGTGACACATGGCTGTTTACGAGTTCGAGTGCCAATCCTGCGGTAAGCGCTTCGAGATAAGCGTGCCGATCACCGAGCACGACCGCCTGAAAAAACAGCCGCCGGCCTGTCCGGAGTGTGGTAAGCGCAAGACCGAGCAGCTCGCTTCGAGCTTCAGCTGCAAGGCCCCGAGCAAGTACTGAGCGCTTTCGCCGCTCAGTGAAGCTGCCACGCTGACCTGGCGAGGCGGTCGGCGGCCTCGGCCAGGTTGCTGCCAGCCTGCCCTGCTTAACACTACCGTCGCCAGCGGCGAAATTAGGGCTTCGAGTGTTTCTCGGGGGCAGTGCGCCGCGCCACTTCACGACGCGCGCACTCGATCGCTGAGGATGGGTTAGCGTGCGCTCGGCACAGGTGTCTTGAAGCCCTCCATTCATTCCCGTGGAGGATCAGTCGCGCCGTAATCATGCCTCCGTCGCAGCTCGAATGAGCGAGCGCGGACGGGGATGACCAGGAGCTGGACCCCCTGGACGCCTTTAGGGGCAGTCAAAAGCGGGGGGCGCGTCAACGCAGGGCACAAGGTAGGGCAGTTGACTGCGCGTCCGGCATTTCTCAAGTGAGCAGCTCATTCGGTTCGGTGTGGCGGTTCGTCGAACCGTTGCTCGCTCTAACGACGGGTTATCGGCAGCGCGCGTCCGCAGCGTACGCTGGGGCAGCTGGTCACGAACGATGCCGGGTAAGGTGAAATCCGATCCTGTCTGCGACGCCCTGCCGGCGGCGCGAGCCAGAGTTCGCTGAGCTTCAAGCGCCGCAGACGGGCCCGTTGTACGGCCACGGGATGCAGAGCTGGGGTGCAAGCGCAGACCACAGTGTCAGCGCCGCGATGATCGCGAGGCCGGCAATCCAGATCGTGCCTGTAATGACGTTTCGCTTCGGAGCGGGCCATGCACGCCAGCCAAGCCGTCGCGCGATGCCCGGACCGAGTCCGCTGTCGAGGAGCGGCCACAAGATCAGCCCGAGGACCAGCACCGCCGGGACAAGCATCTTCGTGATGAGCGCGGGACCGAGCTTGGCGAACTGAAACAGTGCGAGGAAGTACCACTCCGGTAGCGGAATTATTGCGGCGCGAGGGTCGGCGGGCTGTCCGGGCTGCAGCAGGGGCTGCCCGATCAGCGCCATCAAACCAAGTCCGACCAAAACCGCCATCGCGAGAACCGGGTAAGGCCAGATGTGATCGGGAAAGTAGGGATGAGTCTTGCTCTCGGGCATGTCCTCGCTGACTTGATTGCCGATAGGGCCAAACATCAGACCGACGAGCGCGTACAGGGCCAGCATCGGATAGAGGGCGTGTCGAGGCGTGATGGGCAGCCGGCTGGAGCTTGGCTTGGGCGCGATCATGCTGGTTCCGCCGGACCCTGCTTGCGAACAAGCCTGATGTGGATGTAGAGGAGCAGCGCCATCAATCCGGGCAGCAGGAAAACGTGGGCCATGAAAAAGCGCAGTAAGGTCGTCGGCCCCACCACAGGGCCACCCTGGACTGCGTATTTGATGAACTCGCTCACACCGTCGGGAAGCACTCCGCTACCCGAGATGATCGACATCTCACGAGCACGCGACAGATACTCGTTGGCGTCCCACGGCAACAGCGAACCCGTAAAGCTGAAGAGGACGATGATCAGCAAGACGAGCACTCCGACCATCCAGTTGAGCTCGCGTGGGGGTCGATAACCTCCGTTCCAGAAGACGAACGTCATGTGCAGGAGCGCAACCGCGATCAGAAGGTTGGCGCCCCAGAAATGTATCCCGCGTATGAGCCATCCGAGATACGCCGCGTGCTGGATGAAGACGACGCTGGTGTAGGCTGGGGCAGGGTTGCCCGCACCGTCCGGAACGTAGTAGATGCCGAGCAGAAAACCAGTGATGAACTCGATCGCGACGAGAATCACTGCCACACCGCCGAGATAGCGATAGGCGGTGGCCGCGTAGTTCGGAACCCTGCGGTAGAGCTCTGCGTCGACCGCATCCGCAAGCTCGAAGCGCTCGTCGAGCCAATCCACGATGACCGTTTGCAATCCCACCGGCGCTAGTCCGGTGCCTGGCGGCGCTTTGCGCTGACGTCGAGCCTCAGCGGCGGCTCCTGAAACAGGAACAACGCCGCCCAGTTGATCAGCACGGTAAAACGGGCCCGAATCGTGTCGAGAATCAAGATGTGATATGTCAGCCAGAACAGCCAGCCGATGTACCCGCGCAATCGAAACGGTCCGATTTGAGCGATCCCAGAGCCGCGCCCGACGATCGCCATAATGCCAGGGTCCTTGTAGACAAATGGTTCCGGCTCCCGATCCAACATCATGCTGTGGATGGCTTTCGCAACGTACTCGCCTTCCTCGATCGCCGGCCGGGCCAGCATCGGCAGATCTGCATGCGCGGCCAGGTCGCCGATGATGAATACATTCGGGAGTGATTTGACCCGGAGGGTGGAGGTGACCGGCACCCGTCCCTGACTCGTCAGCGGGACGCCAAGCGTACCGCCCAGCGGCGACGCCTTGACTCCCGCCGCCCAGATCACTGTCCCCGCTTCGATCCTGCTGTCGTCCGCGAGCTCGACCATGTCCTGGTCGATGGCCTTCAGTGCGGTTCCGGTTCGGACATCCACACCCAGCTTCTGCAGCGATCGCGCTGCCGAAGCAGCCAGTGGCTCATCGAACAGCGGCAAGATCCGAGTACCGGCCTCCAACAGCACGACCTTCGCCTCGTGCCCCACGTCTCGAAAATCCTTGGGCAGCACCGCGCGCAGTAAATCAATCAGAGCGCCTGCATACTCGACGCCCACGGGCCCTCCGCCCACGATCACAAATGTGCTCAGGACCGACCTCTGCTGCGGATCTTCTGCCGAGCGCGCGCGCTCGAGGGCATCCATCACGGCGTTGCGAATACCGAGCGCGTCAGGCAGGGTCTTGAGGCTGTACGCGCGTTCCCTAACGGCGACATTACCGAAATCGTTGGTCACACTGCCGGGCGCCAAGACCAGATAGTCGTAAGGAATCGAGCCGTGGTCGGTGAGGACTCGAGAGTTCTGGGCGTCGATGCCGGTTACCTCCGCCTTGAGGAAGCTTGCGTTGCTGACCGAACGAATCAGCTTGCGTACCGAAGGGGCAATGTCGCCCGGAGAAAGCATGCCCGCCGCGACTTGATAGACGAACGGACTGAACACTCGATAGTTGTTGCGGTCGATCAGCTCCACATCGACAGGGACCGACCGCAGTCGCCGCGCCAAGGTCAGACCGCCCCAGCCCGCCCCAACGATCAAGACGTGCGGCCGTCGCCGAGCCATTCGCTCGACTGG
>Ga0070707_100001728_pt1 | contig 21048 bp, 18 predicted proteins | sample KBSK5502metaG_FD_65468 | JGI IMG/M metagenome (GOLD analysis project Ga0070707, IMG submission 65468) | Corn, switchgrass and miscanthus rhizosphere microbial communities from Kellogg Biological Station, Michigan, USA - KBS K5-50-2 metaG | ecosystem: Host-associated > Plants > Roots >...
AGCTCGTGAGGGAAACATGGTTTCCCTCACGGGAGCGAGCCGAAGGCGAGCGACGCTCATGGCTCGAAACCCTAGGTCCTGGACCGGACGGCAGGCCCGGCAGGAGCGGTTGGTACCCTGTGGGTAGATGTTTTCCATCGCCCACAACCTGCCGCGCACGCTCCGCGCCGCCGTCCAAGTCGGCGTTGCCGCAGCGCGCGCGCACGAAGGAGATTTTTCTTGCGCTGGTTTCGATCCAGAAAGTCCGAGGAGAAGGCGCCCAGCGAGGCTGCCGCTCCAGAAACACCTGAACCTGTAAGCACCGAGCCCGCCGACGAAGCGGGACAATCGAGCAGCACCAGGCCGAGACGTCGTCGCGGTAACCGCGGCGGGCGCGGCCGTTCGAAGAAGACCGCGACGTCCGAGGCCAAGAGCGAGGCACCTCAGACAAAGGCGAAGACGGCGACGAGGGCGCCCGCGAGCGACCGAAAGCCAGCCGGCCGGCGGGAGCGCTCCCCGCAGCGCCGCCGTCGGGAGCCGCCGCGGCGGGCCCCGCTGCCGCAGGCGAAGCGCGAGCTGCTCGTGTCCGTCGACGTCGGCGAGCAACGAGTTGCAGTTCTCGAGGACGATCGGGTCGCGGAGGTCTACCTCGAACGTCCCGAACGCCGCTCGATCGCCGGCGACATCTACCTCGGGACCGTGGACAACGTCCTGCCTGGAATGGAGGCCGCGTTCATCGAGATCGGTCTCGAGAAGAACGGCTTCCTCTACGTCGACGAGATCGTCACTCCCGAGCTCGAGGGCAAGGCGAGGCACGGCAAGAAGATCCAGGACCTGATCAGCCGCGGGCAGACGATCATGGTCCAAGCGGTCAAGGACCCGATGAAGACGAAGGGCGCGCGGCTCACGACCGAAATCTCGCTGCCCGGCCGGTTCGTCGTCTACCAGCCGAACGGCGACGGGTTCGGCGTCTCGCGCCGCCTCGACGACGAGGAACGCGCGCGGCTCAAGGACGTGCTCAAGGCGCTCGACCTCAAAGGCGGCGGCGTGATCGTGCGTACGGCTGCGGAGGGCGCCTCGGCCGAGGACATCGAGCGCGACCTGCTCTTCCTGCAGAAGCTGTGGAAGTCCATCGACGCACGAGCCAAGAAGTCGAAGCCGCCCACGCTGCTCTACCAGGAGGCCGAGCTGCCGCTTCGCGTCACCCGGGACCTCTTCACGGAGAATTTCGAGCGCGCGCTCGTCGACGAGGACCGTGCCTACAAGCGAATCGTCGGCTATCTCAAGAAGACGTCGCCACACATGGTCGAGCGGGTCGTCCGCTACAAGGACAAGCCACCGCTGATGGAAGCGTACGGAGTCGACGCGGAGATCAAGTCGACGCTCAGCCGCCGGGTGGATCTGCCCTCGGGCGGGTATCTCATCTTCGACTATGCCGAGGCGTTCACCGTCATCGACGTCAACACGGGCCGCTTCGTCGGCTCACGCTCGAAGTCCTCCGGGGCGCGGCTCGAAGACACGATCACGAAGAACAACCTCGAGGCGGTGAAGGAAGTCGTCCGCCAGCTGAGGCTGCGCGACATCGGCGGCATCATCGTCATCGACTTCATCGACATGGCGAACCCGAAGAACCGCGCGACCGTCGAGGGTGCATTGCGAACAGAGCTCGAGCGCGACCGGACGAAGACCTACGTGGTCGAGATCTCACCGCTCGGTCTGGTCGAGATGACGCGTCAGAATGTCACCGACGGGCCACGCGAGATCATGACCAAGAAGTGCCCGACCTGTGGCGGCGACGGCATCGTCCTGTCGGAAACCTCTGCCGCGGTCGAGATCGAGCGACGCCTGCGCGCGCTCGCCGCCGGGTCACGGAGCCAGGCCTACCGCGTCGAGGTCGCGGCGAAAGTCGCGTCCATCCTCATCGGGCCGGGAGCCTCCCGCCTGCAGGAGCTGGAGAAGCAGACTCGACGGCGGTTCTATTTGCGGGCGAAGGACGACACGCATCTCGATCACTTCCTCGTCCTGGCCGAAGGGAAGCGAGAGGAGCTCGCGCCGGCAGCGCCGGTCGCCGAAGGGGCCAAGGTCGAGCTGAAGCTCGTCGAGGTCGGTCTCCACGACGCCGACGCCGGCGTCGGAAAGCTCGAGGGGCTGGACATCTGCGTCGCCGATGCTGCCAAGCAGGTCGGCAAGAAGGTCGACGTGCAGATCGAGCGTGTGCTCGACGACGCCGCCTACGCCACGCTGGTGAGCGGGATGGCGGCGCTCGACTCGCCGATCACCGCCGAAAGCGAGGCGGAGAAGCCTACGCGCCGAGCTGCGAGTGCACAGACCACCGCCAAGACGGCGGAGCTCGACGATCCCGAAGCCGAGGAGCCCGACGAGGAAGAGGCGGACTTCGAAGACAGCGACGAGCTCGAAGCGGACGAGCCCGCCGAAGATGGCGTCACCGCGGTGAACGGATCAGAGCCGGCCGCCCCGAAGAAGAAGACGCGCCGAGGCTCGCGCGGCGGCCGCGGCCGTAAGAAGAAGACCGCAGCCGGGGCACCCGCGGCTGCAGGAAACGGCAGCGGAGAACCGGGTGACGTCGCCGCGCCTGCCGTGGCCAGGATCCACGTTCCGGAACCGGGCCTGGGTGAGCCCGACGGATCTCCTGCGGAGGCCGCTGCGGACGGTGCGGAGACTCCCAAGCCGAAGAAGAAAACCCGCAGGGGGACCAGGGGCGGGCGTGGCCGCAAGAAGAAGACTGCGGCCGCCGTCGCCACCGCGACGGAAGGAAGCGTCGAGCCGGCGCCGCCTCAGCAGGAAAAGGCCGCAGAGGCCGGCGACGAAAGGCCTGCGGACGCCGGGGAAGAGAAGCCCGCGGGCTCGGACAAAAAGACTTCCGACTGGGAATATGTCCCCATGTCCCAGTGGGACGACGTCTAGCCTCCGCTACACTTTCGCGCTTGGCGGGCTGAAAGCCCGCATTTTCACGCCATGGCTGCCACCAAGAGCTCATACGCGATCATCTCGGTCGGCGGGAAGCAGTACCGCGTGCGCGAAGGCGAGAAGTTACTCGTCGACAGACTGAAGACCGACAAAGGGAAGACCTTCAACCCCGACGTCCTCTTTCTGGGCGGCGAGGGCGACGGGACACTCGCCCCCCGGACGCAGGTGACGGCAAGGGTGGTGGAACACGTCCTCGGCGACAAGATCCGAATCGGCAAGCGCCGTGCGAAGACCGGTTACCGAAAGCAGACCGGCTTCCGGGCACATCTGTCGCAGATCGAGATCCAGTCGATCGGCGGCGCCGCGAAGCGTGCACCCGCCGCGCCCGAGCAGGAGCAGCCGGCGTCCGGGCCGAAAGCAGAGCCGAAGAGCGCGCCGGCAGCTGCAGCACCGGCCGCCGTTGAGCCGCCGCGCGGGTACGAGGACTTCACCGTCGCGGACATCTCGGAGAAGTCGAAGCGGTGGAAGGTCGAGCAGCTCGAAGCGGCGCTGAAGTTCGAGAAGAAGAACGCCAATCGTAAGGGAGCGATCGCGGCACTCGAGTCCGCGTTCGCCGCGAAGCAGGAGAAGAGCTAATGGCTCACAAGAAGGGACTCGGCTCGTCGCGCAACGGGCGCGACTCGAACCCGAAGATGCTCGGCGTGAAGATCTTCTCCGGCCAGGAGGTCAAGGCCGGGATGATCCTCGTCCGTCAGCGTGGGACGAAGTTCCGCCCCGGTGCCGGCACGGGCATCGGTCGCGACGACACGATCTTCGCCACCCGCCCCGGAACGGTCGCGTTTCGCCAGAGCGGCGAGCGCCGCTTCGTCGAAGTCAGCGACTAGCGCGCCCCAGCGGGCCGCTAGCGTTGGTCCGTGTTCCACGATCGAGCTCGAATCGACGTCCAGGCGGGGCGCGGGGGGGACGGAAGCCTCCACTTCCGTCGTGAGAAGCACGTCCCCAAGGGCGGCCCAGACGGTGGCGACGGCGGGCCCGGAGGAGACGTCATCCTGGTCGCCGATCCGGATCTGCGCGACCTGTCCGCGTTCCGTGTGAAGCGGCGCTACAAGGCGGGCAGCGGCGAGCCCGGCCGCGGCGCGTTGAAGCACGGCGCGACCGGAGAGTCACTCGAGCTCCGCGTCCCCGTCGGAACCCAGGTGCTCGACGAGGAGGAGCAGGTCGTCGCCGATCTCGCGGCGCCGGGAGCCCGCATGATCGCAGCGCGCGGCGGAAGCCCGGGTCGGGGCAACAAGCGCTTCGCCACGCCGACGCGCCGTGCACCGCGGTTCGCGGAGACCGGCCTGCCCGGTGAGGAAGCGACGCTCGACCTTCGCCTGAAATTGCTGGCGGACGCGGCGCTCGTCGGGCTTCCGAACGCCGGAAAGTCTTCGCTGCTCACGAGGATCTCGAATGCGAAGCCGAAGGTCGCGGAGTATCCCTTCACGACGCTGGCACCCATCCTCGGCACCGTGGACGCTCCGGACGCGTCGCGGCAGCTCACGGTGGCCGATGTACCCGGCCTGATCGAAGGCGCGAGTGAGGGCGTCGGTCTCGGACACGAATTCCTCGCTCACCTGGAGCGTGCGAATCTGCTGCTGCACGTGATCGACTCAGCCGAGGACGACGCCGCCGAGCGGTTCGCCATCGTTGATCGCGAGCTGGCCGCGTACGGCGCCGGGCTCGAGACCCGGCCGCAGGCGATCGTCCTCAACAAGATCGACCTGCGTGCGGACAGGCCGACCTTCGACGTCGAAGACGACCGCATCCGGCGGGTCTTCCGCATCTCCTGCGCCACCGGCGAAGGCGTGGAGGAACTGCGGCGCGCGCTGTTCGAGCTCTGTCCGCCGCAGGCTCTCGCCGCGCCGTCCGCTGACGGGCTCGTCGACTTCCTCGTGTACCGGCCACGGCCGGGCGGCCGCCGCTTCAGAGTCCTGCGCACGGACCGCGGCTTCCGTATCTCCGGGGAGGTTCCGGCCGACGAGGACGAGCTTGCAGCTGCGCTCGAGGCCGCCGGAGCACGTAAGGGCGACGAGGTCGAGGTGGGCGGCGAGTTCCTGGAAGTCCAGTGACAGGCCTGCTCGGCGGCACGTTCAATCCGCCGCACAACGGACACCTGGCTCTCGCGCGTGCGGCCCGCGAGCACTTCGATCTCGACGCCCTCGCAGTGCTTGTGGCCGAGCGGCCCGGACACAAGGAGGTCCGGCTCGACGCCGAGACACGCTTGAAGCTTGCGCGGGCCGCCTTTCCCGACTACCGGGTCGAGCCTGATCCGTACGAGCGCACTGTCGACATGCTCCGCGCGCGGCGGTGGCGCGAACCGTTGTTCCTCATCGGCGCCGATCAGTTCGCAGATTTCCTCACGTGGAAGGATCCCGAGGGCGTGCTCGCACTCTCGCGGATCGGTGTTGCGACCCGACCGGGGTTTCCGGCGGAGCGTCTGGACTCGGTCTTGCAACGACTTTCGCGGCCGGACCGCGTCGAGCTCTTCGAGATCGAGCCGGTGCCGATCTCGTCGCAGGAGATCAGGGACCGCGTCGGCCGTGGGGAATCGATCGACGGACTCGTGCCTCCTGCCGTCGCCGAGTTGATCGAGGCTCTCGGGCTCTATCGAAATACCTAGCGAGGCGGCTAAACTTTGACCGTCATTTCGAAACGGAGCTGAAGCCACACTGACGTCTCTCGAACAAGCCCGCCGTATCGCCAGCCTCGCCCAGGACAAGCTGGCCCAGGACGTAGTGATTCTCGACATGCGGCCGGCCTGCTCTTACACCGACTACTTCGTCGTCTGCACGGGACAGAACCCCCGTCAGGCCGCTGCCATCTACGACGAGGTGCACAGCGGGATGAAGCACGATGTACGGCTCTTGCCGAGCTCGGTCGACGGCCAGCGTGAAGCCTCCTGGATCGTCGCCGACTACCTCGATGTCGTCGTGCACATCTTCACGCCGGATGCGCGTGCGTACTACCGGCTCGAAGAGCTGTGGGGCGACGCCCCGCCCGTCGAGGTCGCGGCCGGCTAACAGGATCTCCGGAGCGCGACGCACGCGGCGACGCGGAGCTGTTCGAGGTAGGCGTGCGCACGGGCCTCGGCGACGAGCGGGGCTGCGGTTCCCAGTGTTTTCACCACTGATTCGAGTGCGGCTGTTCCGTCGCTGAACGGGCCCCGTGACTCCAGGATGAGCCACGAGGGAAACGCGCGAAAGCGCACGCCTGCCCGTCGCAATCCTGACCCGTTCACCGGTTCGTCTAGCGGGATGGACATGAAGACTGCGTCCGTCGCTCCCGTGCGTTTCACGGCGCGGGCGAGCGCGACCGGCTCACGGGAGTAGGCGCGGGCCTCCCTTGCCACCGGCAGTGCCGCGAGAAAGACCGGCGAGTAGGGATACAGGACGTCGTGGGGAGCGAGCTCCCTCGTCAACCACGCCGCGGGCGCCGCGACGGCTCGCTCCGCTCCTGTCCGCATCGTTCGCGGTTCGGAGACGGCGCTGGGGGCGAGCGCCGCCGCGGCGACGATGACGCCGACCGCAGCGAGACGCGCCTTCGCCGGCAGCAAGGCTCCCAGGCGGGCCGCGCCGGTCGCGACGAGCGCGATCCAGAGCGGCAGCACGAAGATGAGATGGCGGGGGGCGAGTGGGCCGCTGAAGAGCCCTGTCGCGCGTGCGATTGCAAGCGCGGGCGGAGGAACCGCAGCCGTCAAGAGTGCAAACGCGGCGACCGCGGGCCGGCGGCGTGCGAGCGTGAGCATCCCCACTGCGGCGAGTCCGACGAAGAGGGCCAGCATGGCGCCGCTTCCACCGGCGGCACCGCCGAGCGCTTGCAACGTGGCCGCTCCGGTGGAGACACCCCTGTCGATGTTGTGGCCCTTGGGCGAGTACCTCTCGGAGAGTCGCAGGTCGGCAAGCAGCAGGGGCACGGCGAGTAGTGCAACCGCGAGAGTCGGAAGCGCAGCACGCAGCGACCGGCCGCGCCAGAGCCAGAGGGCGACGACCGCCTCGACGGCGACCAGAAACGCCCCGAACGGATGCACGGCGAGCGGGAGCAGCGCCGCTACCGCAGCCGCGAGCGTCGATCGGCTCCGGGGCTGTTCCAGAGCGCGCACGAAGAGATCGGCTGCAAGTGCGCTCGCAAACGCGAAGAGCGAGTACATCCGTCCGAACGTTCCGTAGATGAGCAGCAGCTGTGATGTCGCTGCGAGTGCAGCCGCGATCAGCCCGGCCGACCGGCCCGCGATGCGGCGCGTGAGGTCGTAGCAAAGCGGCACCGTTGCGAGCGCGAACACGACGGAGACGCAGCGCAGGGCTTCGGGCGTTGCGTCGAGTGACAACGCCGCGTGGACGAGAAGGAAGTGGAGCGGCGCTCCGCCTCGGTCGAGCACGACGGTGTGGAGCAGGTCGTCAAGCGGTCGCGCGGAGATCAGCCCTGCGACCGCCTCGTCCTCGTGGAACGGCTTGCCGCCGACGTCGGGCCAGAGGCGCGCGAACAGAGACGCCGTCAATCCGGCAAGTGTGAGCCCAGGTGCAAGGGTGACGGTGCGCAGCGCTTGACGTTCGATCGCGGCGATGCTCATGGGTGATGCCGCCTGGACGGTATCTAGACGGGATTGCGCGGCGACGGAGCTTCGAGTTCGGCGCGCGGCAGCCACTGCAGCGCACGCGGCAGGTACCAGTTCCACTCGCCCAGGAGCTTCATTGAGGCAGGCAGGAGCACGGCGCGGACGATCGTCGCATCGATGAGGACCGCCGCTGCGAGGCCGACTCCAGCCTGCTTGACGTCGAGTGACGAGAGCGAGCCGAAGATCGAGAACACGGCGAACATGACGAGCGCGGCGCTCGTGACGACGCCGGCGGTGGCCGTGATTCCGTAGCGCACCGCGTCGTCGCTCGTCATGCCGGAGTCCACACCTTCGCGCACGCGGCTGAGGATGAAGACGTGGTAGTCCATCGACAGCCCGAAGAGCACCACGAAAAGGAAGAGCGGCAGCCAGGAGATGATCGCGCCGTTCGAGGTGAAGCCGAGCAACGGCTCGGCCCAGTGATGTTGGAAGACGAGCACGAGCACGCCGTAGGACGCACCAACGGACAACAGGTTCAGGACGATCGCCTTCAGCGGTACCACGATCGAGCGGAACGCAACCAGAAGGAGCACGAACGCGAGTAGGAGCACGAACACGAGGACAAAGGGAAGGCCGTGCTTCAACTGGCGGGTGAAGTCGACGTCCTCCGCGACGTCGCCAGTGACCGCGGTCGTGCTCCCCGGGATCGTGCCGATGGTCCGCGGAATCAGGTCGTTCCGGAGGGTGAGGATCGCGCGACGGCTCGCCTTGTTGTTCCCGGAGCCGGCCAGCGGCAGAAACAGAGCCGCTGCGGTGCCGTCGCCGTTTGCGGTCGCGAGCACCGGCGCGTGGCCGACGCCCCGCGCGAGCGCGAGTTGCTGGAGCCGCCGTCCCTGTGTCCGCAGCGCAGCTGCGTGCCCGGGCGGAACGGTTGCGACGATCTTGGCGTTTTCCGATGCTCCTGGAAACTGGCGGCGGATGTCCCCGAGCGCCCGCAGCTCGGGAATGTTCTGAGGCGAGAGAGTGTTGTCGCCGGGCTTCGCGATCTTCAGCCCGATCGCAGGCACCGCAAGCGCGACGAGCAGGCCCGCTGAGACCACACACGAGAGCACGGGGCGTTTCAGGACACGGTCGATCACAGCGGTCCAGAAGCGTGAGTGGGTCTGGTCTGTCCGGAGGTGAGGCAGGAGTGGAATCCGGCCGCGATCGATCCGGCCCCCGAGCAGTCTCAGCACGCCCGGTAGCACCGTGACCGAGCCGGCGACGGCGCACGCGACCACGGAGATGGTGGCGGCGGCCAGGCTGTTGAAGACCTTCGTCCCGATGAGGAACATCGCCGCCATCGCAATGATCACCGTCGTGCCGGAGAGGATCACCGTGCGGCCGGAGGTCCGGATCGTCCGGTCGAGCGCCTCGCGCGGCGACCGCCCTCGCCGTCGCTCCTCTCGCGAGCGCATGACGTAGAACAGGGCGTAATCGACTCCGACGGCCATCCCGATCAGCACGAGCACCGTGCGCACGCTGTCGTCGATCGGGATCGCCTGGCTGATCGGCCCGAGCAGTCCGAATGCCGCGGCGACGGCAGTCAGTGCAAGCAGCACAGGGACGGTGGCGGCGATGATCGCGCCGAACGCGAACAGGAGCACGAACAACGTCACCGGGACGGAGAGGATCTCGGCGCGCTTCAGGTCGCTGTTGGTCGAGCGATCTCGCGCGTCGCTGGCAGTGATGTCACCCGTTTCCTCGATCGTGACGCCGGGATGTGCCTGCGCGGCGGCGAGAATCGTGCTGCGCACCTGATCCGGAGAGCCGCCGGTCAGCGAGGCGACGACGAGGGCCGAATGGGCGTCGCTCGAAACGAGCTGTCGGTCCTGCGACGGCATCGCGATCTGGACCTGCTGCGTGCCGAGCCGCTTCGCCACGTCCGTGACTGCGGCCCGGAACGCGGGATCCGCCGTTGTCAGCGTCGCGCTGTGCAGGTAGGCGATCTCGCGCGGGGGCGGCCAGAGGTTGTTCGCGTCCATCAGCTCGTAGCCGCGCGCCGACTCGCCGACGGCCCCGTTCTGGAGCGTCTTCGTCCCGGTTGCGACCATCGCGGCCACGACGACAGCGACGAATGCGAGCCAGGCCCCGATCGCGAGCCACGGATGGCGGGTGCTCCAGCGGCCGATCGTCGCGACGGATCGCAGGGCTCGAGTGTAGTCAGCCGTCCGAGTGTTTGAGCTCGGACTCCCGCAATTGCGCGGACTCGAGTGAAAGTTCGCCGGAGCAGACTCTCGCATTGAGGTCGTTCTCGATCGAGTCGACCTCGGAGGCCCGCGGGTAGGGCTCGGGCCAGAGGTTGCGCGGATCGGTCGGATGCCCGCCCAGCTCGAGGCTGATCAGGTGGTCCTCCTGATAATCGGAGGGAGATCCGCCGACGCCGTATTCACGCATCTGTTTCTGTTTCAACGCGTTCGTGTACGAGGTCGGGGGACGGATCGTCTTCGTCCAGCCGTGCAGGCAGATGGTCGAGTTGATGTTTCCCGGCGTCACGTCGGCATTGAGCACGCCGGGTGTGCGCACGACGTCGGCGTGGTACGGGCCTTTCGACGAGGAGCCCCGTGGCGAGAGAATCGCGATCGCAAGCAGCAGTAACGCGATCGTGACCAGAGCGGTTCGGGTCGACACGCGTTCGAGCGTGCGCACGAAGTTTGTTCACCGCAAGGTGTCCAGATTGGACACGGTCTGGCCGATCTCGTTGCTAGCTTGGACAACATGCTCACGACTGACCGCAAAGGTGCAATCGCCGAGCTGGCGATCATGAGCGAGGCATTGAGGCTTGGCGTCGACGTCTCAGACCTTGTTTCGAAGGCGGCCGGTATGACCTGATCTTCGGAATTGGCCCGAGTCTCTACAGAATCCAGTGCAAGTGGGCAGCGATCAACAAGAACGTAGTGACCGTTCGTTGCTACTCATCCCGCCGGGGGCCAGAGGGCTACATCAACCGGGCCTACTCAAGCAGCGAGATCGACGCTTTGGCGGCCTACTGCCCAGATCTTGAGCGTTGCTTCCTCATTCCGATCTCTAGGATCGATGGAAGGCCGAAGGTCCATCTCCGTGTCGTCCCGGCTCGAAACAACCAGGTGCGTGGCGTGAACAGGGCGGATGAATTCGATTTCGCGGCTACAATTCGGTCCTTGACGGGGCCATAGCTCAGCTGGGAGAGCGCTTGCGTGGCACGCAAGAGGTCGCCGGTTCGAGCCCGGCTGGCTCCATTCATCAGCCTCCGGCCGACGGAAGCGTATCCGGCCCGCCGAGGACACCACGGCCAGGCGGGCCTCCAGCGGGCGCCTAGGCGGGTTCGCCGAGCGCCGCGACCTCGCGACGCTCCGCCAGCCGCCGTAGCGCTTGCGCCTCGATCTGACGGACGCGTTCGCGCGTCAGGCCGAGCTGCCGTCCGATCTCCTCGAGCGACTTCGGATCGGGATCGCCGTCCATCCCGTAACGCAGCTTGACCACCTCGCGCTCGCGCTCGGGCAGGGTCTCGACAGCGCGCCGGACCGCGTTCTCGGCAAGGCTCACATGCACCTCTTCGGACGGTTCCGCGTTCTCCCCGGCGATGAGATCGCCGAAGGCCGCCTCCCCTTCCGTTCCTACCGGTTTGTCGAGGCTCGTCACCGCGCGAGCCGCCGCCCGCACTTCCTGGACGTGCTTGAGCGAGAGCTTCGACTTTTCGGCAATCTCCTCGTCGGTCGGATCGCGCTCGAGGGTGGTCGTCAGCGCGCGCTCCGCACGCGAGATCTTCTGCTCGCGCTCGACGATGTGAACGGGAATGCGAATCGTGCGTGACTTGTTCGCCACGCCGCGCTGCACCGCTTGCCGGATCCACCAGGTCGCATACGTGGAGAACTTGTAGCCGCGGCGCCAGTCGAACTTCTCGACCGCGCGAATGAGCCCGATGATCCCCTCCTGGATCAGGTCGAGCAGCGAGATCCCGTGACCCTGGTACTTCTTCGCGATCGAGACGACGAGGCGGAGGTTCGAGTTGATCATGAGATCCTTCGCCTCCTTGTCGCCGCGCTCGATGCGCTTCGCGAGCTCGATTTCCTCCGATGCCGTCAGCAGCTTGTAGCGACCGGCCTCGTTGAGGAAGAGCTGGAGGGCGTCGGTCGTGGCGACGGCGAGATCGCCGTTCACGTACGTGCTGCCGACGGCGTCGGGACGGGCGCAGTCGTCGGTGAGCACGATCCCCTTTTCCTCCAGCTGCTCGAAGAAGCCAGTCGTCTGGTCGTCGTCGAGCTCCGCCTCCTGGAGGAAGTCGCTGACAGCGGAGAGATTGAGGCAGCCGAGCTCCTCTCCCTGCTCCAGGAAAGCCTGTAAGCGTTCGTCGACAACCATTTCGCGGCGTATTCCCCTTTTCGGAGCCCGGGCTAACGCGAATTTTGCACTTCTCTTCCAAAGACGTCACCCGGACGTCGTAGTTGGCGCCGTAGCGTCGGAGGATCCCGACCAGGAGGAATCCCATGCGCCGACCAGGCATCCGGTCGCTCGCGGGGGGAGCGGCCGGGATCGTCGCAGGTGTCATCGGGGGAATCGCTCTGACGTCGATCTCGGTTGCGAGCGGGCCGACCCCCGCGGTGCCGGGCCTCGATGCCGCGCACGCCCCGCCCCTGCTCACCAGACCCGGCGAGCCGGTCACCTTGCGCTACGCGATCGTTTGCGCGCCGAGGGACGACGGGCTGCCCTGCGAGGGCTCCGGTTCGGTCTACGTGCGCGCCGGTCAGACCGGCCTGTTCCGACAACTGCGGCTGAGGCGGGGCGCAGAATCTCGCGAGGGCAGGTACTACGTCGAGTTGCCAAGGGAGCTCGCGTCCTCGCGCGACGGCTTCTCGTACTACGCGGTGCTTCGCGACGGAACGACCGGAGCGGCGATGACCGTTCCGGCGGGCGGGGAGGCTGCGCCGCAACGGAGCTTCCCGTTGGGGGATGCGACCGAGGTCGACCTCGGCGTCCATGCCTTCAGCGCGGACCGCGCACCGGTCGAGCGGGTTGTCGCGGCGCCGTGGGGCAGCGACCCCGGTGAGGCCGGCCTGGCCGGCTCGCGCGAGCTGGGTTTCGGCGGGCCCTCGTCGTTCGACGTGACCCCCGAGGGCACGGTCGCGGTGCTCGATCAGGTGAACGGCAGAGTTGAGCTCTGGTCACACGGTGGCGTGAAGGCGACGAACGTCGAGGTGAGCGGCGGGCTGGCGGACTTCGCTCTCGAGCCCGGCGGCGCGATGGACGTGCTCGAGCCACCGAGCCGAACGAGCCCGGCGCCCGTGCTCCGTAGCTTTCGCAGGGACGGTACGCCGCGGTGGGCCCAGCGTCTCTCCGACCGGACCTGGGCGAAGCTGGCGGTCGGGCCCGCGGGGCCAATCGTGCAGCAGCAGCCGTCGGAGCAATGGCTGCCGGTAGCGGGTCGCGGGGCCGCGCTCAGCCGCGCGGCGCAAGCCGCCGGTGGTCGACCGGGACGGCCGTTCGCCAACGGGCGCGAAGTGCTCGTCGAGCGCGTCGGTGCAGGCGAGCTGCGGCTCGCCGAGCTCGCCGGCAACGCGGTACTGCGCAGCTGGCGCATCACGAGCGTGACGCCCCTCGGCGAGGTGCAGCTCGCCGAGCCGTACGGAGATCGCCTCGTTGTCGTCATGAAGATGTACACCGCCGATCGCAGCGACTACACGGTGCTCGTTCTCGATCGAGCAGGAGTCGCAGCCGAATTCGCCGTCGAGCCGCTCGAGTGGGCGGAGTCGGCGCCGCTCGCACGGTTTCGGCTCGCCGCCTCGTCGTTGTATCGCCTCGGCTCGACACGCACCGGCCTGTTCGTCGACCGCTTCGACCTGGAGGTGTCCCCATGAAAGCGTTTCTCGCTGCCTTCGGCGTCGCCATCGTGCTTGCAGGCGCGGCGGGGGCACAGGCCTACCATCGCTTCTGGGCGAACTGCAACTACGACGCGCCGACGTTCATGACCACGATGACGCGCGATGCCGCGCAGGACTACGCGAACGAGGACTTCGGTTTCGAGGGGTAACAATGCGGTCGTGAGCGCGAGGGCCATCGGCTACGTCCGCGTGTCCCGGACGATGGGACGCGAGGGCGACAGCTTCATCTCGCCGACGCTTCAGCGCGAGTCGATCGAGGGGCTGGCGGCGCGCGAGGGGTTCGAGGTCGCCGAGTGGCTGGAGGAGCTGGACGCGAGCGGCGGCGACGCGTCCAGACCGCTCTGGAACCGGGCGATTGAGATGGTCGAGCGCGGCGACGCGGACGGGATCGCCGTCTGGAACCTGTCGCGCTTCTCGCGCAGCGTCCGCGACGCGCTGAACGCGCTGGACCGCGTCGAGTCGGCGGGGGGCCGCGTCTGGTCCGCGACCGAGCGGACAGACGACAAGATGATGCGCACGATCCTCCTGGCGGTCGCCGAGAACGAGCGCGAGAGGACCAGGGCGGGCTTCGCCGCCTCCACCGCGTCGGCCGTCGCGCGCGGCGTCCACGTGGCGAGCAGGGTGCCGCTGGGCTACAGGCGCGGGCCGGATAAGCGGCTGGTCCCCGACCCCGATACGGCCCCGCTCGTGCTGGGCGTTTTCGAGCGTCGGGCGAAGGGCGCGTCGTGGCGCGCGCTGGCCCGGTGGCTGTGCGAGAACGGTCAGCCGTTCTCGGAGCGGGGCGTCGTCGGGCTCGTGCACAACCCCGTCTACCTCGGGCAGGCGAGGTACGGTGCGGTCACCAAGGACGACGCGCACGAGGCGATCGTGCCGCGCGGGCTGTGGCGGCGGTGCCAGGGGCGAGGAACGAGGTCGGCGCGGTCCGGGGTCCTGACAGAGCGGTTCCTGCTCCAGGGGCTCGCGACCTGCGCCAGCTGCGGCCGGGATATGTACCTGGCCGGGGGCCGCAGCCAGAGGAACCCGCCCAGCTACGTCTGCCGGAGAATCGAGTGCGGCGAGCACGCCTACGCCCGGGCGCAGTGGCTCGACGACTTCGTGCTGAATACGATCCAGCAGGAGCTGGCCGGCGTGGACCCCGACGGCCACCGCGTCGGCCCGGGTGACAGCGAGAGGTGGCGCGCGGCGACCTTCGTGGCCCGGCCGGGCGGAGACGACCGCGACGTGGAGGAGGCCGAGTCCGCGCTGGAGGAGGCGCGGGCCGACCTGGACGAGTTCCTGGAGGATACGAAGCTGCGCCGGGTGCTTGGCGCGGACAGGTACGCGGAGGCGGCGAGCGATTACGTCGCGGCCGCCAACCAGGCTGAGGCTGACTTGGAGGCGGCACGCGAGGCGTCGTCGGGTTCGTTCGAGCTGGTCGGACGCCTCTGGAACACGGAGTGGGGCTGGGCCGAGCGCAAGGAGTGGGTCGAGAGGATGGTCCGCCGCGTGGTGGTCGCGAGGGGTCGCGAGGCCCTCAGCGAGAGGGCTGAGGTGGAGCTGCGCTAGGGTTGGGGCCATGGCCGCCGAGGAGCCGACGAAGTTTGCCCGCTACCACGGGACCGTGGCCCGCGGCGACGACCCGTACGAGCACCACGGGTACGGCGGGCACCCGAGGACGACGACCCGCCACTGCGCGTGGTGCGGGAAGCAGAAGTCCATGGGGACCTACTACGGCCGCAAGGCGCTCGTGGTGGATCCCTACGGCGGTTACCGCCCGCTTTGCGACGACTGCGTCGCGCGCGAGGAGGAGGCGGCCCTCTCGGACAGGCTCGTGGAGGTCCACGCCGAGTGGCAGGAGCGCCTGCCGAGGACGTCGGAGTTCGCACGGGGCGACAAGGTCGAGATCGAGGGGCACGAGCTGACCGTGACGCGCGTGGACGAGGTGGAGGTCACCGAGCGCGACAGGCTCGCGATCCGGGTCTGGTTGAAGCCCTGGGGCGAGTCCGTGCCGCCGGAGCGCGACTTCAAGGCGCGCAGAAAAAGTTAGCCCGGGCCGCCGGGTCGCCGGGCCTTCCGGGCCTCGGCCGCCTTGAGCAGGTCGGCGAACCTCTCATGTTCCAGAGTCCAAACCGCTGACCTAGCGGCTCGCGGGCGTCGGTGAAAGCGACCAACTCACGCCCAGGCCGGACGAGGCCGAGCGTTCTCGCGCCGGGGTATGCGCTTCTACTGGGCGCCGAGAGCACACTCTTCGGACGTGCTCGAGGTCGTCGTGACGCCCTGATCGACAACATCCGGCCGGTCGCGTAAGCTCCCGCGCCCCCGAACCCCTTTAAGCCGGTCCAGTGAGGCCGGTAAGGAGTCGAATGAATGAAGCTGCCTGCGCCCCCCGGCTGCGGAGAGCCCATGATGGGCCGGGTTTGCGCCGGTAACTGGTCCGCCCGGGGCGCACGGCCTAACAAAGACTCACAGGCGACCCTGTATCAACCCGTCGCGTCTGGCGGACAAGGAGATAGGCAAAGGCGCCGCTGGTGCGCCGGCGATCGTCGCCGTCGACATCACCTTCTGTTGCGACGACGTGCAGGTACGAGGGGCGGTGCACCGCTCCACCCTCAACCAATCGTGCGCTCGACGACGCTCGACTTTCCGCTCGAGGGCAAGACAGTCGTGCTCGTCGACGACGTGCTCTACACCGGCCCCACGATCCACGCCGCGATCGCTACGGGCGACCCGCGAGGCGCGGTTCCACTTACCTAGCCGCCCGTGTCCAAGCGGCCCGCGTAAGGCGGTTCAGAACCAAACCCCTTTAACCCGGTCCAGCGAGGCCGGGAAGGAGTCAGACGAGCACACAAGTGCTTCCGACGCGCGAAAGGAGCGCACAGTGAACAAGCAGCAGGTCCCGGGCAGGTTCCCCAATCCGGTCTCTTCCTGGCCGGAAGGGGCAACGAACGGTCACAGGGAGACACCGCAGGGCGAGGCGCGCACAGACGTCGAGATGACCGAAGGCGAGGCCCGCGTCGTCCTCGAGGGCATCGCGCAGATGCTCGAAGAGCTGGCCGAGAGCCTGCGCGAACTCATGCGCGCCGTCTACGACGGCGACGGGGACGTGATGGCCGCGATGAGGGCGTATGTCGCGGCAGCCGACCGCCTAGGGATGAGTCGACCGTGAGCGCGAAGACCAACTTCCGGAGAGGCCGCCAGGCCATCGAGGAGGCGGCGAGGGCTAGCAGCTTCGCTCCTGCCCCGGCGGGCGAGACGCTGCTCGACCAGGCGCTCGAGTACGCGGCGTTCCTCGGCTGGCCGGTGTTCCCGTGCAAGCTCGACAAGACGCCGTACACGCCGCGCGGGTTCAAGGATGCGACCGCGGACGCCGAGCAGATCCGGCGCTGGTGGGAAAGGTGGCCCGACGCGGGCATCGGGCTGCCGACAGGGCAGGCAAGTGGCGTCTACGTCGTCGACGTGGACCAGGGGCACGAGGGCACGGCGAACTGGCAAGACCTCGCGTTCCAGCACGGCGACGTCCTGACCCTGCAGAGCAAGACCGGCGGCGGCGGGTACCACCTCTTCTTCGCGGCGCCGCCCTTCGCGCTCGGCAACACGGCGTCGCGGCTCGCGCCGGGGATCGACACGCGCGGGGACGGCGGCTACGTCATCCTCCCCCCGAGCCGGCACGCCTCCGGCTCGTCGTACCGGTGGGTGCACTGGCGCAAGCCGCAACCCCTGCCGAACTGGGTAGTCACCGCCGTACAAAGGGCGCACGAGGAGCGGCGCGCCGAGGCCGGCAGCATCGAGGCGGGCGTGCGCAACACTACGCTCGCGAGCTTCGCCGGGGCCCTGCGTAACGTCGGCGCGGACCTCGAGACGATCGAGGCGGCGCTGACGGGGATCAACGACGCCGTCGTCGACCCGCCACTTCCCGACCGCGAGATCTCGCAGATCGCGAGGTCGATCAGCCGGTACCGGGCCGGCGACGTCCCCTGGCAGGCGAGGACAGCTGCCTCGATCGGCGATCCGATCGGCAGTCCGGCAACGGAGGATCGTGAGTGGATCGAGTACACGGGCCCCGAGCTGGCGGAGCTGCCCGAGCCGCACGTCGACTGGGTGCTGTACCCGATCGCCGCCAAGGGGATCGTGACGCTGCTCGCCGGGCAGTGGAAGACGGCGGGTAAGACGACGCTGCTGATCAGCGGCTGCAACGCGCTCCTCGGCGGGCTGCCGTTCTTCGAGGAGCCGACGGAAAAGGGCGGCGTCGTCTACCTCTACGAGGGGCCGGCCGAGGAGTTCCGGCAGAACGACTTCGCCCACAACCTCTACCACGAGGACTTCCTGCTCATCCCCCAGGACGAGAACGCCGGCCGGACGTGGGCGGAGGCGATCGAGCACGCCACCGCACGCTGCCTGGAGCGCGGCGCCTCGCTGCTCGTCGTGGACACCAAAGCCGCGTGGCTCGGCGCACCCGGCGAGGAGTCGAACCAGTCCGGCTACGCACGCGCGGCGATGAACGCGTTCGCGAAGGCGAAGCTCAACGGGATCGCGGTCGTCGTCGCGGCCCACCCGACGAAGGACGTCACCGCGTCGCTCGCAAAGATGGTCGCCGGCTCCGGCCAGTGGGCCGCAGCGGCCGGTCGCCAGGTCGGCCTCTGGGTCCACACCGACATCACCGACCCGCGCCGAGTGATCGAGTCGCACGGCCGGCAGGGCTCCGCGAACAACCTCCCCCGCGCGGTGATTGAGTGGGACGAGGCGACGAACGAGTACCGGCTCCTCGGCCTCGCCTCCGAGGTCGCCGACAACGAGAAGGAGGCGGTACGCGAGGTCGAGCGGGAGAACGTCCTTTCGCTCGTGCCAGAAGAGGGGGCCACGCGGGTGGAGATCGTCGACGCCGCGAAGCAGGCGTTCGGCATCGGCCGCAACAAGGTCGACGAAGCCCTGAAGGCGGCCGAGGCGTCCGGCGTGATCGATGTGCGCCGCAGCGAGCCCGACGAGAAGGGCGCGTGGCACAACGTCTACTCGGGGAAGGCGCCCAGGTGACCGTTTCCCGGGGCGTCGCGCCCCTGGCCACCGGGAACGCCGGGAAACGGTCCGCGCAGCGGCGCAATCCGGACAGCGCGTGGCTTCGCCGAGGTCAAACCGGACGGGCTGCGGGCGGCGCTCGCGGGCCTGATTTCCAAGGTTGCGGGCGTCCTCATCGGCCCCGGCGCCTCGGTTGCGTCCGATCACCCGCACGAAATCGGACCAAGCCGGACAACCTCACCTTGGCGCGCGCGCGAGCCGGATCGCTCGGCGATCCGAGGACACGCCGATGAGCCTCGGCGGGCGGCCCTCAGCAATCCAACGTCGCGAACTCCGCCGGCACGGTCAGCTGCTGCCGAGTCCGCGGCAGGCGTACGAGGCCCGCATCCGAGAGCGTGTGCGTGCGAAGACCGGCGCGACCCTCGAGGCCGGCTGCCCGACGACATTGCCTGACGGGCATCACTGGTTCCGCCTACCGACGATCGAGAAACCCGTCCCGGGGATGACCGTGCCCGAGCCTCAGTGGACGGCTCAGGAGCGAGAGGTGCGCCGCTGCGCCTGGGCGTTGGGGACCTTGCAAGACGTGGATCCGTCCACGCGCGACGACGCAGCGCCGGACATCGACCGGATACTGCGCACGATCAACGGCGGCGCTCTCGTCGCGGTCGCGAGCGGCCGCGCTGTCGGGTACCTGCTCGTCCGCGACGACGACGGCGACGGCCGCTACGAAACCCTCGGGAACATCTGGACGGCGACCGGCATCCGGCGGACAGGGGTCGCTAAGAGGCTACTCGAGCGCCTACGCGCCGATCATCCGACGATAAGAAAACTCGAGAGGCCGATCACGCCGATGGGAAAAGCGCTCATCTGCACTACCGCTCCCGACCTGCTCCGATAACACCTACACCCGTGCCGTGCCGAGCGAGTCGAAGCAAGAGGCGAGCGTCGCTCGCGTCAGCCCCGACCCGTCCCCTCGGGGGTGCCCGCCGGGACCGTCTCCGGCCGCGCGAGCATTACCATGTCGCCGGTCTCATCCGCGACGCCCGTCGAGGCCACCGCAAGCTCCGGGTCACCTAGCTCGGACAGGCGTATCCGATCCCCGACACGAAAGGGCCGGTCGGTTTCCGTCTCGAACGCGGCCAGGATGGTCACGCGCCTCGTCTGCGGCGTCGTCTCGGCCACGTGCGCACCCTACCGCCGCCGCCCCGACCGGCGCGACTAGGGCGAACCACCTGCGCCGGCGAAGCAGAGCAACCGCGTCTCGGCGACGGCAAGTCAGACGAAGCCGACGTTTTGCGTGCGAGGGCGCACGATATGCGGAGAAGTCGCGGTTCTGCGTGGCTCCGTGGCTGATCGGCATCCGAGGTGCTCGCCTCCTCGAACGACGAAGCACCCGGTGAGAGCCGGGCGCTTGTCGTCGTAGATCTGGGTTTACGTTGCGTCGCGCGCCCACGTGAGGTACCGCTTTAATCGGACGCCTGGCCGCGGGCCGCCTACCGAGAGGCAAGCCCCGACAACTCGCCGAGCGCGCCGCGCAGTTCAACCTCGATTTCCTGCGTGTAGCCGCGGATTCGGCCGACCTCGGTCTCGATCCCGGTCGCCGAGGCGCGGAGCGGCTTCAGCCGCGCCAGCCCCCGCTCGATTCGGGAGACGCTACTGCGGACGAGATCCTGGTCGATCTCCTCGGCCGAGGCCGCGGCGGCAAGGTGCGCGAACATCCTCACCACCTGGAGCGCCGTCGCGAGCAGGATGCCGCTGTCCGGTCGATCAGGGTTGTGGTGGAGGACGACCGCCCGCTCCTCCCAGTAGGGCCGGAATCCCAGCTCCTCGGCGTCCTTCGGCAGTGCACAAGCCCGCTCCGCCAGCAGGAGCGTCGCCTCGGCGGAGCGGTTCTCCTTCGCCTTGCGGAGATCGTTGATTGTCAGACGGTCTTTGCCGGTGCGGCACTCGATCGCGACCTTCAACGTCGGCTCGCCGTTCCCATTCGCAAGATGAAGCACGGCGTCGCCCTTCTTGCTGCGCCCGTGGGCCGGGAAATCGCCGGTCTCCTCGACGCGGTCGCCTGTGACAAGGCTAAGGCGGGCGACCTCAGCGAGCACCGAGGGTTGCCAATGCCGCCCGGCTGCGGCCGGGTCGATGTTCTCGGCGGCGATCTTCGCTTGCACGAAGAGATCGCTGAGCTTGGAGAGCTCCTCCCGCAGCTCCTTCAGCCCATCGGCGTTCATGGCGAGGTGGATGCCGAGGGCGCCGTCGCTCGCGAGCGCCGCGGCAAGAATCGTCTGGACGACGTCCTTGGCCGCGTGACGCACCCGCTTCTCGATGATCTGCGGCAGCGCTCCTTCGCCCGCTCCCTTGAGCTCGTTGGTGAGCTGCCGGGCCTGGACCTCGACGCTCTTCGCACCCTCGGTGACGATCCGCTCGATCTCCGGGAGGAAGGCGCCCTCTACGCCGTCGTCGCCGACCGCACGCTTGAGCGCGGTGCGGATATGCGCTTCCGCCTCGGACACGAGCACCGTGCGCAGGCTCTCGGCCGCCTGCCGAGCCTCCTCGGCGACCGCGTAGGCCCCGGCGTTCCGGGCCGCCGCGATCCCGGCGACGAGGAGCGCCTGGAGTGTTCCGACCGGGTCGAGGCCGAGCCCGTCGTTTTGGGCGTAGCTGACGACG
>Ga0070707_100001729_pt1 | contig 21045 bp, 15 predicted proteins | sample KBSK5502metaG_FD_65468 | JGI IMG/M metagenome (GOLD analysis project Ga0070707, IMG submission 65468) | Corn, switchgrass and miscanthus rhizosphere microbial communities from Kellogg Biological Station, Michigan, USA - KBS K5-50-2 metaG | ecosystem: Host-associated > Plants > Roots >...
AAAACCCCTCTCCGCCCTTCAGGGGGGAGAGGGAGGGGCCCGCCGCGCAGCGACGGGAGGGTGAGGTGGGCATCGGCAAGCGCTCTGGAATCCCCCACCTCTCCCCCACCCTCTCCGCCCCCGAGGGCAGAGAGGGTGCAGTTCGGCGGCGCGGCTGGCTGTATGCGCTGCCGGTCTTGATCTTCATCGGGCTGGCGGCCGGGTTCTATTGCGGGCTGCAGATCGATTCGAACACACTGCCCTCGGCATTGATCGATCAGCCCGCCCCGCGTTTCGACCTGCCGCCCCTGCCCGGCCACGAGCCCGGCTTTTCCTCGGCCGACCTCGCCGGCCATGTCAGCCTCGTCAACACCTTCGCCTCGTGGTGCACGCCGTGCCGCGCCGAGCACCCGGTCCTGCAGGCCCTGGCCGCGACGAAGCGCGTGCCGATCTACGGCATCGACTACAAGGACAAGCAGGAAGCGGCCGTGGCGTGGATTGCCGCGCTCGGCAATCCCTATACGCGGATCGGCGCCGATGACGGGCGGGTCGGCATCGATTGGGGCGTCTATGGCGTGCCGGAGACCTTCGTCGTCGATCGCCAGGGGCGCATCCGCTACAAGCATGTGGGTCCGCTGACCCAGGCCGATCTCGAGCGCACGATCCTGCCGCTCGTCGCGCAGCTCGAAAAATGATCCGGCTCTTTCATGGGCTCCGGCGCCTTTTAGCCCCTCTCCCGCACCGCGGGAGAGGGTGGCCGCCGCGCAGCGGCGGTCGGGTGAGGGCCTCCGCGGCCAAAGGCCCTCACCCTCCCACGCCTTCGGCGTGGGCCCCTCCCTCTCCCGCAGTGCGGGAGAGGGGCTTTGCGCGTCTCCGACCGATCCGCTCCGCTCTGGCGCTTTTGATATTGGCAACGCTCGCCGGCATCCCCTCCGCCTATGCGGTGCGGCCGGATGAAATGCTGGCCGATCCTGTGTTGGAAGTGCGCGCCCGCGAGGTCAGCCGCGACTTGCGCTGCCTCGTCTGCCGCAACCAGTCGATCGACGATTCCGACGCCGATCTGGCGCACGATCTGCGCGTCTTGGTGCGCGAGCGGATTACCGCCGGCGACAGCAACGAGCAAGTGATCGGCTTCGTGCGCGCCCGCTACGGCGATTTTGTGCTGTTGCGGCCACCCTTCGCGATCGGCACAGTGCTTCTCTGGGGCGGGCCGCTGTTGGTGCTGCTGCTCGGCGGGGTGGCAGTCGCGCGGTTCTACCGCCGACGCGATCACCCCGCGACACCGCCGCTGAGCCCCGACGAACGGCAGCGGTTGTCGGCCCTGCTCGCCGAGAAAGAAAGCTCGCGATGAGCCTTGGGCTCGCCATCGCGCTGCTCGGACTGACGACGCTTGCGTTGGCGATCCTGCTGGTGCCGCTGCTGCTGCGCCGGCGCGCCGATGCCACGCGCGAGGCCTACAATCTGGCGGTCTATCGCGATCAGATCGCCGAGGTCGAGCGCGATCTCGGGCGCGGTCTGCTCAGTCCGGAGCAGGCCGAGGCGGCGCGCGCCGAGATCGGCCGCCGCATCCTGGCGCTGCCGAATCTTCACATGCCCCCACCCCAACCCTCCCCCGCAAGCGGGGGAGGGAGTCTGAAGAACACTGCGGGGGAAGGAGCGCGACACGGCAGCAGCGCGGGAAGGGGACTCGCGGTCGCTGCAATCGCGGTGTTGCTGGTGCCGTTTGCCGCGTGGCTCATCTATGCGCGGCTCGGCTCGCCCGGCTTGCCCGACCAACCCTACGCCGAGCGCGCGACAGCGGCAAAGGCGGTGGCCAGCGGCGTGCAGCATCTCGACCTCAGCAAGGCCATCGCGAAAATCAGCGCTCATCTGAAAGACCACCCCGAGGATCTGACCGGCTGGCTGCTGCTGGGGCGCACCGAGGTGAGCCTGGGGCAATACGCCGAAGCCGTTGAGGCGTATCGCCATGCCGTCGATCTGACGGGGCATCGCGCCGACATCATGGGCGATTGGGGCGAAGCGCAGGTTCTCGCGGCAAATGGGACCATTACCCCGGCGGCGCGCGAGGCGTTCCAGGCGGCGCTCGCCGACAAGGAGAGCGCGCCGCGCTCGCGCTATTACCTGGCGCTGGCGCAATATCAGCAGGGCGACGCCAAGGCAGCGTTGCAAGGCTGGGTCGATCTGGCGGCAGACTCGCCGGCCGACGCCGAATGGCAGCCTTTGCTGCGCCAGCGCATCGCCGAAGCTGCGGCTCAGCTCGGGGTCGATCCGGCGAGACTCAAGACCTCGTCCGGAATGCCGTCACAAGCCGCGGTCGCCGCCGCGGCACAAGCGACGGCCGGCGCGTCGCCCGAGGAGCGCCGCGCGATGATCGAGGGCATGGTCGGCAATCTGGCGGCGCGGCTCGAGCAGCAACCCGACGATGTCGAGGGCTGGGCCCGGCTCGGCCGCTCTTACATGGTGCTCAATGAGCCGCAGAAAGCGCGCGACGCTTATGCGCACGCGCTGAAGCTGAAACCCGACGACGCTGCGCTGAAAGAGGCGTATGCCGAGGCGAACCGCGCCGCCGGACGCGACGGGAAATAACTAGCGGGCTGTTTCGGCCGCCCGGACGTGGGCGGCGAGCAAGCTCGCCAGCCGCGCCGGATCGCCGCGCGCCATGCCGCATTCGGTCGCGACCCCGTCAACCCGCGCATGCCGCCGCGCCGCCGCCAGCCGCGCGGCGTCTCCCGCCGCATCGTCGTGATGCACAAGGCCGAGATAGAGTTGGGTTTCGGGGCGCAGCCGCAGTTTTTCGAGCGGCGCAAAATACACGTCGTCGGTGCGGTCCTTCGGCACCGGCATGTGGAAGTACTGGATCGGTCGCTTGACGCCGGCGCTGACGGCGTTGGTCATCTCGACCATGACGCCCATGTCTTTCGGCTGCACGAGATGCTCGTCGGCCGGGCTGCCGTAGCAGAGGTGATAGCCGAGCTCGATTGCAGCAGGCACCGCATCGCCGATGCGGGTCAGCACGTCCAGCGTCTCGCGCCGGAAATCGACCGGGCCGGGCTCGTAATAGCCCTCCCAGGCCAACACCTCCTGGCAGACATCCCATTGGATCGCGAGGTGGTCGTGCGGGATCGCCGCCGCGATCGCCCGGACTTCGCCGATCAAATGTTCGGTCAATGCCGGCAACAGCTTTGGTCGATCGGACGGGACCATGTTGTTGTAGGTCGGCGCGATTGGGGTCGGCAGCGACACCTGAAACTTCACCGCCGGCGGAATGACTCCCTCCCGCTGCAGGCGTTGAAACAGGCCCCAGGACTCGATCGCCATCTCGGCATAGCCGGTCCTGAACGAGGCCGGGTCGGGGGTCATGTCCGGCTTCACGCGCAGACGCGGGATCTCGCGGATCAGCCTGCCGTCCCATTGGGTGAATTGGAACGGCGGCACGTCGCGCGCGACCTCGATCGCCGGGTTCTCGGCCAATACATCCTGCAGAAAACGGATCCAGGTCTTGCGGATGCCGGTCTCACCGTCCGGCAGGCGGCGGAGATGGGGCCCAGCCACCTCGGAAAGCGTGCGGAACACGGTTTCGGCATCGGGCAGCGGGATGCTGCCGACGAAATGCACGATCGGCTGCTGACTCGCGCTTGCCATCGGCACCTCCGCGATCTCAGCCCAGGCGATAGAAGCGGCTGGCCGTACCGGAGAACAGCGCGGTTTTTTCGGCGGCGGAACAGCCCTGGGCGATGCGCTTGAATGCGTTCCAGAACATGTGGTAGCTGCCGCTGCCTTTATCGACCGGGAAGTTGCTTTCGAACATCGCGCGGTCGGGGCCGAATGCCTCGATGCAGATCTCGATATAGGGGCGCCACAGAGTCGCGAGCTGCTCGGAGCTCGGCGGCGAGTCGCCGGTGTGCACATCGAAGCCGAAGAGGCGCATGCCGAGACCGCCGAGCTTGACGTGTACATTCGGGCAGCGCGCCAGCTCAGCGATGCTCTTCTTCCACTCGGCGAACACCTCGTCGCGCTTGCCGGCATAAGGGCCGATGCCGATCGGCCCGCCGACATGGTCGAGCACAATCGGCGTCTCCGGAAAGGCGCGGGCCAGATCGACGAGTTCGCCGAGCTGGGTGAAATACATCCACGCGTCGAAGCTGAGGCCGAGCGGATGAAGCTTGCCGAAGCCTTCGCGCACCTTGGCGTTCATCAAGAGGCCGGCGGGCCGGTTGATCGAGGAGCCGCGCGCCGCCTCGTGGGGATGCGAGGCGGTGATGTAGCGGATGCCGCGAAAGCGGCCGCCGCCGGCCAGGATCATCGCTTCCAGCACCGCCTCGACCTGGGCCCCGAGCATCAGATCGGCATAGCCGACGATGCCGGCGCACACCCTGGTCTTGCCGTAGGTCTCGCTGGCGGCAACCGCGGCGACGCCGTTGGCGAACTCGACCTCGCCGAGCGGGCGCAATGGGATGGGACCGCCGGCTCGGTACATCGAGAGCCATTCGAGATAGACGGTCGCGGTGATGTTGTGGCCGCTGCCGGTGTCGGCGAGCAATTCCGGCAATAGATAGCGGCCGGTATTGGCGCGGTCGACCAGGTGATGGTGCGGGTCGACGATCGGCAGATCGGGTTCGAGGATGTCTTCCCGGCGTGAGGCCAGCCATTCCGGGCGGACCGGCAGATGCGACGGGGGCGCCGTCATCAGGGCGGCGGGATCGGAGGGCATAGGCAAGTCTCCTTCCTAAAGCCGCAGTCCCGGCACAAGCCGGGACCCACTCTTCCGAGTTCCGAAAAGCTGACCCGTGGGCCCCGGCTTTCGCCGGGGCTGCGGTGTTTGTTTATTCCGCGGCGGCGGGTTGCGGGCGGGCCTCGGGTAAGGGCTGCACGTCTTCCTCGTCCCACGGGCCGGGGAAGCGGCCGCGGCCGACCTGGTCGCGCGAGAAGATGTGATAATCGACGGGCCACTCGTTGCGCGGCAATTCGTAGAACACCTCGACGCCGTTGCCGTCGGGGTCGCGCAGATAGATGCCGAGCGAGATGCCGTGATCGGCGATGTGGTCGATCTTGATGCCCTTGGCCTTGATGCGGCGATAGAGGTCCTTCAGATCGTCGAGGCTCTCGAAGCGCCACGCCATGTGGTTGAGCCCAACCTGGCCCTTCTGCTGCAGCGGCGCGTCGTCGCCGACCTGCATCAGCGCCACCTCGTGCGACTGCTCCTCATCGGCCGACATGAAGGCGGCCCAGCCCGGCCGGTATTCGTAGGTGTGCAGCCCGAGGAGGTCCTCGTACCACTGCTTCGAGCGCTCGGCGTTGCGCACGTAGATGTTGACGTGCTGGAGATACATCGGTCGCTTGGCCATAAGCCCTCCGTCGATTCATCCGTAGGATGGGTTGAGCGTAGCGAAACCCATCACGGTCCCTCCGATTCCGGCGGGTTTCGCTGCGCTCAACCCACCCTACGATTTCGCGATCTGTCCCATTCTATCACGGCTCGCCGTCGCGGCCCAAAAACTCCCGGACCCGTTCGATGACCTCGCCTTTGGGGTAGATCGCCGCCATGGCGCGGGCGCGGGTCAAGGGATCGCTGGCGAAGAAGCGCTCATACAGCACCTGGCGGCTGCCGAAGGCGTTGCCGGCCACGTCCCAGGCCAGGCGGAACAGCTTCACCCGGTCGCGCGCCTCGGTGTTGTCGGTCGCGAGGTACTGCTCGATCGAGTCTTGCAGCGGTCCCTCAAAATCCTTTTCGCTGGGGGTCAGCAGGAAGCTGGACGACCCCAGCAGGTGCAGGATTTCGACCATTCGCGGATAGGCCGTCATCATCAGATTGCGGGTGCTTTCGACCGGCAGGATCGCCGGGCACATGACGCCCCACCGGTCGGTCGCGGCATCGGCCTCGGCGGCGCGCATGCAGGAGCGCATCAGCTCCGTCGTCAGCATCAATTCGCCGATCCGCTCCTCGGTATGCGGCAGATGGGCGTTGCCGAGGGTTTGCGTCATCAGCAGCGCCAGGCCGAGCACGAATTCGCATTTGGCGAGGTTCTTGGCGGCGCCCTGATGCGCCGAATGGGCCGTCGAATGGGTGACGTGCGGCGTCGCGTTCAGCCGCTCGACATCGTAGAGCAGGAACACCCGCTCCCACGGCACCAGCACGTCGTCGAAGAACACGATGCAATCCATCTCCTCGAAGCGCGAGCCCAGGGGATGGTCGAAATGCGAGCGGCCGAGATCGAAGCTGTCGCGGCACAGGAATTTGAGACCCGGGGTACTGCACGGGATCGAGAAATTGACCGCGAACGGGCTGTGGTCCTCGCTGTGGCGGGCGAGGCGCGGCGAATAGACCGCGATCTCGTCGGCGAGCGGGCCAAGCGTCGCGAGGATGCGGGCGCCGCGCACGACGATGCCGGCATCGGTCTCGCGGATGACCTCCAGCGCCGTGCCTTCCTCCAGGTTGAACATGCCGGAGACGTTGCGGCTGCGCTGCAGATTGATCAGCGCGTGGGTCAGGGTAACGTCGTGCTCGCGGATGTACTCGACGTAGCGCCGCATGTTGTCGCCGAATTCGGGGCGCTTCTCGCCGAAGAAATCGGCCGCCGCGCCCCAGGCGGCGAAGGTCACGTTCATGAAATCGGGCGAGCGGCCCATCATGCCGCAGGTGGCGCGTGCCCAGTTCAGCATCATCTTCGAGCGGGTCTCGAGCGCCTCCTTGGTCTTCGGCATGTCGAAGGACCTGCCAACCGGCTCGCCGGTCGAGGGCGAGGGGAAGGTCATGACCTCGCGCAATTCGGGGGCGTGCTGCATGTCATAGAGGTGGGCGATGGCCCGCACGCCGCCGGAGAGGCCCTTATGCGTCGTGACGTCGCGCACCCGTTCGCCGCCGAGCCAGACCTCGCGCTCCTGCGCCCTGAGCCCGTCGATATATTGCTGTCCCGTGCGCGCCGGCATGCGTGGTCCTCCCTGATAATCCTGCCACATCCGCGGGGGCGTGGGGCGTGCGCCGCGATGCTAGTACCTGCGGCGGGCAAAGTGAATCGGGTTGATTTGCCGGTCGCGCGGCAGGGGGCTCGCCCTGCGACTTCAACGTCCACGACAATTCCCCAGTATCTTTCACGCATGCTTCAAGATTTTGCCCCATCGGCGACAAAGAGAAGCCGTCAACTTGTTTCATTCTGCCAATCACAGCGGACCATAATAACGAACTTATCCCGCCTCTGCAGGAAGATCGGCGGGGTGAGGAGTTCGCCAGACATCAACACCGCACCTTTTGTTTTAAAGAGTCACCCCGATTGAGAGGAGAAATCCCCCGCATGCGTTGTCGAGTCCTGTTTTTTGCTTTGGCGATTGTGCTGATCTTTATGGCCGGTCAGGCCTCGGCCGCACGCATCATCGTCACGATCGATGGCCTGAAAAACGCCCAGGGCAATGTCTTCGTCGGGCTCTATGCCAGCCCGGCCAAGTTCCTCCAGGGCAATCAGTCGGACGCGCTAAAAAAGGTCAGGGCAAGCCCCGGGCCGATCACCGTCACCTTTGACAATCTGCAGCCCGGCACCTACGCGGTCGGCGCCTTCCACGACGAGAACGGCAACGACCACCTGGATACGAATTTTCTCGGCCTGCCGGTCGAGGGCTATGCGCTGTCCAACGGCGTCCGCGTCGTCATGGCGAAGCCGACCTTTCAGCAGGCCGCGTTCACCGTCGGCGTCGGCGACAAGCCGGTCAGCCTGCACATCAGATACTAACCTTCGTGGCGTCACCGGGAGCGGCGGCGGTGCATTCCGCTGCTCTCTTGCGTATCAGCCCATGCGACACTCAGGCTCTAACTCCGTTTGTCGGCCGCACTCGGCAAACGCACGAGAATCGCGCTACCATCGCGGGATGCCGATCGCACCCCCTGAAGCCAATCTGACACACGCCCCCGGCGCCCCGGGGATTCCACCGAGCTGGACGAGCAGCGCCAAAGACATGGTCGGCACCTCGCTGGGCCAGGCACGGCTGTGGTTCACGCTCGGCTTCGGCGTCGTCAACGAGATCTATTACCCACGCGTCGACATCCCGCAGATCCGCGATCTCGGCTTTATCGTCGCCGGGCCGGGCGGCTTCTGGTCAGAGGTCAAGCGCAACCAGGACTACACGCTGCGCCTCCTGGCGCCCGGCGTGCCGGCGGTCGAGGTGATACACAAGCACGAGCGCTACACGCTGCGGCTGCGCATTACTCCCGACCCGCGGCGGGACGTCCTCGTCATCGAATGCCGGCTCGAGGGCGACCCCGAGCTCCGCCTGTACGCGCTGCTGGCGCCACATCTGGGCGCAACCGGCCGGGACAACGTCGCGGCGGTCGAGCGTTATCGCGGTAGGCGCATCCTGTGGGCCGAACAGGGCCCGTTCGGCTGCGCCCTCGCCGCCGCGGGCCCGCGGCAGAACGACGTCCTCGGTCGGGCGAGCGCCGGCTATGTCGGTGCCAGCGATGGCTGGCAGGATTTCAACCATAACGGCGCGATGACCTGGGAATACGGCGTCGCCGGGCCCGGCAATGTCGCGCTGACCGGCGAATTGCCGCCGCGCGCCGTCCTGGCGCTCGGCTTCGGCAGCAGCGCGGAATCGGCCGCGACCCTCGCGATCTCGAGCCTGATCCAGCCCTTCGACAACGTCATTCAGCAGCAGATCGTCGATTGGGAGGAATGGCAAGCGAGCTGCAGCAAGCACGGCTCGCCGACCCTCGACCTGCCGGACGCGATACGGGAGGAATTCCTGACTTCCGCGATCGTGCTGCGCGCCCATCTCGACAAGACCTACCCCGGCGCCATGGTCGCCAGCCTCAGCGTTCCGTGGGGCGATCACGGCGACGAGCGCGGCGGCTATCACCTGGTGTGGCCGCGCGACCTCGTGGAGTGTGCCGGCGCGTTGCTGGCGCTCGGTGCTCAGAGCGAGGCGCGCGACACGCTGCGCTACCTGATCGCGACGCAGACCGAGGACGGCCACTGGTACCAGAACCAATGGCTTGGCGGCACACCCTATTGGACCGGAATCCAGCTCGACGAGACAGCCTTTCCGGTACTGCTCGCCGCCGCGCTCGCCGACCGCGACACGCTGCGCGGCATCGCAGTCGAGGACATGGTGCGCCGCGCGCTCGGCTTTATCGCCCGCACCGGACCGGCGACCGCGCAGGATCGCTGGGAGGAGAACGAGGGGATCAATCCGTTCACCCTCGCCGTAGCGATCGCAGCGCTGGTGGCGGGTGCCGCGCTGCTGCCGCCGGAGACCGGCGACTGGGCCCTCGCCCTGGCCGATTTCTGGAACGCCAATATCGAGGAATGGTCGACGGTCAGCGATACGCCGTTGGCGCAGCAATATGGCATCCCCGGCTATTACCTGCGCGTCGCGCCGCCGAGCATGCTCGCCGACCACAAGGCGAGCGCCGCCTTCGTGCCGATCCGCAACCAGCCCTACGATGCCGGGCGGGCGGCCGACCAGCAGGTCGGCACCGAATTCTTGCAATTGGTGCGGTTTGGCCTGCGTCGCGCCGACGACCCGCTGATTTTGGGCTCGTTGCGCCTCGCCGATGCGCTGCTCAAGACGGACACGCCAAATGGTCCGGTGTGGCACCGCTATCTCGGCGACGGTTATGGCGAGCACGAGGACGGCCGCGCCTATGACGGCACCGGGGTCGGGCGCGGCTGGCCACTCTTGACCGCCGAGCGCGGCCATTACGAGGTGTGCGCCGGCCGCGACGCGCTGCCCTACCTCGAAGCGATCGTGGGTATGTCGAGCCCTGGCGGCATGATACCCGAGCAGGTATGGGATGCCGAACCGGTGCCGGCGCGGCGCCTCTATCCCGGGGAGCCGACCGGTTCGGCGATGCCGCTCGCCTGGGCCCATGCCGAATTCATCAAGCTGCTGGTGTCGAGCCATCTCGGCCGTGCCTTCGATCGGCCGGAAGCGGTATGGCAGCGCTACCGGGGCCGCCGGGCGCGGCCGGAATGCGCCTTCTGGTGGCCACAGGCGGCGATCGGCACGATGCCGGCCGGCGCCCGGCTCGTCATCGCGCTACTCGAGCCGGCAACCATCCATTGGGGCGTCGATGGCTGGCATTCGGCGACGGATACGCCGGCCAGCGACACCGGCCTGGGGTTTTACGCCGCGCCGCTCGACACGACCGATTTGCCGGCCGGCACCAGCATCGACTTCACCTGGCGGAAGCCGGATACCGGCGCGTGGGCTGGCCGCGATTACGGGGTGGCGATCGTCCCCGCGCAGGAAGCCGTGGTAAGTTTCACCACCCTGCACCCCGCCTCGCGCGCCGCGAAATAGCGAGCGCCGTGCTTAATGCGCCTGGTCCCAGCTGCGGGCCCAGCCGGTTTCGACGACAAGCGGCACCGAGAGTTCGCAGCGCGGCGCGCAGGCGGCTTCCATGACTTCCTTGACGAGACGGGCGGTTGCCTCGACTTCCTCCTCCGGCGCCTCGAACAGAAGTTCGTCGTGCACCTGTAGGAGCATGCGCGCCTTCAACCCGGCCCGCTCCAGCGCCGCCGGCAGGCGGCCCATCGCCCGCTTGATGATGTCGGCGGCCGAGCCCTGCAACGGCGCGTTGATCGCCTGTCGCTCGGCGCCGGCGCGCCGCGCCGGATTGGCGTCGCGGATGCCGGGGATAAAGCATTTGCGGCCGAAGATCGTCTCGACATAGCCGGTGCGGCGGGCGTCGGTCTTGATCCGTTCCATATAGGCGCGGATCGCCGGGAAGCGCTCGAAATAGGCGCGGATGTATTCCGCCGCCTCGGATTGCGGCACGCCGATCTGGTTGCCGAGCCCGAAGGCGCTGATGCCGTAGATGATGCCGAAATTGATCGCCTTGGCGCGCCGGCGGGTCACCGGATCCATCTGGTCGAGCGGCACGCGGAAGACTTCGCTCGCGGTCAGCGCATGAATGTCGTGCCCGGCGCGGAACGCGGCCTTCAGCTCGGGGATATCGGCGACATGCGCGGCGAGACGCAATTCGATCTGGCTGTAATCGGCCGACAGCAGGAGATGGCCCGGCTCGGCGACAAAGGCGCGGCGGATCTTGCGCCCTTCCTCGGTGCGGATCGGAATGTTCTGGATGTTGGGCTCGGAGGAGGAGAGCCGGCCGGTGGCCGTCGCCGCCAGCGCAAAGGAGGTGTGCACCCGGCCGGTATGGCGGTCGATCTCCTCGCCGAGCGCGTCGGCATAGGTCGATTTGAGCTTGGTCAGCTGGCGCCACTCGAGGACCTGCGCCGGCACCGGGTGCAACGGCGACAGCTGCTCGAGGATCGAGGCGTCGGTGCCGTAGGCGCCGGTCTTGCCCTTCTTGCCGCCGGGCAGCCCGAGTTTCTCGAACAGCACATCGCCCAATTGCTTGGTCGAGCCGATGTTGAATTCATGGCCGACATCGCGCCAGACCGCGGCCTCGAGATCGGCGATGCGGAGGGCAAAATCCTGCGACAGATTGGCCAGCGCGGCGCGGTCGACCTTGACCCCATTGTCCTCCATCGCCGCGACGACCGGCACCAGCGGGCGCTCGATCGTCTCGTAGAAGGCGTTCATGCGCTCGCGCACGAGGCGCGCCTTCAGCAGCATGTGCAGGCGCAGCGCCGCATCGGCCCGCTCGGCGGCGAAATCGCGTGCCGCTGCGCTGGTCAATTCGGCGAAGCAAATGAGGCTCTTGCCGGTGCCGAGCATTTCCTTGGCCGGCACCAGCTCATGTTCGAACGCACGGCGGGTGACGTCCTCGATCGTGTGCTCGAACTGCCCGCCATCGAGCACGTAGGACATCAGCATCGTGCAGTCGTAGGGCGCGAGCGCGATGCCGTAACGGCGCAACAGATGCGCCGCGCCCTTGGCGTCATGCACGATCTTCAGCACGCCGGGATTTTCGAGCAGCGGCTTCAGGCGTGCCACCGCATCGTCGCGCGACAGCCCGCCAGCGCCGTCGAACAGCTCGGCCGGACGATGGCCGAGCGAAACATAGATCGCGAGACCCGGCGCGACCGCGAGCGCCAGACCGCAGAATTCCGGGCGAGTGCCGGCAACGGTGCTCGGCGCGACCCACAGCACGACCATGCCGGCCTGTTCGGCCGCCGCGATCCAATGGTCGAGTCCATCGAGCGTGTCGACGACGGCGTAAGTGCGTGGCGCCGAGAAAGGCAGGACCTCGGGGATCACCGGCTCGCTCGGACCCGCCGGCGCGGCTGGCGCGGTAATCGCCAGCCGTTTCTCGATGCGGGACTTGAGCGCCCGCAACTCCATCTCATCGAGAAACGGAAACAGTTTGTCCGGGTCGTACGGCTTGACCCTGAGGTCCGGCAGCGGGCAGGGCAGCGGCACGTTGTCGTCGAGCTTGACCAGCTCCTTCGAGAGCCTCGCCTTGGCTTCGTTTTCGATCAGCGCCTCGCGCCGTTTCGGCTGCTTGATCTCGGTCGCACGGGCAAGCAGCGTTTCGAGATCGCCGTAAGTGTTGATCAGCTCGGCGGCGGTCTTGACGCCGATGCCGGGCACTCCCGGCACGTTGTCGGTGCTGTCGCCGCACAGCGCTTGGACTTCGATCACCTTGTCGGGTCCGACCCCGAATTTCTCGCGGACCTCGGCTTCGCCGATCGGCCGATCCGTCATGGGATCGCGCATCATCACCCGATCATCGGCGACGAGCTGCATCATGTCCTTGTCCGAGGACAGGATAGTGACCTTGGCGCCCGCCTCGACGGCATGGCGGGCATAGGTGGCGATCAGATCGTCGGCCTCGAAATTTTCCATCTCGATATGGCAGACGCCGAATGCCTCCGCCGCCCGGCGCACGTGTTGCAGCTGAGGCGCGAGGTCGTCGGGCATTTCACGGCGGTTGGCCTTGTATTCGCCGTACATCTCGTTGCGGAAGCTTCGCCCGGACGCGTCGAAAATCACCGCGATGTGGTCGGCATCGGTTTCCCGCAGATATTTATCCAGCATGTTGCTGAAGATCATGACGACTTCGGTCTGAATGCCGCTCCTCGTCTGAAACCGCTCGGCCTTGGGATCTTTTGCGCGCGCGAAATAGGCGCGGAAAATGAATCCGGAGCCGTCGATCAGAAAGACATGGTGCGGCGCCGCCGAGGGCGGCATCGCTGTGCTTCGCACCTCGCTTGGGATCGTATCGACAAGATCGTTCATGCGCGGCTCCCTTCGTCGCCAGAGCCATGTAATAGATAAGCACGCGACTGGATCAGCGTGGTGCATCCTTCGAGACGACCGCTACGCGGTCTCCTCAGAATGAGGAAGGGGTTTGATGCCATCCCCAAATCTACCTCATGCTGAGGAGCGCCCAAAGGGCGCGTCTCGAAGCACGCTTTATATCGATGCAGCGCTTGCGCTCACGCCATTCGAGGCGCACCGGGCTGGCGCGGCGCCGGGCCTTCCTCGGGGCGCTCCTCACCCGCACGGTGCGCCGAAGGCATCGCGACGCCGACGTCCGGCGGCATCCGGCCCGCCATCGCGCGGTTGACGAATTCGCGCGAGCAATACGGGCATTCGACCCGCCCCGCCGGCGCCAGGTTCAGATAGACGCGCGGATGGCCGAGCGGTCCGCCGCCACCGTTGCAGGCCGCCACCATCTCATCGATTTCGATGATCTCGAACGCCATCCTCAGCGATCCGGAATAATGTCTGGGCGCGGATTGACCATGCCGCCGGGCCGATGATACCGGTTGGCGCGGCGGGATCAATGATGTGGTATTGGCAAGCTGACAAGCAAAAAGGAGCCGCCGTGCGATATCGCCGATGGCGCCCGGCGATCGCGGCGCTGTTGCTGGCGGCGGCAACAGGCTGCGCTGGCGGCGCGCCTCCGGAACAAGTGGCCAGCGTCCATATCGCGGCCGCCGCAGCTACCCCGAATCCCGCCCGCGGCCCGGCGATCACCAACAACGCATTGATCGGCGCCGACGGCGCCCGGCTGCCGTTGCGCCGATGGCTGCCGCGCGGCGCGGTCAAGGCGGTCATCCTCGCCCTGCACGGGTTCAACGATTACAGCAACGCCTTCGCGATGCCGGCGGCGCTGTGGGCGAAGAGCGGCATCGCCACCTATGCCTATGACCAGCGCGGCTTTGGCGGTGCCCCGCTGCGCGGTCGTTGGGCCGGCAGCGCGGCGCTCGCCGCCGATGCGGTGACCGCGATGCGTTTGCTGCGCGCGATGTATCCCGGCCGGCCGATCTACCTGCTCGGCGAGAGCATGGGCGGCGCGGTCACCATACTGGCGGCGACCGGGACCGACGGCGTCCCGGCGGCCGAGGCGGACGGGGTTATCCTCAGCGCTCCGGCGGTATGGGGCCGCGTCACGATGGATGTCTGGCCGCGGCTGGCCTTGTTCGCCGCGGTGCGGTTCCTTCCGGAACTGACGCTGACCGGCCGTGGCCTCGCCATCAAGCCTTCCGACAATCTGCCGATGCTGAAGGCGCTGATGAAAGACCCGATGGTGATCAAAGGGTCGCGGGTCGCGACGATCTACGGCCTGGTAGACCTGATGGATCTGGCGCTGGAGGCGGCGCCGCGACTCGATATGCCGGTGCTGCTGATGTACGGCGCCCGGGACGAAGTCGTGCCGCGAGCGGCGCTCGCGGAATTCGTTCGCGGTCTGCCGCCCGATGCCGGGAACGTGACGGGACGCCGCCGCCTTGCCTATTACCAACACGGCTATCATCTGCTGTTGCGGGACCTGGAAGGCGCCACGGTGACCGACGATGTCGCGAATTGGGTGCTCGACCGCCGGGCGCCGCTGCCCTCACAGGCCGACCGGCGCGACACCGCGGGGGTCTGGCCGCCCGAGAAGGAAGGGGGCAGCTAGCGGCCAAGCTCCTTGCGCCAAACCGGGCGAGGCGGTAAGCACCGGAATATAGCGGGGACCCGTAGCTCAGCTGGATAGAGCGCTGCCCTCCGAAGGCAGAGGTCGTGAGTTCGAATCTCGCCGGGTCCGCCACTTATTGCCTGATTGATCAGCGTTTCCGATAGCTTTGCCTGCCCTTACCGCCCCGGGGTGCAGCATCATACGCGAGCCATCCGACAGCAAATTGCCCCTTTTTTGACGTCAAACCTGACAAATGCCCGCTCACACGTTTCTAAGAAAACTCCGAACACTTTTGCATCATCGCTCCTCTGTAGAGATGCAGGCGTTGCCTGCGATCTTCACACCGCACAATGATAGAGCTGAAAGCCTCCTGTCCGCGTCTGACCAAACCGCCCCGTTCGCTGAATCTCTGATTGACGAAGCTCGCGATGCCGTGCAGCGACGCGATTGGGACCAAGCTTTGCGCGTCTGGCGCTCGATTCTTCAGCGTTCTCCAAACAGTGTTCCCGCGATGCTGGGTCTCGGCGAGGCGCTGCTTGAATTGGACCGTCTCGATGAAGCGGACGCGGTACTGAATGAAGGCTGTCAGCGGGTGCCGGGCGATATCTGGGTAGCAGAGTACTATGCCAGGGTGGCAACCCGCCGGGGGATTGGCCCGAAGCCGTGCGAAGATGGGAAGCCTTGCGCGACCGGTTCCCCGACGATACCCGGTGGTATCTGGGTCTTGGCCAGGCGCTGCTTGAATTGGACCGTCTCGATGAAGCGGACGCGGTACTGAGTGAAGGCCGTCAGCGAATACCGGGCGATATCTGGTTGGCCGAATACCAGGCCAGGGTGGCAACCCGGCGATTCGATTGGCAACTGGGCCAATCGGGGCTTGGCCCGTACGCGGCGCAGGCACGGGTAGCGAACCTCGAACGACTGGTCTCTGAGCTGCGTCAGAATTTGACCCAGCTGCACGCAATCGAACAGAGCACGATTTGGCGCGCGACTTGGCCGCTGCGAGCACTCGGCCGCCGCATTCCGCCCTCGCTGCGCCGCTTATTGTTGGGCGCAGCAAAGGGGGTGTGGTGGTCAGTGACCTTGGAGTTGCCGAGCAAATTGGCTGCGCGGCGTCGCGTAAGCGCGGGGCAGCGCATTCCAATTACCGTCGATGGTACGGAGTCGGCGTGCGGGAGCGAAGCGGCCAGAAATGCGGCAGGCTTGCTTTCCTCCGCCGCTCAGGCCGCCCGCGCGGAGACCCTGCGCAAGCGGGATCGGAGACAGAGCGCCCAGACGATCGTTTTCATCTCTGGCCTTCCAGGTTTGCCAAGCGAAACGTTCCGTGTACTCCATCCCGCGAAAGTTCTCAGCGAGACGCAGCAAACCGCGGTCCTCACCGTCGCCGAGCTCAATCGTTGCGAGGAGCTGGTCAAGAATGCCGAGCTGCTTGTGTTGTTCCGTACAGCGTGGTCACCACAACTGGCGAAGCTCGTCACCGAAGCGCGCGCTAACGGCTGCCTGATCGTTTACGACACCGACGACTACGTGTTCGAACCTCAGATCGCTCAGGCCGAGCTCGTGGATGGACTTCGTTTCCTGTCGGAATCGGATATCACCGCTTATCACGAAGGTGTCATTGGCTATCGCAAGACTTTGGAAGCCGCGGATTGCTGTGTCGTTACCACTGCGTTTCTGGCGGAGCGCCTGCGCGAGTTGGGCAAGACGGCCTACATCTTACCGAATGCAATTGCTCCGGACATGCTGGAACGCTTCGATCGCGCTTTGCGGCAACGCCGCCAACGGTCGCTCGACGGCAAATTGCGTATCGGATACGCGGCCGGCACACTGACACACCAGCGCGATTTCGCGGTGGTCGCAGGTGTGCTCGCGGAGCTCCTCAGCAACCGGGACGATTTGATCTTGACCATTGTCGGTCAGCTGAAGCTGGACGAATTTCCACCACTTCACGCCTTCTCTGACCGCATCGAAATGCCGACGAGCCGTGCCCCACAACAAGCTCCCACTCGAACTGATGCGGTTCGACATCAACATTGCCCCGCTGGAAATCGGCAACCCCTATTGCGAAGCAAAGAGCGAGCTGAAGTTCTTCGACGCCGCGATGCTCGAGGTGCCTACCGTCGCCAGCGCGACGGCACCCTTCCGCGCGGCAATCCGCCAAGGTCAAAGCGGGTTTCTCGCCGAGAGCAGCGAGGATTGGCTAAAAAGTCTGTCGCGTCTCCTCGACGATCGCCGGCTGCGTATTCGTATTGGCAAGGTGGCGCGGGTGGAGGCGCTGCGCGGCTTCGGTCCCGTCGCGATGCGGCAAAATGTGAAGCATGTATTCGAGGAATTGCGTAAACGACGACGTGTCGTGACGCCGCAGCGACACCTGGGCTATGACGACTTTCTCGACGCCATCAATCTCCCCGCGATTCCGACCACCAGAGGTGATCAATCGTGCACAGGTCAGGCATTACTGAATCTGCACTGGATCATTAAAGATTTTACCGCTTCGGGTGGCCTCATCAACATTCTGCGTATAATCGGTCAACTAGAAAAATGGGGCCACCGCAACACATTGTGGGTTTGTCGGCCGCCACCGCATCTAGCGCACCACGATCGCTTAACGGAGTATTACCGCAACCTAATCGCGGAGCAATTTCCACCGGTTGGCGCACGGGTATTTACGCTGCCGCGTAACCTGGACGAAATAGTGGGTGATGCGGTAATCGCCACACATCACAGCACTGCTTATCCGGCGCGTGCCGTGACGAATGTCGAACACCGGTTCTACTTCCTACAGGACCACGAGCCGGAGTTCAGTCCGGCCGGCTATGCCGCGCTATTCGCGCGTGCTACCTACACTTTCGGGTTTGACGCGCTCAGCAATGGCGCTTGGCTGCACGAGATGGCAACGCGGTACGGAATGTGGTCGATGCAGTGGGAGCAAGCGGCGGATGCTCAGCATTATTTCCCAGGGAACCCTGAGGACCGGCTGCCTCACCATGTCGCCTTTTATGCACGCCAGGAAACACCGCGCCGCGCTGTTGAACTTGGCCACCTCGCCTTCGAGCTGCTGGCCCGCGACCACGTCGACTTCCATGTCGACTTGTTTGGCTCCGCTATCCGTCAAGGATCCCTACCTTATTCACACACGCACCATGGCGTCTTGAGCGCGGCACAACTCGGCGAATTGTACCGGCGAGCGACGATCGGAATGGTATTTTCTGTGACCAATTATTCGATAATCCCACGTGAAATGATGGCGTGCGGTCTGCCCGTCATTGAATTGAGCTCGGAGAGCTCACGTTACTCTTTTCCCGACGGCGTCGCCGTCCTGGCCGAGCCGACGCCGGAGGCGGTGGCGGCGCAGCTCAAGACTCTTTTGTCGGACCGCCGCCGGCGAGATCAGCTCGCACAACGAGCGCGCAAGTTTCTTGTCAATTACAACTGGGAAAAATCGGCGCGCGATATCGAAAGCGCCTTGCTGCTCCGGCTTGGTCGCTCGCAACCGCAGTGACGGGACTCCGAACATGATTGACGAGACTTTGGAACTCGCCGAGGCAACGATTACGCGAGTGACTTGCCCTTGTTGTGGCGGATGGTCGCTTGAGCCGTTCGAAGATACGTTCGACATCCACGGCAACATCGTCGCGATGCACATCTGCCTGGTTTGCTCCGCCATCGTCAATCGGTCGAGTCTTGAGCGGATTCGGGCTGCGCCTGACACGCTTCGCGGCGCGCAGACTGACAGGCTCAGCATGGTCTACCCGGTCGGCAATGACTTTGGAGACATGCTCAAGAAAGAAGTCGAGATCCATACCGCGAATCTGGACCTCTTCAGAACGCGCGCTATTCCGAATGTCGATCCGCGTCAGCTTATCGTCGCGGAGATCGGGATCGGCCGCGGTACGCTGCTGCGTTCCGCAGCCGCTCTGTTTGGGCGCTGCTACGGAGTCGACCTTGCCTTTGGTCTGTTCCATGAAACCGTCGATTATCTTCACGTCCCCGAAAACGTCGTGTTGCTCGAATCGATAGCGCACGCACCCGAACCGCTCGATGTGGTGGTCGCCTGGCATTCGTTTGAACATGTTCTGCGACTGCACGAGTTGGTTGCCACCATTCGCGGAGCGTTGAAGCCCGGCGGGTGGCTTTTCTTTCAGGTGCCGCTGTACCGGCCGGATTACGTCGTCGAGAGCCATTATACCTTTCTCAATCAGCGAGCCGTCGCGGTCATCGCGGAGATCGAGAGGTTCGGCGTCGTCGAGATGTGGACCGATTACGCCAATGCCTTTCTGACCGCACTCTTGCAGAAATACGACGACTGATGGTGCCGGATCGCGATTGTACTCCTCGTCCCTCAGATCCGGTCTCGCAGTTGAGAGAATTCAGAATTGCCGAGCGTAGGTTGCTTCCCAACGCCTGGGCAGCCGTGCAGCCTGCGCTGCGCAACACTCGCGCTGCTCACCAATGGTCTTCGACAGGCAATGCCAGGAAGGCCGCCGGGTCCGCCAGTTTTCAGCAGCCTGTTTCCGTCTAGCAAACGGATAGAAAGCAAATAGCGGCGAAACAGCCGATGGCAATTTCCTATAAACGCCTGACCATATTCCGACCGTGAGATTGAGCCCCGGCGGACGATCAGAGAGGTTTATTCCCGCTTCATGGAGGATTTCGACGGCCCCCGCTTTCCAGTGAGCGCCGTTAGCGGCACACCCTCTGACCGTTCACGAAAGCGCAGCCCGGTGCGATTGCCTTTGTCGCCGTGTTGCCGCGCGGTCCAACGACGCGCGTCCCTGGGCGGACTTGATTGGTTGTTGCCACGGCGCCCCGCGGACCGGCGACCACAGCGCCACCGGGACCGACACAGCCAGCGCGATAGACACCCCTCGCGCATTGGATGGCTTGTGCAGGGGCCAGCGAGCCAGCGAGCAGCGCCGCGGCCATTGCGATACTGATGAAAGCAAATTTCACGGCAGGGTTCCTTTCGTCCAAGGCTCCCCCACTGGGACAGCCGTTACGAGGCAATCGGGCCGGCAGCATTGAGCCAAATCAACGCGCAGGCCGATAATGAGGATCAGCACCGCCGCAACGTCGCCGCCGCTCTTATCTACAGGCTGCATTGGATGGTTCGGACCGATCGTTGGTAGAAAACCTGCCCCCTTCATCGCTCTGTTTCGATACCTGTGACAAAGAAGTGTCAAAATCCCTTAGGGTGTTTATTGGAGCTTCAACATGTTAGACCAAGTCTGCCCAAATTTTGAGCGAGCAGGTTCCTGTCCTTCGCCAGAATAATTTTCATGGCTGGATCTGTCGTTTTCCACTGACTTATCCACCTCATCTGTGAACCACTGGCGACGGCAAGCGGCGAATACACGCGCATGTGTCACCCGAGCAGATTGATCGAAGCGGAATCAGAATGATGTACTGTCCGGACAGTGCGGATGCCTGGCGACGCCGGCAAGAAGGGCGAATGATAGATCGGCCAGAGCACCGCGCTCCAGCAGCCTAATGCACCTGCCCGCCGGGCGGCACTTGCAACGCCTCGATCGCCCGCTCGATGCGACACCACACGAGGCGTTCCCCAGTATCGCCGAGATCGAGCAGGTGGTCGATTTTGCCCCGCCTCGACGAGGGCATTTGGCGCCGTGCCGCTCGATCAGCAGGTTGGCGGTGCTGTGGATGTCGGAGTGAACCCGATCACAGCTCAACGGAGCACTCCTCGGCTAGAGTAACGCCCGAGCGGTTCGATCCGAACCGGTCCACCCGACATGGGAGGATCACATGCCTGAATTTGTTGGCCCGGGCACGCCGTTAACAGAACAGGGGATTACCAAAGCAGCCGCCAGCCTTGGCGTCGGCGCCGCGGAATTGTGGGCCGTGATGTCAGTCGAGACTTCCGGTTGCGGGTTCTTGCCGGACAAGCGCCCCAAAATCCTGTTTGAGAGGCACCTGTTCCATCGGCTGACCGATGGGCAGTTCGATGATACCAACCCCGGCATCAGCGCCCGCAGTGCCGGTGGTTACGGTGCTGGCGGCGCGCATCAGTACGATCGACTCGCCGAGGCCATTGGCTTGGACCGCGACGCGGCATTGCAAAGCGCGTCTTGGGGCCTTGGACAGATCCTCGGCGAGAATTTCGCCGCCGCCGGTTTCGCCGATGCCGAAGCCATGGTGCAGGCGATGACCGTTTCCGAAGACGAGCAATTGATGGCGATGGCCTCATTCATCAAAGCGAATGGGCTGGGTCGCGCGTTGGTCCAGCACGACTGGACTGGGTTTGC
>Ga0070707_100001731_pt1 | contig 21038 bp, 12 predicted proteins | sample KBSK5502metaG_FD_65468 | JGI IMG/M metagenome (GOLD analysis project Ga0070707, IMG submission 65468) | Corn, switchgrass and miscanthus rhizosphere microbial communities from Kellogg Biological Station, Michigan, USA - KBS K5-50-2 metaG | ecosystem: Host-associated > Plants > Roots >...
TAGAGAGACAGGAATGGTTTGTGCCATTTTCAAGTCTCCGGGCTTCTTTTGCCCAATTTGAGTGCGCACCCCTTTCAAGCATCATACGGCGAGGTGTCCGCCTACTTTGAAAAAGTCGATGCCGGGGAACTTCCAGATGGACCTCTCCCGCCAGAGATCCGTCAAGACTTGCGAGACATTCTTGCAGATTGGCGGCAGGACCTGCTCAGGCAAGAAGGATTGTTGTAGCCCCACTTCTTTTTCAGTTTGTTTAAAATTCTGGGCTAGAACGTTCTTTCCAACATGGAGGAGGTTTTTTATACTATCCCACAAGTCGCCCGCCTCCTACGCGTGGATGCGAACACGGTTCGCCAGTGGGTGAGGCATGGCGTCCTGGAGGCTGAGCAAATCAAGGAAGGCCGGCGCAACCGCTACAAGATCAAGCAATCGGTGCTTGACCGCTATTTGCATATTGCTCCTTTGTCACAACAGAATGAGTAGTCCCGCCTGTTTCATTTCTCCCCTCGCACGGCTCGCCAGAATGGATAAGCCACTCTTTTACGAGGCGCACAGTCGGACTCAGACTCGTATGCCGATGGCCGAGAGAATCGGGTGAGTTCAGGATCCACTTCAGATTGCCAGCAGGCTTATTCAGGAGCGCAAATCTGCGGAAATGAATAGTTCAGAAACTCTTCAGGATCCATTTCAGAGTGCCAGCTCCTGAAATGCGAACAGTTGGCCTGTCAGTGTGATTCTGACGGAAAAGTACTGTGTACCATATAACTGCGGTTGAGATTACAAACGAAGTGGCTCTAAAGGCTCTTGTACCTATCCCGAAGTCCCTTATCCGAGGCTTCGGACGGGGGAAGAACAGGAGACGCTCACAAGCGAAAACCGGCTCCCTACCAGGAAGAATAACGTGCTTTCGATGCATGAAAGAAGAAAAAGTGTAAGCTCAGCATCAGTTATATGGTACACAGTACTTTTCCGTCAGAATCGCACTGACAGGCCAGCCTGTCTTAATACGATATGCGGACGACTTTCTGATTTTCCATCCCGAAAAGGACAGGTTGGAGAAAGCAACAGAAGCGGTTACCTCTTGGCTCAAAGACATGGGGCTATCCCTGAGTCCGAAGAAGACAAGAGTCACGCACACGTTACACCCTTATGAAGGAAACGTGGGGTTCAACTTTCTCGGCTTCACGGTCCGTCAATTCCCGGTAGGAAAAACCACCACCGGAAAAGACACACAAGGGAAACCTCTCGGCTTCAAGACGATCATCAGGCCAAGTGAAGAAGCCATCAAACGGCATATGGCGGAAACGAAAAAACGGGTAAGGAAGCTGAGAAGTGCTCCTCAGGAGAAACTCATCAAGGACCTCAATCCGATCACGAGAGGATGGGCCACTTAGTACAGAACGGTAGTGTCAGCAAAGGTCTATTCCGAATGCGATAACATCCTGTACCATCAACTTACGAGATGGGCACAATGGCGGCATCCCAATAAAGGGATGAAATGGATGATGAGAAAATACTGGCGACAGTTTGGAGATCAAAAATGGGTGTTTGCAGCATCTGAAACGATGACCATCAGGAAGCACAGTATGACCCATATTCTCTGTCCCTATGCCAAAGTACGGGGAAACGCCAGTCCCTATGACGGTAATCTTCTTTACTGGAGCCAACGGCTGAAAAACCACCCGATGCTACGAGGAAAGCTCGCCAAGCTTCTTCAAAGACAGCAAGGAAAATGCCGATGGCGTGAGTTGACGTTTCGGGAGGGCGATTTGATTGAAATCGATCATCTTGACGGAAATCACAACAACGATGCACCGTCCAATCAAGTTACACTCCACCGGCACTGCCACGATGAAAGACATGCCAAGCCACGAGAGGATTGGATGCATGCCGCTGGTATCAATCACAAATGACCATACACTGAAGAGCCGGATGATGGGAAACTATCATGTCCGGTTCGGGAGTGGTGGTGGAGGGAGCAATCCCTTCGCCAACCATAATCATCATGAGTTGAGTACCAGCAAGCATTTCGGGTATGCATGCACACCAGCCATGGCATCAGGGCTGACCGATCACATCTGGAGCGTCTCTGAATTGCTCAGTTTTAAAGTGGCTCCTGCTCCGATGCCGCGAACCAAAACGACGAGGACGACCGCGCAAAGCAACGGGACCTGATCCGATTGTGCCTAAACGACCGCGAGGGCGACCTCGCACACATCCCTTGCCGGATTCGACTCTGCCCAAACGGCCACGAGGCCGCCCTCGTAAGGTCGCCTGAGCACGTTCACCGGTTAGTGGGGTTCTACCCGAAGACTACTACCTCAGATAATTGTGCTCATTTCCCCTCGCAGAATGCTGGGATTTACAAAGGACGACGAGCGCAAAGGGCAGACGAGCGAGACACTCCTCAAGGTCGCAGCGACGCGCTTGGTGCGGAGCCTCCTGGCTGCGATGAACCCTCTCCACCCAGTTGGGCGAACGGACTCCGGGGTGCTTTAGGCGGTCAGTTGTCGCAGTGAGTGCAACCAGTCCTCCCACGATTGCCATACGAACCCAGGCCGATTTTCCACCGGGCTGCCAACGCACACGCCTTGGCCCGCTCCCGCCAGAGCAGGCTGAGTGTGACTCGGCGCGACGAGGCCACGCAGGAGGGTGAGCGCGTCGGCGGCGTTGCGCCACGGTCCCACCAGACCTGACGGCAAGGCGGCGATCACATTGTCAGCACCGGTGATCACTGTACACAGGCGCGCGCCCGGCCAGTTGCCAATGTCCTGCCGGTACCCGGCGTAGTGCCCAACCTGCAAGCCCTCAACGCTGGGCAACGAAGGATAGAGCGTTCGCAGCGCGTCCCACGCACGCCGGAGCAAGGTGGGGTCTGCGGGAGCTGCGGCATCGTTGGGGACGTCATCGAACGACGGCCCTCCCAGCTTCATGGGCGTCACGTACCAGGTAACGTGCTCGCCATCGTCGTGCGCCGCCAGCAGCAGCCCGAGCGAGAGGGCAGCGACGCTAGCCACCGGGAGCGCGTGGTGTGGGGCGCGGAGGCAGAGCATGTGCACAACGCGATGCTTGATCCGTTTGAGCTGGGGCGCGGGACCGACAAGGGTGTGTAGCAGCCGCTTGCTCCCACAGCCGGCGGCCACCACGACCGCCCTGGTGCGTAGCTCGACCTCTGGGCTGCTCTCGGGCCGTAGCACGACCGCCTCGACCGGATGACGCCCCCGGAAGCCGGTGACGGTCCCGCGGATGAGGTATGCCTCGCGGCCCCGGCTGAGCGCCGCAACCAACTCTCGCTTGTTGAAGCTGTAGTCGGGCAGCGCGCGGGCTGTCTCCATGAATGCCGGGGAGAAGCCCTCGGGCAGGGAGGCCGGCGGGAGCCGCGCGAACGCTGGACGAGCGCGCAGGAGTAGCCCACGCAGTCCGGGCGGTGGAAGGACGGCCCAGTTGCCTGTCAGTGTGACCCCTCGGGCGCGCAAAAAGGGATGGACAAGCTGCGCCGCTGCTTGCGGGAGCGAGCTCCCGGACAGGCCGAAGCCAGTGTTCAGGAAGCCATGCGAGTGGAGCGTTTGCCCCGCGCCGAGGTCCCCCTCGGTCACGAGCGCGCAGGAGTAGCCCGCTGTGATCAGCGCGTCCAGGATGACGAGCCCCTGCACGCCCCCACCAATCACCACCACATCTACTGCCGATGTGTCCATAATGTCCTCCCTTGCTTGAAAGTGGTGAGGAGGGTGACTGTCCGCATCGTCGCGCGCCATTGCCCTCAACCACGCATTTGTGTTACACTGTTACGTAACAAAGAATAATGTAACACTGTTACGGAAAGGTGTCAAGATGGGCCGACCAAGAGCATATGACGAGCGTGTGGCGAGCGCCCTGCTCGAAGCCGCGGAGCGCATCGTTGATGCGGAAGGGTTGGACGCGCTCTCCGTCCGGCGCGTTGCCAACGCGGTGGAGGCCACCACCCGCGCGGTCTACAGTCTGTTCGGGTCCAAGGACGGGCTGGTCGTCGCGCTCGGCGCGCGCGCCTTCCATCTGCTCGAGACTGCGCTCGACACCTTGCCCACCACGAGCGATCCGGCGAACGACCTGGTGGAGGCGGGCGTCCTGGTCTTTCGCCGCTTCGTGTTAGACCATCCCGCACTGCTGCGGATCGGCTTTCAACACGAGGGGATGTCACCCGAGCTCGCCTGCCAATTCCGTGACGCGTCCGACCAGGCCCTGGCTCGTTTGCAGGGCCGCGTCGCGCGGCTGGCGGACAGGGGCCAACTCGGCCAGCGGAGCATGGCGGAGGCTGTCTGCGCCTTCAGTGCGGTATGTGAGGGGTTGGCAGCGCTCGAACTGCGCGGCCGAATGCTCCCGGGCAGTGCGGAGGCGCTTTGGCGCGACACGCTCGGTGCGCTCGTTGCTGGATGGCGCATTGCTTAACTGCCCCGCCGGGAACCGGCGCTCACGTGCGGCGAGACGTCCGCACAAGATACGAGACATCCAGCACGAGCGGATGGCCTCCTCGTCGTTGGCGTCTCCCCCGGCTTCCGTCAGTGGCTACCGTATCCGCAGCACAACTCGGGACGCCCAATGCCTGGCTGCTCGTACGGCCACACCGGCAGGAGTACGGTGTGAGCAGCGGCTTTCTTTCCAAAACACGCTCTTACCTCAGATAATTATACAGTAATTACCTGTAAATTTTGCAATTAAGCTGGTGGAATCTTTCTGATTATCCTGTGGATAAGAGGTCTGTAAAAGCTGTTTTGTGAAACAATCTCAACGGCATAATGGAGAAGATCTCGCCAGTTTAATTGCAAAATTTACATCATAGCTCATCAATTTCTCGACTCACCAAATCTGACCATGAGCCAGGAATCGCTTCAAGTTGGTGCGTCTGCATCCCTTTTCCTCCTCGCTAAAATTCCTCAACGTAGGACGCGGCAACGGCTTGTGGGGGATTGGTGTAGCGCTGGATATAGCGCTGGGAGCGGTGGCCGAGTCGGCGCTCCAGCTCGTAGCTATCCGCGCCGGTCACTTTGGCAAGCTGGAAGGCGAAGGTATGGCGCAGCGCGTGTGGGTGCAGCGGCGAGATGTGGCGCTCCGGATCGCGCAGCTCCGCATCGTGCCAGCGCCCGATCTGCATGAGGATCAGATTGATGGCGCGGGGCGAGAGCCGCCCGCCCTCTCTCCTGGCCGCGATACTCTGGGCGGCGAGAAACAACGCCGTCGAGGTTTCATCGGCATCCAGGGAGCGCTCGCGCTCCAGGTAGTCGGCCAGCGCCGACCGCGCATCGGCGGAGAGAAAGACTGTACGTTCGGTCTTGCCCTTGCCGCGTGCTTTGGTGATGCGCGCTGACCGCGCGCTGCGCAATGCCTCCGGCGTGTGCGGCTCCACCTGGTCCAGGTCGAGATTTACCAGCTCCTCGCGCCGCAGCCCGGTGGAGAGCAACACATACACAATGGCCCGATCGCGCCAGGGGCGTCCATGCGCCTGTCGCCTGGCTTTGCCCTTCTGCCGTCGCCCCTTGAGCAGGTGAAAGCGTTCGAGCCGGTCACACACAGACTTGAGTGAACGCACTTGGTCGGCGGATAGCGCGCGCGGCTCGAGCGGCGGCAACCCCAGTTCGCCGACACCCTTGGTCGGGTCGCCGGCGGGAAAGAGCTCGTCGTTTTGCGACACGACCCAGGTGGTAAACGCCGAGAGCGACGCCAGATGATTGTTGATGGTGGCGTGTGCCAGGCCCTGCGCCTCCAGGTGGTGCTGCCAGGCGACGACATCACGCTTGAGACAGGTCGAAATGCGGTCATGGCCGTAGGCGTCAAGATAGAACGCCTGGAAGCGGGAGAGATGCAGCGCGATCTTCTGGGCAACCGCTTCTGAGCGTACCCCAACCACGGCGAACTGCAGGTAGTGGGCCCTCCAGGCGGACAGCGCGTCAGGGATGCTGGCGATCTCGCGCCGCATGGCCTCCTGCATCTTTCGTGAAGTGATTGTGTCAAGATAACGCATGTTGTTGTTATCCTGTTCACGCTCATGTGCAGCCGTGTTTTCGGTCATGGTGGTTAACTCACTTCACAGAAGGGACGTTTCGTCTACTGACTCGGTAGACAGAGTCTACCTGAAAATGAACGGTGGTGCAAGAGGGCAGATGGTACCCCACCGGAACCTCGTGTTTCCTCCCCGTGACAATGCCGCACTGATCGGCGCTTTTCATCTGGTTGCGCAACCCATCAGTGGTAGGACCAGCATCAATCCTGGCCCTACCTGATACACAGGTGCCGTAAAAGATGTACGCTTGCTTGCTAAGGATTCATACACATATACCGTACAAGAAATACGGCAGGTAGCCCATGACAAATTACGTAGGGTATGGTAGACTTTAGGATAGATAGAACATCGAAGGTACCTGTCACCGGGGGGAGGTGGCAGCGCCTCTGTAGATGACTCCTTATGAATTTCGTTGTCATGTAGCTGCGTTGCTCTGCAGCGCGTCCTTGCTCTGCCTTTCATCGGTGCCCGGTTGCTACCATGAGCGGGTGTATTTTTGTGCCTGCTGGCTCCCTGTCAAGAAATGGAGCGTGCCGCATGTCCCGGAGTATTTTTCGCTCGCGTTCTCCACAGGATCGACCCTCTATGCTCTCTCCTCCACCAATGTAGCAAGCAATCACCAGAATAGGTTTGCTGTCAGCCACTACACAGTAGGGAGGGTCTTTCGATGCGTCTTGCTCTCTTTCCATGCGTCGGGCGTGATCCAGGCTTGCCTTCTGGCCGCTTGAAACGGCGATACGTGATGGGTATGGCGCTCCTGTGCGTCCTGCTTTGCTGTGAATGCGCTTTCGGCCTGCCGCGATTACACGCGCAGGGGACGGCATTTGACCATACCGCGCCGGCGCTGGATGCAACATGCACTCAAGCCTATTACTCGCCGGATGGGAACCCGTTCCAGCTGTGCCCAGGCCCCTATCCGGGCGGGGGGAACTGTGTGTGGTGGGCATGGGAGCAGTGGCACCTGCTGGGCTATACCTTGCCGCTCAACTGGGGCAACGCTGCGGACTGGATTGTCGATGCCGAGCGCACCGGCCTGCCCCTGGGCGAGGTGCCGCGCGTTGGCTCGATTGCGGTCTTTCCCGTGGCTGATGGCGTCTGGGCCTTTGGCCCTGCCGGGCACGTGGCCTTGGTGACCTGGGTGAGCGCTGATGGCAGTACGTTCGATGTGACCTATCAGAACTATGGTGATCCCACGCCGATGTATACGGGCGTGGGATATCCTGTTCAGGTCATCAATGAGCCTCGTTACCAGAATGGCGAGCTGCGCTTCATTTATTTCCCGCTGCCCATCGATCCCAACCGGTTTGCGCAGCTTCCCGGGGTCAACGGGAGTGGCCTCTCGGAAGTCATCCAGGCGAATAGGGCACTGGCTATCGGCTCCGCTCTCGCCTCCAACCAGGCTTCCGGGATCACGCTGGGGCTGCCACAGGGGTCATCTGAACAGGCATTCGATGCCGATTTCGCGGGCAACGGGCTGAGCGATCTCTTGCTTTATACCCGCGCGCAGGGACGGCTGGATGTGCTCAACCTGTCCTCTCCAGCACGACCGAAGCGGCACTATTCTCGCCTGGTGTACGATGAAATACGTGCTGATCCCACGACACTGATCACGCCGCAGCGCGTCAGCCTTGTCGACGCTACGACGCCCGCCGGCGGTTGGGGGTCAGCGCTCGACATCCGTATCGGGGACTTCACAGGCTCAGGGCAATCTGAAATACTGCTCTCTGATCGTGTCACAGGGCAGATCCAGTTGCTTGTCCTGACTCCGCAACTGCGGATCAAGCAGCACATCACGCTGCCTGGCTGGGGGCCGGGGTGGGAAGTGTACGTGGGGCGCTTTGATGGGCAGTGCAGCGCGCTCTTCCTGTATAACCGGTCTGTGGATTCAATGCCGCTCTCCAGTCCCAGCGCAAGTTCGACACCTGGCCCCACGGCAAGTCCTACGCCTGATCCCACGACGAGTCCGAAAACAAGTCCTACGCCGATCCCGTCGCCGCATCCTACCGCGAGTCCCACACCGAATCCAACACCCAGCCCAACGCCAAGTCCAACAGCAAACCCAACGCCTAGCCCCACTCCTGGCCCGACGCCAAGTCCCACACCCAGTCCGACACCGGGTCCTACACCAAATCCCACACCCAGCCCGACACCTGGCCCGACGCCAAGTCCGACTGCGAGTCCCACACCCAGCCCGACACCTGGCCCGACGCCAAGTCCGACTGCGAGTCCCACACCCAGTCCGACAGCTCACCCGACGCCAAGTCCGACTGTAAGCCCGACACCGGGCCTGACGCCAACACGGAGTCCGGCACCCGGTCCGACTGCCACAGCACCGGGTGGCAATCCGGGAGGTGGACCGGAAACGCAAGCAGCTCCGGCCAATGTCCTCGTGGTTGACTTCAATCGCGATTTGAGCGTGCGCCATGTGCAGCCGTACACGCTCTCGCAGGACTCCTGGGAGGTGTATGTGGGCCGCTTCGTCAATCCCGGGCAGGACGGCATTTTTCTGTATGATCGTATCTCGGGTGAGGCACGTCTCATGAGCTTTACCTCCACACTCCTGCTTGCTCACTCCCAGGAACTACACACCCTGGTGGGGAATTGGGAGGTCCATAGTGGTGATTTTGCCGGCTCCGGCCAGGCGCAGGTGCTGCTGTACGATCCAGGAACCGGCGATGCGCACTTCCTGGTGTTCGCGCGCGACCTGTCACTGGCTGCCCAGAAGAGGTACGCCGGATGGGGGAAGAACCTGGTGCTGTATCCCGGTCACTTTGGCAGCCCGGCGCCGGGCATCATGCTCTACGACCCGGCGGCACAACAGAGTACGTTTCTCGCTTTTGATGCCCGGCTTCAGATAACGCTCCACTCTGCCGTGCCGAGCTGGGATCAGCACTGGCAACTACTGGTCGGTGCCTTCCTGGATCGTTCGCGCTGCGTAGCCAGGGGCAATTGTACGACCGGCGACGACATCCTGCTGCTTGATCGCCGCACCGGTGAAATGCAGCAATACATTTTCTCGTTTGGCCCCCGGTTCAAGATGTACGATAATCGCTTGCAGGCTTTTTTGCGCGAAGGGGCAGCAGCAGAGGCGCGCCTGATCGCTGTTGATGCCCCGTCCTTGAGCGTGCTGGCGACGCTTGAGACGACGATTACCGTGGAGGAATGGTATTGAAGTGCGTTCTGAAAGGAGTCAACCAATGAGGGCGAGTACGTTGCTTTTACCGGCGAGGAGGGGGGGTCGGCGATGGCACCTGGTTGTCCTTGCCCATCCTTTCCGCGATCCGTCGCTGCTCATCGCTTCCCTGCTGACCTTTATCGAGTTGGGGGGACTACCGGTCTACTGGTACTGGATTCCCGGTATCACGCTCGTGAATCTGGTGTTGGTGCGCATCATCACCTGGTTGATGACGCTGTCGCTGCTGTATTGCGTGCTTTTCCTGTATCAAGCGGGGAAGCGGGGTCTATTCAGGAGGCCGGTAGATCGGGATTTCGGAACGGCCTGCAAGGGCCGATAATGGATTGTACGTTTGTCACCTGGATATTGGGTGGGGCACGGGGGGGCCGATACACCGGCGATGGACACGGTGAATCGGTCCCTACGGATGGCTGGGATACTGTGTCAATGTGCATAATGACGTTACGGAGGGTCGGAGTAATGTGTCAATGTGGATAATCGGTCCAGATGGATGGTCGGATTATTCCATCAATGTGCATGATTGTATCCGCCATTGGTATAGTACCTTTGGTAGAGAGATCGTAACGATTTATTCTGTATCGCAACTATACAGATGAGTTAGAAAGCAGGTGAAACAGGATGGCCGACCAACGCCTGTTCCAGGGCAGTCAGCACAGCCAGATCTTGCTTGCGCAACGTCGAGAGAGAGCCGCGGATGCGGCAGAAGGCCTGAGCAAAAGCCTCCGAGCGGAAACAGCCGGAGACCCTTTGCCGGACCTTCACCATGCGGATAGCGCGCTCCGCGAGGCTAGTGTCAAAAGGCACGGCGAAGTTGTCCAGGAACAGCAGCACCGCCTCCTGGTGCCTGGACAGGCGATCCAGCAGATTGCGCGCCGTCGACTGTTTGCGCCGACCCCGTCGGCCGGTCTCTGGCGGAGGATCCGGCGGGTTGGCTTGATAGCCCTCGGAAAGCCTCGCTTCAGAGCGGGCTTTCCAGTCGGCCACCTCCAACGGATGCAGATGACTGCGGCCCTCGGCTCGTGCCTGCTCGACAGCGGCGAGGCTCGCCAGGAGCAGCTCTTGCAGCTCTGCGGCCCAGGCTTGCCATTGCTCCTCGTACAAAAAGGTCAGTTCGCGCAGATGGTGCACGTTACAGAGCGCATACTGGCACAGCAACTGCCAATACGACCTCCAGCCATCATGCACACTCCCCCCCTGGAAAGCCGCCAGGATGCCGATAGCGTCCAGAGCCGCTTTCCCCCGCTTGGGATGCACGGCAGAGTGGGTCAAGTACTCCGTGGCAGGCACATGCATGAAGTCGCGCTAGCCTGCCAGATAGAGGCCTGTTTCATCCTGATGCAGCATCTCGGCCTGGCTGAGGGCGACTTTGATCTGCTGCTCCACCGGTGCCAACTGCTTCGCACAGCGCTCGACCAGCCGAGGCCTCGTGCCCACGCTCATGGAGGGTCCCAGCAGATCCTCCACCACTTCACAGGCGCGCTCATACGGCAACAACTGCTGCTGCACCAGGGAGACGCCCACCACCCCAATGGCTGCTCCATACTGCACTGGTGCATGTATGCCGTCAGGGAACGGCGCCAGGCTGATCTGCTGACAGGCAGGGCAGCACTTCTGGTAGACCTGATGCTCGATCACCAGCACACGCCTGGGTGGCAGGTCGAGCTCCTGGCGCCGTTCCACGGCCAGGCTCGCTACCTCGCGCAGATCGCGCTGACAGTGGTGGTAGTCAACCGGGTGCACGATCACCAGATCGGGTGTCTCCGACAGCTTCAGGGTGGTTCCTGCATGACCGGACTGCCCCCCAGGCTGCTTGCCACTTTTCTTGCGCAGACGGTTGGGCTGCCGATGAAAGCGATCCGAGGAGGGGGGCAGGTGACTGTTGTGGCTAGCTTTGGCGAGTTGCGCTTCCAGCACGCTGATGCGTTCGCTCAATCGCGCCACTTGGTCTCGCAGGGCGGTATGCTCTTGTCGGAGCTGGTCCAGTTCTTCATCTTTGGTCATGCCTGTACGCTACTGGCTTGCTCGCTCGTGTGCAAGCCTCTAGTACTCCTAGTTAGTTACTCTGTATCAAAGTTCTTCATTCTATTCCAATATGTAGGGTTTGTTATTCTATTTTGAAAGCGGGTTATCTCGTATGTATACTCTATCAACGTATTCCTATCGCTTTTCATCTACTATTATTGTTCTTTTTATTATCGTTAGGCATGGTTCAAATGAACTTGACAGGTTCTCACCAACAGAAAGGTCCAGCCCCGTCATGCAGAGCGCAGCGAAGCATCGCTCTGCCTCTCGAGACAGACCCTTCACTGCCTCTTCGCTGCGCTCAGAGCTTCGGCGGAGGCGTGACACGGTGCGACTGTTCAAACGGTCAAGGACTTTTCTTCACATTGAACCTTGCCTTAGTAAGGAGTCGTAGCTATGTTAGACAAGCAGCAAGGCGAATTTGTTTCGAAACCTGTAGCGTATGACCAGCTCCTGTCACATCTCCTTCACGTAGGTGAGACACTCCTGGGAGAAACGCACGGCGTCTTTGACCGGCTTTCCCAGGAACTTGACCTGGTCACGCACGGACAAGTGCAGTTGGTCTTGCAAGAGGAGAACGCTGAGCAGCCTCCTCATGCAACACCGCCCTACATTCCCGTGCGGTTCAACGGCCGCTTCTATGGTATGTTGTGTATCGCACTTGACCCGGCAGACCATTTCTCCCCGGCTATTCCCTGGACAATGGCATCTCCGCTGGCACATCTGTGTGGTTGGCTGCTCTATGCTATCGAGCTAGCAGCAATGCTGCCAGAGTTGAGACAACTCTCTACCAAGACCTACCAGGCACCTACCTCGTTGTCAAAGAGCGAAGCAGACATCCTGGCGCTCACGTGCCAGGGAGCTGCCACCGAGCAGATCGCTACGCGGTTGGACATTACGCCGGCAACCGTGCGCAAGCACCGGGAGCATATTTACGCGCAGTTCAGCACGCATAGCATAGGCGAGACCATCTTTGCGGCCTTTGCCACCGGACTGTTTTATCCCATTGACGATGTACGTCCTCGTATCATGTCCTCAGGGCCTTTGGCACATCCCAATGGCACCCATCAAGATTGAGACAGCAAGCCATACGTTGCGCTCAAAACGAGTGCTAACCATCTCAGTCTTGGTGGTCAAGGGTGAAAGATGCCTGACACCCTGGTCCTCTGAGGAGTGAACTGCTACACATCTGAGGTAGAACAGCTACACATACGGCGAACAATTTCTACACACATAGCGCAGAATAAATACGACAACCAACTGATGACAAATCGCTGAGATATCGTGTACCATTATACCCAGCATCACCGGTGCCGATCTCCATGGGGGATGGAGGCAGGCACCAACTGCCGGCGCACGCTGTGTGCGCTACCGGCCATGTCATCGCCTTGTAGTGATCTTCCTCTGTAGTGCGTCCTTGCCGTTTTGCTCTACCTGTACGTGCCTGTAGCCGTTCGTGTCGTTCTTTTTGGCTTGCCCGCCGTTCGCCCGGAAATGGAGTGTGCTGCATGTTCCGTCCTATTTTTGGCTCACGTCTTCCTGCTGATCGACCCCATCTTGTCCCCCCATCTCGAAGGCAGCGCGCGCTGGCGCACCGCTCCCTGGTGTGCTCCTTCCTGCTGACGCTGTTCCTGCTGTTCTCCCAGGTGCTGGGGAACTGGGGCTTTCTCGTGCAGCCTGCCGAAGCGGCTAGCCTGGGCGTCCGCCCGAGCGCGCCTGCTAGCATGACCATGCAGCAATTTCTCAAGGAAGGGCACAACGATCACGTCTATCGCGGCCCGGTCCAGCCGCCGCCCGGCCCGGCTCCCATGCCCAAATCGACCTCGGCCCACACGACTGACTACACCCACCTGCCGCCCAGCGCCGAGCCGCCTACCATGGCGCCCTTGAGCCACGGCCTGGATGCCTCCCTCTTCGCGAGCAGTCCCACTGCCGGCAGCGCTCCCCTCGACCTGGTCGGCAGTGACAAGCGGCTGGAGGTGCGCATCGTCCCGGGCTCCCTCGACCTCTCCCAGGCCACTGTCGCCGGCGGGGGCAAGCCCAGCGGCGCGCTCACCCTGACGTTGACCGAGCTGCATGGCCACTTTGCCGCCACCATGAATATGCTGGGGGCCTACCAGCTCCAGATCACCGACGCCCAGGGCCACCTCGTGACTGGTCTACGTGCCCGCACCCCGGTTGCGTTCATCTACCACTATCAGCCCGCCGAACTGACCGACCTCGACCTGGACCCCGGTCGTCTCTCCCTGAGCTGGCCCTCCCTCATCCAGGCTGCCCGGCAAGCCAGGCAGCCGACCACCGGCTTCGTCTTCCCCATGCGCGACGACCCCATCAGCCAGACCCTCACCGCCGCGAGCACCATCCTCGGCTCCGGCATCCTGGCGGCCGGCGTCGGTGATCCGCAGAACCAGAGCCCGCCGACGCCGCACTTGGCCTCCGAGCAGGGCAACTCCGGCCAGCTCGGCTACAGCTATCCCTTGCAGGTGCCCCCTGGTACGGGCGGCTTTGCTCCCACCCTCGTGCTGAACTACTCCAGCGGCAATCCCAACGGGCGGCCCAGCCGCTTTTCACCCGCCAATAATGTCGGGGATGGCTGGACCCTCTCGCTGGGGTCCATCACCGTGGATACCTATCCCGATGGCTCCCAATGGTACTTCATTAGCGGCATCGACAACGTCGGCGACCGGCTCATTGCCAACGGCTCGCTCTACGACACCGAACACCTCTCGCGGCTGCGCATCCAGCAGGCGACCGGCGCGGGCGGGCAGCCCTGCTTCCACGTGTGGGACAAGGCTAGCACCTTCTACTCGCTGGGCTGCACCGCCGATTCCTTGCAGTACCGCACCGACTCCACGGGGGTGCGCCACAACTACCGCTGGGATGTCAACGAGATCGTCGCTCCCAACCAGGGCCCCGCCAGTACCTCCTTCAAGCTCATCCAGGTCTCCTACGGGCAGGACCAGACCACCAGTGGCAGCTACACCACCATTCGCGATGCGGCCATCAAGCAGATCCTCTATGGCACGGGCACGGGAACCAGCAGCGTGACCACGGTGGCCGGCACCGTCGACTTCGCCTACCATGCTTTCGCTACTAATGCGCCCTGGGCCACCGCCTACGGCACCAACTACAACTGCGGGTCGACGCCACCGGTCACGAACACGACCCTGCGCTGCGATGACCCCGTCCAGTACGGCACGATCCAGCCACCCGCCGTGATGAGTACCCTCACGCTGGACACGGTGACCAGTTACGTTGGCGCGGATTCGAGCAGCAGCAACAAGGCCTACGGCTATGCGTTCACCTACACGGATACGCCCTTTGCCACCAACAGTACCGGGGGCAGCCCGGGTGGGCCCTGCTACGACCCGGTGTCGCTGACGGAGCAGTATTGTGCCGGCGAGCACCTGCTCAGCACCATCACCCCCACTGTCTACCAGAGTGGCACCGCCCACCAGTTCAAGCAGATGACCTTCGGCTACAGCGGACCGGTGCAGGATAGCTACTATGACGGTGGTAACAACAACCAGAACGGGACGGCCTACAACGCCCAGACCTACTGGCAGTACCTGACCAGCTACCATGACACCAATACCGGCGTGGGGGCAACGACGATCACCTACAGCACCGCCTATAACAATACGCACGGCACCCCCAGCGTCAAGAACGGCAGCGGCAGCATCACCGATGACCGCTACGATGCCCTCTTCTGCACGATACACGCCAACGATAGCTATAGCTGCAACGTCTCTCCCTACGCCCACCCGGATGAGCATGCCTGGAGCCAACAGGTCGTGACCTCGATCACGTCCTCGGGTAAGGACAGCAGCGCCTCGAACTTGAGCCCGGCCAAGACCACCTACAGCTACTACCGCCTGGCCAAGACGGGCACGGGCTGTCCTGCCGACCAGTTCAACCAGGAAACCGACTGCGTGGGCGACAACTGGATCCCCAGAGGGGATACCGACTGGCAGGACTTCTTCCACGGGGAGTTTCGTGGCTTCGCCCAGGTCTGGATGCTGAGTGCCGCCAACGATTTGACGGTGGACTCCTACTACAGTACCGAGGGCTGGGACACCCCCTCCACCGATGGGGCTAACTACAACGCCGGCCAGCTGTATGAGATGGACAGCTATACTGGCAGTGGCACGACCGTGCTGAGCAAGACGCAAACGGTGTTTGCGGGGATGAGTGACTGGAACAGTAGCGCCACGTCCTCCTCGTGCCGTTCCTCACAGGCCACCTATGTCGCCTGCGAGGTGGTGGTGGTCAAGAGCAGGACGCTGCAGTTCGAGGGCAGCAGTACGAGCCCCCCCTGGGTGGAGCACGACGAGACCTACGATGACTACACCAACACGGGCTCGGGCAACGGCCTCTCCACGAGCAGCACGGTCTATCACAACTTGACCCAGGAGGTGACCTCCGGTTCCAATCTCTCCACCACGCTGTACCCGCTGACCAGCAAGTGGACCTATACGACCCACGATGCCAGCGGGAGCTGGACGTTCTACACGGTGGACGCGGTCACGCACCGCGAGACCGACGATCACAACGGGGGGGTGTGGCAGTGTCAGGATACGACCTATGATGAGAACTCGGGCAACACCCTGCCGACGGCGGGCTGGCTGACGACCAGCACGAGCTATGCCACCGCCTGTCAGTCAGGCAGCGCCATCAAGCAGTACCAGGTGTACGATGCCAATGGCAACGCGCTGGCGGCGGTGGACGGCGTGGGAGCGGCCAATCCCTCGTTCTATAGCAGTAGCGGCTGTACGCTCTCCAGCGGGAACACGATTGTGGTGCACAGCAGCGCCTGGTCGAACACGCACTACACGAGCTGTGCCAACTACGATAGCATGCACTTCTATGCCCTGCCGACCAGCGCGGGCAATGCGCTGGGCCAGTCCACAAGCACCACGTACGCGACCAACCAAGGGGACGTGCCCACGAGCACGACTGACCTCAACGGGCAGACCACCAGCTACACCTACAGCTACCCCAGCAGTGGCACTCGCACGGTGCAGGCGACCGCGCCCTTGCACAGCGGGACCTACACCGCGCAGTCCAAGACCAACTCCAGCTGCACGACCAGCAGCACGCTGCCCTGCTACGAGATCGACACGAACAGCTTCCTGTACAGCGGGGCCGTCACGCGCACCTTCTACGATAGCCTGGGCCGGGCGGTGGAGACGCGCAAGCCCGGGCCGGGGGCCAGCTACGACACCATCGTGTTTACCGTCTACAACGACCAGGCCCACAGCTCGTTCCAGAGCGTGCCCTTCCAGGTGGCCAGCGGCAGCAGCAGCTGGGTCGATCCCAATGGGGCCAAGGACTACCAGGGCACGACCCCGGGCGGCACCGTGACCTTTTACGACGCGTTGGGGCGTGCCCTGGCGGTGCAGGACCCCAACTATGGCTCCTCGCAGGAGCCAGGCATCGCCTGTTCCACCCAGCTGTCAGGCACCTACACGGCCTGCGTCAACTACAGCCTGGGCACGGCCTCCGGCGATACGAACACCTATGCCAGCGCCACGTCGGTCGATGCCAACAACCATGTGGCGACCGGCTATGCCGACGCGTTGGGCCGCACGGTGTACATCCAGGACTATAGCGGCCTGAATGGCCAAACGCTCACGCTCAACACGCAGACGAGCACCCAGTACAATGCGCTGGACGAACCCACCCAGGTGGTGGTGACGGACAAAGCGCCGCAGTCGGGGCAGACGATCACCAGCGTCACGACCACGGCGCAGTACGATAGCCTGGGTCGGCTGACGCAGGTGAGCGATCCCGACCAGGGGACACATACCTTCACCTACGATGCCGATGGGCGGCTGTTGTCCGACGTGGTGGGCGCCCACACGCTGGGCTACAACGATGACCTGCTCGGGCGGGTGGGCTGCGTGCAGGATGCCGTGCCTACCCTCAACGCCACCGGCGCCTGCAGCGCCGGCAAGACCTACGTGCAGAACACCTACGACACGACGGAACTCGGCACCCAGGGCAGCAGCGACTTCCCGGTGGGGCACCTGACGCAGAGCGTGGCGACCACGTATTATCCAGAGGGCACCTCGGCCAGCAGCACCGAGAAGGTCCAGTACGACAAGCGCGGGCGGTCGATCACCGCGCAGTTGTCGCTGGCCCTGCCCAGCGCCTGGAACGTGACGACGAATCTTCCGGTCTACCAGCAGGCGACCACCTATAACGACGCCGACCAGGTGACGACGACCACCACCAGCACCATTCCCACCGGGCAGGGCTTTACCACCACCCTGGCCTATGACAGCACCGGGGCACCCTCCGGGCTGAGCAACAATGGCACCAACACCCCCAACCTGGCGACGCTGGTCTACAACGCGCGGGCGCAGCTGGACACCATCAACTTCCAGACGAGCACAGGCGGGGCGCTGGCCGCTGACCAGTTCAGCTATGATGCCAACCTGCGGACCACGGGGGCGACGGCCACCTGGCAGGGTGGCAGCGGCAACCCCAGCGGGAGTACCATCTTCAGCCAGAGCGGCAGTTACGACAACGCGGGCAACGCCACCAGCCTCGCCACCACGCAGGCAGCGGTGCCAGGTCAAAGCGGCTCGGGGGGCAGCGAGACGCAGAACTTCTGCTACGACGAGCAGAACCGGCTGGTGTGGGCAGGCAACTCCGGCACGCAGCCCGCCGCCGGCAACGGCACCTGCGGCAGCGGCACGCTGGCCAGTGGCTTAAATGGGGCCAGCTACAGCAACAGCTACGTCTACACGCACCTGGGCCAGCTGTGGCAAGGGCCGCTGGCAGGGGGCAGCGCCCAGTACCAGTATCTCTACTGCGACAGCAGCCATCCACACGAGCTGACCGGGCTGTATGCCACGAGCGCCACTTGCTCCAATAAGACCGGGCAGGGCTATGCTAGCAGCTACGATCCCTTTGGCAATGTGACCGGTCGCACCTTCAGCGGCACGACCGGTACGCTCTCCTACGACAATCTCAACCACTTCACCGAGTGGAACGCGGGATCGACCAACCAGGAATGGTACCTCTACGATGCCGCGGGCAACCGCGTGCTGCGCCGCTTCACCAACAACAATGGCACGACGATGATCGTCTATGCCTTCGGGTTGGAAGAACACAACTACAGCGGGGCGGGTGCGCACCAGAATGATACCTACTATTACAGCCTGGGTGGGCGGCTGCTGGGGGCGCTGGATGGCAATGGGACCACGTTTTACCTGACAGACACCCTGGGCAGCATCCTGGCGAGTTTCAACAATGCCGCAGGGGGAGCCTCGGTCAAAGGCAACCAGGTGTTTGCCCCCTATGGCACCGGGCGGTACTATAAAGGCAATATCAACACGCTCAAAGGCTTCACCGGCCAGTACAACGACGGCTCGGGGCTGGATTACTTCAACGCGCGCTACTACGACCCGGTGGCCGGCGTGTTCCTGTCGGCGGATACCGCCAATGGGAACATGGCTGGCATGAACCCCTATGCCTACGTCAATGGCAACCCCGAGACGAAGAGCGATCCGACGGGGCGCTATATCGCAGGCCCAAGCGGACAGACCTATTATTCCGGGTCCCCCTACTATACACAAGGGGGGGAGGCATATTCGGTCCAGACTGGGCAAGCGTATAACGGAGACGGATTTGTCAACGGCTGGTATCCTGGGCACGGGCCGAATGCTGGAACCTCGCAAGCGCTTGTCCCCTATACTCCAATTGCGGTGAAGCACACGGTGGTCACAACGAGACCTCGTAACGGGTTTCAAATCGGCGGCACCAGCACCTGTAACCTGCCTGGACCGAGCCAGGGCCTCTGCACAAATCTTGGGGTACTTTACGCCCTCTACTTGTTGAATGGGGGAGTAGGCGTGCCTGGGCAGTTTTCGCTCTGCCCCGATTGCGGGCCTGGTGGAGGACCAAATGATAGTGGGGAATCTGGGTCGGGCAAGAGTGCATTGGCTTCGGATACAGGAGGGGAGAACTTGGGAGATGCAGGCGCGAGTGGTGACGTGGGAGAGGGGGGAGCAGACCCGGGATGCGGGCCGTTGAGTTTTGCGCCGGCCACCCTGGTAGCAACCGCGAAAGGCGAGCAGGCCATCGGCACGCTGCGCGTGGGCGAGAAGGTGTGGGCCTACAACCCGAAGACGCACAAGATGGAACAGGAACCGATCCTGCACGTGTGGATCAACCATGACAATGACCTGGTGGACCTGACCCTGACCACGACTACACCCGCTGGGCATGGCAGAGCCGCCACCAAGACGAGTGAGACGATCCACACCAACAAAAAGCATCCCTTCCTGACGAGGGAGAAGGGCTTCCTGCCGGTAGGCCAGATCACGCTGGGGATGCACGTGCTGCGCGCCGATGGGATGTATGGAGTGGTGACCGGCTGGAGGGTTGTCCCTGGCGCCGAGGTGATGTATAATCTTGAAGTGGCTCAGGATCACACCTTTACGGTGGGGATTGAGCAGTGGGTCGTGCATAATTGTGCGGCCCCGGTACCCGATTATGTTCCAGCTAAAGGAACCTTGAGGGTCTTGTGGGACAATGGGTATCAATACGATGAGCATTTTGCCGGCGCTTTCAAGGATGAAAAAGGTTTATCATACCAGGATGTTGAGCGTATCCTCCTGAATGGATCAGCTTATACCAGAGTGGGAGACATCCCTGGTCGCATCTCAATCACGGGGCAGACTTACAATGGTCGAACCTTCACGATAATTTATGACGAGAACATTGGCCAACTTCATACCATTTTTTCGCGGGCATATGCTTCGTCTGAGTTTAATTATGTACAGAATCCCTTTCAGCCTCAGCCCGAGCCGTAAGTAGCATTGAGAAGTTTGTAATCTCGCAGGGATTTCTGGATACGCTATCCAGAAATCCCTGCGAGGAGGAGGGAGAAAAATTACTATTGATGTAGAAGAGGCTCACAAGCATGCATTTCATAATCAGAGCGAAATCCTGGAAAGTTCCATCTGCGGCTGCTTCTCTTGTGTGAGCATATTTGAGCCTGGCGATATAACCGAATGGACGGATCGAACTGATGAAAGAGAAATCACGGCTCTCTGCCCATACTGCCGAACAAATGCGGTGATTGGTTCAGCATCGGGTTATACGATTGACAACGAATTCCTCGAAGAAATGAATAAACACTGGTTCTCTATGTCGTATAAATTCAGGCACGGGCTCAATGGAGAAACATGGGAAAAAGTGCTTACAAACATACCCACACCTCTCTATAATGAGAGCACCATACAGGAGGTGAACAACATGGCAGATCAGCACCAGCTTGACGTGCTCCGACAAGGATGGGGTGTCTGGAATCCGTGGAGAGAACAGCATCCAGAGATACAACCTGATCTCAGCGATGCAGACCTCAGCTTTACCAACCTCTACAGAGCCGACCTCGGTCGTGCCAACCTCAGCGGTGCCGGCCTCATCAATGCCAACCTCAGCGGTGCCGACCTCAGCGGTGCTAACCTCAGCCGTGCCAACCTCAGCCGTGCTGACCTCAGCGATGCCAACCTCAGCGATGCCACCCTCATCAATGCCACCCTCATCAATGCCAATCTCATCCGTGCCAATCTCATCCGTGCCAACCTCAGCGGTGCTAACCTCAGCCGTACTAACCTCAGCTATGCCAACCTCATTCGTGCCAACCTCATTCGTGCCAACCTCAGCGGTGCCACCCTCCTCAGCCGTGCCGACCTCAGCCGTGCCAACCTCAGCGGTGCTGACCTCAGCGGTGCCGACCTCAGCTATGCCAACCTCAGCGGTGCCGACCTCAGC
>Ga0070707_100001732_pt1 | contig 21034 bp, 18 predicted proteins | sample KBSK5502metaG_FD_65468 | JGI IMG/M metagenome (GOLD analysis project Ga0070707, IMG submission 65468) | Corn, switchgrass and miscanthus rhizosphere microbial communities from Kellogg Biological Station, Michigan, USA - KBS K5-50-2 metaG | ecosystem: Host-associated > Plants > Roots >...
ACCGATGAACCGATGAGCCGATCTCCCTCCACTCCCATCCGGCTGCTTCTCTTCCTGCTCGCGCTCAGCGGCTCGTGGGCGCTGCTCATGGCCGGTTTTCCTCCAGGGGTTCCGGACCGTCTGCCGGTTCTCGCGATCGCGCTCGCCCTGGCCCTCGTCGCCGCCCGCCGTCCGGAGATCGGACTCGTGCTGTTCGCGTTTCTCTTTCCCTGCGCGGGCCTGCTCGTGCGTCTCTTCGGAGGCACCGATCCTTCGACCTGGCCCGCTCTTCTCTTCGGCGGACTCGCCGCGGGATGGACCTTCCGCTTCATCTACGACTTCGAGAGCGTTACGGAACCTTCACCGCTCGACCGCTGGCTGAAGGCACTCGTGGTCGTTTGGGTCTGCGCCACCGCGCTGGCGGTCGCGCGGGCGGCCACGCTTTGGGCGGCGGTGCGCAATCTCAGCGGGCGCGCCGTCAACAGCGAAGGGCTACTCGACGCCGAAGCGATCCGCGAGAGCGTCTTCTCCCTGTCGGCGCTCGCCGCCGGCGCCGCGTTCTACTTTCTTCTCCGGCGCTCGGCGGCCGCCGTCCGGGAGCGCACGGCGCACGCCGCAATTTGGGGAGTTGCGGTCTCGGCGGCTGCGGCGTGGCTGCAGCGGTTCCACGTGTTGACGGCGGAGACACGCCCCTTCTGGAAGTTGACCGGTCGCCTGGCGGGAGGGGCCGTCGACCCCAATTCCCTGGGCCTTCTTTGCGGCCTGGTGATCCTGATCTTCTTGACGCGAGGGGTTCGGTCGAGATCGCGTGGCGGATTCCATCTCGCCGTCGTCGGGATTTTGGTCGGCGCTCTGCTCTTCTCCGGTTCGCGCAGCGGCTTCTTGCTGTTGCTTCTCGCTCTGGCGGTCGTCGTCATCGCGCGGGGACTGCCGGCGCGTCTGCGGCTGGCCGGCCTCGCTCTCCTGTGCGCCCTTCTCCTCGCCTTGGCCGTTCTCATCGTGCGCGCGTCACCGGGCACCGTCGGTTCCCGAATCGCGGAGAGCTTCGATCCGAAGCTCTCGCTGGCCTATCGCGTCTCGGAGCGGCCAGTGCTCTGGCGAGCGGCGGGGCGTCTGATCCAACGTCGTCCGATCGAAGGCGGGGGGATGGGAAGCTTCTCCTGGCGGCTCCCCGATCTGGTGGTCGAGGAGAACCGCCGTCTTCCGATGCGTGATAACCCGGGAAGCGCCTACGTGCAGGCGCTGGCCGAGACAGGTCTCGTCGGCTTTCTCTTGACCGCGATCTTTGCCCTGGTGCTCGGCGGACAGGCCGTGGCAAGGATTCGCTCCCTCGAAAGGGAGCCTCTTGCGGGAAGCGCCGGAATCGGTCTGGTCGCGTTTCTGCTGGCCTCGCTCTTCGGCTCCCACTGGTACGCGCCCGACGCGAGTCTTCTCTTCTTTCTCCTCGCCTCGCTGGTAGCCTCCACCTCGCCTGGTCCCGACCGGATCGGGATGCGGGGAGTGCGCGCCATTGCGGTGGTCGTCTATGCGATCGCCGCGCTCGCGGGAATGCTCGCCACCAGAAACCCGGCGGAAACGTTTCAGTACAGCCCCCAGATCGGGTTCCACGAGCCCGAGAGAGGGCCCGACGGCTCCTTCCGCTGGACGAAGAAGAATTTCGCGCTCTGGGTCCCCGCCGGCGGCAACGCGAGAATCCGCCTGACCCACCTTCCCCCCCTCACCCAGTCGACGGAGCTGGCGGTTCGATACGAAGGGAGGCCCCTCTTTCGCCGGCTCTTTTTACCCGGAGACGCAGTGACTCTCCGTCTGCAGGGAGCGGCCGCTCGACCCGTCGCCTTCCACTTCACCCTCTCTCACGCCTTCGTTCCGAGACGGCTGCGCATCTCCGCCGATCGGCGTGAGCTCGGCCTGCGCGCCCGGCTTCTCGACTGAAGCCGCAAATTCCAGGCGGCCCGAGCGACGTGAAACCTCGGAGTTTCCAAGCGGCCCGGACCCGACGTTGCGTCCTACTTCTTGCCGCAGCCTTCGGGCTGCGCGGAATCTTCTTCAGCCTCGCGCTGCCCTACAGCGATCCGCTCGACGAGGTCTTCCACTTCGGTTACGCGGCCTTCCTCGCGTCCACCGGGCGGCCTCCCCGCGCGGCGGAGCCTTCGATGCCCGAGGAGATGCTCCGCCCCCTCGGTCTCCAGCCTCGGTCCGCCTTGCCCGGACCGCGGTTATCCTGGAGGGACGCCGCCCGCCTTTCACCGGAAGAACGAGACCGGCGCTGGCGAGAGGCCTTTCCCTCCGTGCCGCCCGCGGCGACTCTCGTCGTGACGACAAACTACGAGTCGCAGCAGCCTCCGCTCTTCTACCTCGGAGCGGCCTCCCTCCTCCGCGCTCTTTCGGCCCTGCCTCTCGATCGCCGGCTCCTGGTGTTGCGCCTGGCCGCAACCCTCCTCGCGGCGCTCGTCGTTCCTCTGGCGCACGCCTTTTTCCGGCGCCTCTTTCCTCGCCGCACGGCACTCGCGGCCACGGCCGCCTTCGTCGCCTTTCCCGGAATCGGATCTTTCGTCGGTCGGTTCACCAACGACGCTCTGGCCCTGCCGATTGTCGTTGGTCTGCTCGTAACCTTCGCGGACACGGCGCGCGGCCGACTTTCCCGGGCACGCGCCGTTCTCCTCGCGCTGCTCTTGGCGATTGGCTGCTGGACGAAGCTCTACGTTCTGCTTCTCTTGCCGGCGGCGCCCCTGGCCGCCCTGGTCGCTCCCGCGGCTCGGCGCTCGTCAGTCCTCTTGCGTGCGAGCGCCGCTTCGGCCGCCTCTTTCCTGGCCGTTATCCCGTGGCTCGCGCGACAGCACGCGGATACCGGAGATTGGTTTGGGATACTGGCCTCGCGCCAGGCGACTCGACTCGGCCTCGGAATTCTGGAACGGCTTGCCGCGATGCCGGATCTCCTTCATGCTCGATCTGCGATCGTGTTCGCGCGAACTTTCCTCTGGCCGGGCACATGGAGCGCCATGGGGGCGCCTCGTTTCGTCGCCGTACTTCTGTTCCTGACGCTGACTCTGGTTATTCTGATTCCGCTCGCCCTCCAAGGACGATCCCCGCTGCGGCGCCGGGTTTGGCTGGGGAGTGCTGTCGTTCTTCCTCTCTTCGCCCTGGGTTACGCGGCTTACGCGTCGACGTTTGCCGCGGTCGCTCGTCTGCGGGGTCACTCGCCGTCCGCCGGTCCCGACGGCTGGTACTTGCTAATTCTTCTCCCGGTTCTTCTGGCCGCCGGGTGCGCTCGCGGTCATTGCGTACCGTCGACGCTGCTCCTCGTCGCGACGGGGGTCTTTATCGCTGCCGAAGCGTCGTTGACTCTCGGCGTTCTACCGGCCGTCTACGCGGGGTGGACGACACCCAACGGTTCGAATGCCTCGGTCAGCGCGTGGGCTCCGATGGTCGCGGCTCCGGGACTCGCGCTTCAGACCTACGCGCGGGTGGGTCTGGCGCGGGCCTCGATCCCCCTTCTGGCAGGGATTCTCGGGTCCGCGCTCCTGGCTCTCCTAGCCGCCGTTCTCCCGGTGGTGCGCCATCCTGTCCCGCGCGGCCAATAGAATCGGGGCGAGCCGATGCAGATCCAGTTCCATCCCGCCTCCGGGCGGGGAGCGGTCCGCACATTCTCGCTCGGAGAACGAAGCCAGCGCGCGGCCATCGCTCTGGCGGGGATCCTGCTCCTGTTCGCGTCGTCACTCTGGATCACGGTTCCTTTCGTGATCGCGCGGCAGCGGCGCGAAGGCGAGACGCGGCAGCTGGCGCGCCAGTTGGAGGCGCGAAGGAGGGAATGGGAGAGCGCTGTCGGATTGGGCCGGTCTCTCTGGCAGCGGGCCCTGGAGGAGGGCGATCTCTTGAATCGAATCGCCTTTCTCTATGTGGTTTCCTCCGATCAGTGGCCGAGGATCTTAAACCCCGAGCGCTCCCTTCCCGCGAAATCGGAACCGGAGCGCGTCGCTGCCTCTCTGGACCTGTACCTGCGGGCGCTCGAGAGGGGTCGCGCCCTTCTCGCCTCGCGGGAGCAGCAAGAGGCAGAACTGCCTGCTCGGGTGCCGTCGATCGTCCCAGTCGCCCGATCGATGTTCGAGCCCTCGGCATTCTTTGGTCCGCGCACTTCTCCCTGGACCGGGGAAGAAGAGTTCTTCCTCGGCGCCGACCTCGCGGCGGCCGAAGGGTCGCCGGTGGTCGCCTCTGGAGGTGGCGTCGTCGCCTTCGCCGGGGAGGTTCGCCGTTCGGCCGGGCGCTTCGGGCGCCTTGGCAAGGTCGTCGTGCTCTCCCACGGGAAGAGCGGCGCGACGGTCTACGGACACCTGGCGCGGGTCGAGGTCCGCCGCGGAGACCGAGTCGCCCGCGGAGACCATCTCGGAACCGTCGGCGCCACAGGCTGGGCCATCTCGCCGATGCTCCATTGGGAGTACTGGCGGCCGGAAGGAAACGATCTGAGGCCCACCGATCCGCTCTTTGCAACGCTCGACCACCGTTTGGGCCGGCTGCTCTCGGTCGAGCAGATGGAGGCGACTTCCGCCCCGGGCCCGCTCGATCCGATTCCCGGAATTCAGATTGCGGCCGATCAAGCCCTCGAGCGCCGGCCCCCGCCTTCGCGCGGCGCGCGTCGCCCGTCCCGCCGGCGACGGATCTAAGAGCGGTATATCAGCTCTGATATACGGATCCTCGCGATGCAAAAAAAAGGAAAACCCTTCGCAAGCCGAGCGATGGACTGTCGCTTGGCGCCGGTTCGCGGCGCGAGGAGTCTCCCAGAGGGGAGGAACCTGCACGTCGCCCTCGCGCGCCGCGCTGGTGCGCGATCGCTACGGGCTCCCGCATCGCACACGTCGGCTTCGCTTGCTCGGCTTCGCCTCGCCGGCGCTGCGCCTCCCGCGGCGCGAGCCTCCTCCCTCGATTACCTCGGGAGACTACTCGCGCCGCGAAGGCAAGGGAGCGCGAGGCTAGCAGTGGCGAGCCAGATCCCGACCGAGCGGAAGCGACGTTCTATCGCCAGGGGTAGCGCCGGACCCGCTCGCGGTGGCGAGCCAGCCGCTCGAGCACGTCCTCGAGCCGGTCGCCTCCGGTCACTTCGAGCAGCGCGTCGGCGAGCACGAAGGCCATCATGGCCTCGGCGATCACACCGCAGGCGGGGACCGCGGTGACGTCGCTGCGCTCGTACGCAGAACGGGCGGCTGCTCCCGTCTCGAGGTCCACCGAGTCGAGGCCGCGGGCGAGGGTCGAGATCGGTTTCATGTAGACGATGGCCAGGACCTCTTCGCCGTTGGTGACCCCCGCCTCGAGACCTCCCGCGCGGTTGGTGCGGCGGCGCAGACTCTCTTTTTGCGGCTCGATCTCGTCGTGAGCCGTGGAGCCCGGACCGCGCGAGGCCTCGATCGCGGAGCCGAACTCGACCGCCTTGACCGCGGGCACCGAGAGCAGGGCCTGCCCGATTCGGCCATCGAGCTTTCGATCCCAGGAGACGTGGGAGCCGAGCCCGGCAGGTACCCCCCGCGCGCCGACCAAGATCGAGCCTCCGAGTGTCTCTCCATCCCTCTTTGCAGTGTCGACAGCGGCCACCATCTTCTTTTCGAGCTTCGAGTCGAGAGCTCGGAGAGGGGAGTCCTCCACGACGCGCTCGAGCGAGGCGAAGGACCGGGCAGAAGTCTCGTCCGAGACACCCCCCAATGACAGCACACCGCTTCGGACCTCGATGCCGCAGCGGGCCAGGAGGAGCTTGCACACCGCGCCGGCCGCCACTCGGGCGGCGGACTCGCGGGCCGAGGCCCGCTCGAGCACATCGCGCAGGTCCGAGGCTCCATATTTCATTCCGCCGGCGAGATCTGCGTGGCCGGGCCGCGGACGCGTCAGCCTCTTTTCGGCCGCCGCCTCGCGGTCGATGGCGAGAGGGCCCATGACCCTTTCCCAGTTGGCGAAATCGCGATTGGAGATGCCGATCGCGATCGGAGAGCCGAGCGTGAGCCCACCGCGCAGGCCACCCTCGAAGACAGCTTCGTCTCGCTCGATCTTCATCCGGCCCCCGCGCCCGTATCCATGCTGGCGGCGAGCCATCTCGCGCGCGACGAAGGATGGATCGACCGGAAGTCCGGCCGGAATTCCCTCGAGGATCGCGGTCAGTCGCGGGCCGTGAGACTCACCGGCCGTGGTGAGGCGAAGAGGCATGTCCCGGAGTCTAGCGCTCTGCGATCAGCTTTTAGCCTTCAGCCTGGAACCGAACGGCCTGAAGGCGGCGAAGAGAGACGTCTGGAGATCGGAGGAGCGAGGCGCAGGTCCGGAGCAAGCGGGAGCGACGGTCTACTGCGGCAGCAGAGTCTCTAGCTCCGAGTCGGAGGGGCTCACCAGCTGGGCATAGGCATCGTCGCCGGTGTCCGTCGCGGTCGCGGCGATCTGTCCCGCCGCCCCCGCGAGGAAGAAGAAGAGGAGCGCCGCTGCAGCCGCCAGTCCTGTCTGAACGCGGGCCCGGCGCCGGCGATCCTCGCGGACGTCCCGGAGCACACGCTCGACGAAGACCTCGTCGGGAGCGGGGCGGCTCTCGAGTTCCGTCGAGCGGGGGAGCGCCTTCCAGGCCTGGGCCAGGCGCACCGCCGCGCGGCATGCGGCGCAGGAGAAGAGATGGCGCTCCTGCTCCGGCGTGGAGGGACCGGTGCGGAAGGCCTCACGGATTCGGGCGCATTCGGCGTTCTTCATCTCGATCCTCCGAGAAAGCGGGCCTGCAGCCTCTTACGGGCGCGGTGCATGCGAACGCGCACGCCGGTCACGGTCATTTCGAATCGGCGTGCGATGACCTTGTCGGGCTCCCCCTCGACCTCTCGCGCGAGCAGGATCTCCCGGTCGAGAGGGGAGAGCTGACCCAGTGCTTCCCGCAGCAGATCCGCGTCCTCCTGCCGCTTTTCCTCCGAGATCGCGCTGCGGGTCTCCGACGGAAGAGGGTCTTCCGGACGGCGGCGCCGCACGATGTCGATGGCCGTGCGGATGGCGATCTTGCGGATCCAGGCGGCGAAGGAGGAGTCGTGGCGATAGTCCTTCAGCGCCCGATAGGCGCGCAGGAAGGCCTCCTGGGCGGCGTCCTCCGCGAGGGCGAAGTCCCCCGTAATTCGGCGGGCGGCTCCCAGCGCTGCGGGCGCTCCGAGGCGGACCAGCTGGGCAAACGCCTCGTCGTCTCCCCGCAGGGCGCGCTCGACCAGAGCGGCCTCGTCCGGCCGCGGAATTACGACGGGACCGGGCGTTTTCATTTCCCCGGCAATTCTCAGGAACCGTTCCTCAAAAACCGGTCGAGGGACTGGCCGGCGGCATCGGCGTGGCCACGAAGGCGCGACTGGAAGCTCTGGATCTTCTGCTTCTGCTCCGGCGTCAGGATCGGATCGACTTCGGTTCGGATCCGCGCGAACAAGAGGGCGCCGTCGCCCTGAGTCTGTCCGACCTGGGCGGCGGCGGCGCGGATGGCCCCCTCGTCAGTGGGCTGTGCCATGACGGCCTCGTGGAGGACGCGTCGGGCGGACGCCGAAGCCTGCATCTGAGTCTTGATCTCGTCAGCGTGAGAGCGCAGCACGTCCTTGATCTTCGACTTCTGATCGTCCGTCAGGTCGAGGGCGCGGGAGACGCGGCCGAACATGTGCTGCGCGAAGTCCCCGTGCATCCGACGCGGAAAGGCGCCTGCGGAAAGCCGCCCGGCGAGCAGGCCAGCGGCTCCCAGAGCGGCGATCCCTGCGGCCACTAGAATCGATTTGCGAATCGTTTTGATGCTCATGTCGGTCTCCTCAGCGTGCCCATCGGTCTGAACCTAGAACGCGGATTCCTCTAGAAAGATTACCCCGAGAGGGCGCAGGACGAAGGACTTAGGTCGTCGGATCGGCTCTTGCCCGAGCCCCGCATCCTGCGGCCTCCGTCCTCATCTGTCCGACTCCTGAGCATTAGACTGGCCGGGTGGAGCGCAGGTACGTCCTCAAGAAGCCCGCCGGCCTTCGGATCTACCGAGTCGACTACGACCGGGAGTTAAACGACGAGCAGCGAGAGGTCGTGCTCGCGGGCGGCGGCCCGATCCTGGTCATCGCCGGGGCGGGCTCGGGCAAGACGCGGACGCTGGTCTACCGGGTGGCGAGGCTGATCGAGTCAGGAACGGACGCTTCGCGGATCCTGCTCCTGACCTTCACGAACAAGGCCGCCCGGGAGATGCTGCGGCGCGTCGAGGCACTGCTCGCCGTCGACACACGGCGCCTGATGGGAGGGACGTTCCACTCCGTCGGCAACCGCCTGCTGCGGCGGTTCGGCACCCGAGTCGGGCTCGGGGCGAACTTCACGATCTTAGACGAGGAAGACGCGCGGGAGATGTTAGAAGCCGCAACTTCGGACCAGAAGATCGCGGTCCTGGAACGGCGCTTCCCGAAAGGGGACGTTTTGCTCGACCTCTATTCCTTCACCGTCAACACCGGCCGCGCATTTTCCGAGGTGCTGGCCGAACGGGCCCCACACTTCGTGGCGATTCAGGAGGAAATCGTCGCCGTGCTCCACCGCTACCGCGAGCGCAAGCGGCAGGCGAATGCCGCCGACTACGACGATCTTCTTCTCGCCTGGAAGCGCCTTCTCGAGGAGGCTCCGGAGACGGCCGCGGAGCTCTCCAGATCCTACGAGCACATCTTAGTCGACGAGTATCAGGACACCAACACGCTTCAGGGCGAGATCGTGGACCGCATGGCCCGGGAGAAGCGGAATCTGACGGTCGTCGGGGACGACGCCCAGGCGATCTATTCCTTTCGCGGAGCCTCCTTCGAGAACACGCTGGGCTTCCCGGAGCGCTATCCGGACGCAAAGACGTTTCGGCTGACGATCAACTACCGCTCGACTCCCGAGATCCTGACGCTCGCAAACGCGTCGATCGGCAACAACCTGCGCCAGTTCCCCAAAGACCTCAAGGCCTGCCGCGAATCGGGGCCCATGCCCGCGGTCGTCCCGCTCCCGGACATCCCCGATCAGGCGCGCTTCGTCGCGCAGCGGATCCTGGAGTGGCACGACGAGGGAGAAAAGCTTTCGGACGTGGCGGTGCTCTACCGCGCGCACTACCAGGCGCTCGAGCTTCAGATCGAACTGACCCGCCGCGGGATCCCCTACGAGATCCGCTCCGGCACCCGCTTCTTCGAGCAGCGCCACGTCAAGGACGTGCTGGCGTTTCTACGGATCGTCGTCAACCCGAAGGACGAGCTCTCCTGGAAGCGCGCCCTCAAGCTGTACCCCCGCATTGGAGAGCGGTCAGCGGCGGCGGTCTGGGAGGCGATCGGCACGCGGCCCGATCCCCTGGCCTCCTTCCGGGAGCGGGAAGGCGCAGGAGGAATCGCGCTGCCGCGGGGGGCCGAAGCGTCGTTGAAGCCTTTCCGTGCGCTGATGGCAAGCCTCGATTCGCCGTCCATCCGTTCTTCCCCGGCCGAGGCAATCCGAGCCGTCGTCGAGACTGTCTACCGGGATTTCGCCCGCGCTAAGTTCCCCAATGCAAACGCGCGCCTGGACGATCTCGAACAGTTCGCACAGTTCGCGCAGACTTACGATTCGCTCCCTTCCTTCCTGGAGGACGTGACGCTTTTTAACGAGCTCTCGGGAGAGGACGTCGTCGCCGGGGAGCCAGAAGACGACCGCGTCGTGCTCTCCTCCGTTCATCAGGCAAAGGGGCTCGAGTGGAGCCGCGTCCTGGTCATGGGACTCTCGGAGGGGCGGTTCCCGAGCTACCGCGCCGCCGTGACCGAGGAGGGCCTCGAGGAGGAGCGACGTCTGTTCTACGTGGCCGTCACGCGGGCAAAAAACGAGCTCGCGCTCGTCTATCCCATGCTGGCGCGGGACCGCTACGGAGTCGACGTGATTCTGGAGCCATCGCGCTTCGTCGCGGAGCTGCCGCCGGAGGTCTATGAGCGTTGGACGATCGAGCTGGAGGCCGAAAACGAGGAAAACCCGCAAGCCGAAGAGCCCGTTCACTGACGCCGGGCCGGCCTGACTGCTAGAATATCGGCAGCGATGCAGTCGTTTCTCATGAGGGAGTGGATCGGATGAGAGACGACCTGTATTCGGCCATTTGCCGCGAGGCTCTCGAGTCCCGCCAGCGGGATTTGATGTCCTTCGTGGACAACGGCATGACCGGAATGTCGCAGCGGTTGAACCAGACCCTCTTGAGGCTTCCGTCGGGGCACTACCTTCTCGGTTTGGGTCCTTACAATGCCGGCCTCGTCAAGCTCGACTTCGACGAACTGCTGCTCGGGCGCGAGGTTCCGGAGTTCATCGGGGTCGGTATGCCGGTGTCCGGCTTTCGAGTTTCCTCTCCCGATGCTTTTCTCAACACCGAGGTGTCGCGACTTCACGCCAAGGTGGTGCGTCGGGCCTCGCTATCGGATCCGAAATATCTCTTGGTCGACATGCGCTCGACTTGCGGGACGTACTTGAACGGAGACCCGATCCCGGCGCCCGATGACTTGAGCGGCGTGCCGGAAGAGGACTGCGCGGCGCCCTTGCGGTCGGGGGACTTCTTCTCGCTCGGGCCCTCTGCCGTCAATCTGTTCCTGTTCTTCCAGAAGTGAGTTCGCGGGCCGACCGGGTCCGCCGTACCCGGGCGGCCATTCTCGTCGGTGCCCTCTCCGGATTTGTCGTCGGCGCCGAGACGGCGTTCTGGGTTCGGCCGGCTCTCTTAGCCGATCCGGAGCCCGCGTGGGCCGTTCCGCGCCTGGGCCTCGGTCTCTTCGTGATAGCCGCTGCCGCGACCGCCGCGGGCCTCGGCAGCGCCGCATTCCTGTTGGCGCAGCGCAGCTGGCTTGCCGCGGCCGAGCCTGCCGGGCTTCCCTTTGCTCGAGCCGCGATCCTCGCTCTCGCCATGGCGGCTCTGATGGCGGGAGCGCTTCTGCGCTTCGTCGCGTTGGAGCGCCTGCCTGCGTACGTTTGGGTCGATGACGCTTCGCTGATCGCTCCCTCGCTGGCCCTGCGAGGACGGCCAGCGGACTTCGCTGACGCGACCCGTCCCGCGCCCTTCGGCGTCCCCAAGCCTTACGGCAGCGTGGGAGTTCTGTATCTGGAGATGTTTCGCGGTTGCCTGCGTTTCTTCGGGACTCGCCTTTCCGGCATTCGTTTTCTTTCCGCCGCAGGGGGGATCTGTTCGATCCTGACGGCGGGCCTTCTGGGGCGGTCGCTCCTGCCGCGCGGAGGAGGGATGCTCGCCGCGTTGACGCTCGCGGGACTGCGGTGGAACCTGATTCACTCTCGATGGGGATGGGTCGCGGTCGTGGTGGCTCCGGTGATCGACCTGGCGGCGCTTCTTCTCATCGCGGCACGCCGGCGCGGCCTCCGTCCGCTCGCATTGCTCGCGGGACTCGTGGCAGGCCTGGCCGCCCATATCTATCTTTCGGCATGGGTGGCCGGAGCGGGTCTGGCGATTCTGGCGCTCTGGCCGCGATCGCAGGAGGCGCCCTTCCGCGCGCGGCTCTCCTTCTTCTTCGCCTTCGTCGCGGGTTGCGCGGTCGCCGTATTGCCGATCTTTCTGTTGCGCGAGGGGCGCGAGGGACCCTACTTCGCTCGTGTGTCGGATCACAACGTTGTGCGGGAGGCGATCCGAACCGGCTCGTCGATGCCGGCGCTGCGCGCCGCCGCCGGCTCCCTGGTCGCGCCGTGGTTGGGCTCGGATCCATCGCCCCTGCACGGGCTGCCGGGGCGAACGATCCTTCCTTGGATCGTGAGCGTCCCCTTAGGCGTGGCTCTCGCGTGGTCGCTCGCGCGGCCACGCAAGGAGATCTCTGGATACTTTCTCACCCAGGCCGTCTGCGCCCTCGGCGCCTCGATCGTCGGAGGTGAGGCGGGACTTCCCAACAGTTATCGCTTCGCCTATCTGGCCGGTGCGACCGCGGTCGCGGCGGCGTTGGGAATGATGCTGCTTCTCGCACGCGTGCCGCTCGAACGGCGACGCTCGTGTGCGACCGCCCTGGTCGGCATCGTCGCGCTCGCGGGAGTGATCGGGGCACGGGAGTCCCTGATCGACTGGGCGGACGCACGATCGACGTTCGACCACATCTTCGGTCAGGACACGTTGATCGGTCGCGCAGCAGTCCGATGGGACCCTTACGGCTCCGTGTCGATGGCTGGAGGGCTGGGGCACTCGCCGCTGGCGGTTGAGGCCGTCCGGCGCTTTCGTCTGGATCCGGATGCGCCGGCGGCGCAGGAGGCTCCCGGCAGAGCCGGTCGCTCTTTTCGCGTCGAGCCCTCATCCACTGCGGCGCGCCCGGGCGAGCGGGTCGTGGAGCACGTGCGGGACGGATGGGGAAGAGACTGGGCGGTCGTGCTCGGGCGGCGCGTGGATACACGCTAAACCACCTCTGGAGGTTGGGGAGCGTCGCTGCGGGCTCCCGCATCGCACACGTCGGCTTCGCTTGCTCGGCTTCGCCTCGCTGGCGCTGCGCCTCCCGCATCGCGAGGCTCCTCCCTGCACGTCGCCCTTTGCGCGTCGCGCTGCTGCGCGATCGCTGCGGGCTCCCGCATCGCGCACGTCGGCTTCGCTTGCTCGGCTTCGCCTCGCTGGCGCTGCGCCTCCCGCATCGCGAGGCTCCTCCCTCGGTTCCCTCGGGAGACTCCTCGCGCCGCGAAGGCACGGGGGCGCGAGGCTAGCAGTTCTCCTTAGCTTTGGTTCGCGGCGCGCGTAGTCTCCCAGAGGGGAGGAGGCGCGCGCCGCGGGAGCGAGAGCGCGCGAGGGACCAGGCTCGCGGTCGAGCCCGCATCCGGGCGAGCCGCGGGCCGGTGCGCCGAAGGCGCAGGTCCCTCGCAAGCGAGAGCGACGGCTAGCAGCGCGCCCCGGTCGCGACGGCCCGGGCCAGCACTTCCTCGCCGACTTCGAACTCGGAGCGGCGGATCTCGATCATTCCAGCGTCACTCCAGATTCCCATGGTCCGCAGGGGCGGCCGATAGATGTGGAGCGAGACGGCGCGGGTCTGCGGGATGAGTCGATGAAGCACAGTGGGACCGGTCTCGCACAGATCTCCTTCGGGTCGCACGCGCGAGTCCGTCAGGTCCGGCTTATTGGCCGGAGTCGTGAACCGCTCCTCCACGAGAGTTCCGGTCAAGACCGCCATTCCTCCGAGCACGCCGCGATGATCGTGGATGGGGGTGATCTGCCCCGATTCCCAACCGATGATCATGACCTCCCAATCGTCGAGGAAGAGGACGGGATGGCGAACGTAATGGGTGGGGTCGAAACGAACGTGGTCGAGGTACCGTTCGGCCTGGCGTGAGACAAGGCCGGCGAGCAGCCCCGGAGTCGGACGCTCCGGAGCGCCGCTACAGTCCAGCAGAATCTCCTTGACAGCTTCGGCGAAGGTCACTGCCCGGATTTTAAGCCGGGAAACGGGAAACGGTAAACGGTAAACGGGAATCGAAGGAACACTCCGGAGTCGTTTTCCGTTTCCCGTTTTCCCTTTTCCGAACGGTGCTATCGTCCGCGCGCATGCGCATCGCCGTGGTCCCCGGAGACGGCATCGGTGTGGACGTCACGCGCGAGGCGATGAAGGTTCTCGAGCGCGTGGGTCGGGCCCAATCGATCCCACTCGAGACGGTTTTCTTCCCCTGGAGCGCCGACCACTACTTAAAGACAGGAGAAACCGTCCCCCCCGGCGCCTTCGAGGATTTCTCGGCCAACTACGACGCCATCTTCATGGGCGCGCTCGGAGATCCCCGCGTTCCGGACATGAAGCATGCGGCAGACATTCTGCTGGGAGCCCGTTTCCGGCTCGATCTCTACGTGAACTTTCGCCCGGTCCGTTGTCTCGACGACCGTCTCTCGCCCCTGAAAGGCTTCTCGGCCCGCGACATCGACTTCGTCGTCTTTCGTGAGAATACGGAGGGGGCGTACGTCGGGGCGGGCGGCCATCTGAAGAAGGGAACCCCGGATGAGGTCGCCGTCCAGGAGGACATCTCGACTCGAAAAGGAGTCGAGCGGATCTTGCGCGCCGCCTTCGATTACGCGCAGAGAGCCGGGCGCCGCCGGGTCGTCATGTCCGACAAGTCCAACGCGATGCGCTTCACGGGCGACCTGTGGCAGCGCGCGTTCGCGGAAGTTTCCCGAGAATATCCGGGGATCGAAGCTTCGCATCTCTACGTGGATGCCCTCTGCATGCAGATCGTGCGCAATCCGAGGCAGTTCGATGTGATCGTGACCAACAACATGTTCGGGGACATCGTCACCGATCTGGGCGCGGCCATGCAGGGGGGACTCGGCATGGCGGCGTCGGGCAACATTCATCCCGGCCGTGTTTCGATGTTCGAGCCGGTTCACGGCTCGGCTCCCAAATACGCGGGCACCGGGGTGGTCAACCCCTTTGGAGCGATCCTGACCGTCGCGCTCCTGCTGGAGCATCTCGAGCGCAGGGCCGAGTCGGCGGCGATCGAGCGGGCCGTGCAGCGCTGTGTGCGTGAGCACCGCTGCACCGCTGACATCGGTGGCCGCCTGACGACCTCGGAGGCCGGCGACGCGGTCTGCGAGAATCTGAGCTTTGAGCCCTCGGCCGAACCCGCGACGCCCCGCTGATAGCGGGCGGGCTCGTTTGGTAGAATCCGTCCAAAAGGAGATCGGTTATGTTCCGTCGAAAGACTTTCCTGGGGATCGCTCTCGTCGCTCTCGTCGCTCTCTGTGCCGCGCCTGCCCGGGCAGCCGAGAAGTTCCTGGATTCCAAGGATGCCAAGGAGAAAGACGAGCCGACGAAGTTCTTGAATAACTACGACAAGCTGGTCAAGGGGAAAGACGCCGACTGGGTCTACTTTCCCAACGGCAGCCTCAAGTCCTACAAGACGGTGACCGTCAAGGAGTTCGATTCCAACGGGAGGGGACGCGAGTCCCGCGAAGCCGCCCGGGAGGGCAAGGACTACATGGAGCAGTGGCTGGACAAGCAGGGCTACAAGGTCGTCAAGTCCGGCGGCGAGTTGACGGTCGAAGGGAATGTTTTCAACGCCTGGGAGCCGCACGGGGCGGGCCGTTATTGGGGAGGTTGGATGGCCAATCCGGGCGTCGGCCTCGAGGTCGTCGTTAAGGATTCCAAGGGCGGCACGGTCGCCGAGATCCGGCACAAGGCCAAGGGCTCGACGATCCGCGATGCGGTCGAGAACGGACTCGAGGAAATCGCCAAGGCCTTCAACGGCGGGAAATAGAACGCGGCGTCGTCCGATCGGATTTGGGGCCCTGGACTTGCCCGTCTCGCTCCGTCACAAGTCTTTCCCTATAAATGAGATGCCGAGCGAGCGGGCCGGTTCCAGACCGGCCCGCTTCTTGCTCCTCCTCCGGTCGTGTTAGGGTTGAAGTGTGAGGGCGAGTGGCGTCTGGCGCTGGGCGCTCGGTCTCGACCGAGTCACCGCGCCGGATCCGCGCTGATCCACCCGCTGTTGCGCCCGTAAGGAGCGATCCCCATTTCTGAACCGACGCAAGCCGTGACCCTTCCCGAAACGGGGCTCAACGAGCTTTTCGGAATCGCCGACGAGAACCTGCGCGCCATCGAAGAGGCGTTCGAGGTTCGTCTGGCCGCGCGCGGCAACGAGATCCAGGTCGTAGGAGAGGGTTCGGCCGAAGACGCCGCGCGCCGGCTGCTCGAAGGGCTTTCTAAACTGTTGGCGGCGGGCTATCCGCTCCGCTCGAGCGACGTGGCGACCGCCATCCGGGTGGCCCGTGAAGATCCTGGCGCTTCCATCCCAGAGTTTTTCCTCGAGAGCCCCTTCGGCCCATCGCTGAAATCGACCGTCACCGCCCGGAACATCAAGCAGCGGCTCTATGTGCAGACGATCGATCGTCACGACCTGGTCTTCGCGATCGGACCCGCGGGCACCGGCAAGACCTATCTCGCGGTGGCGATGGCCGCGGCGGCTCTGCTCGATAAGAAGGCGAAACGAATCGTGCTCGCGCGCCCGGCGGTCGAGGCAGGGGAGCGCCTGGGCTTTCTGCCCGGGGACATGGTCGAAAAGGTCAACCCTTACTTGCGGCCACTCTACGACGCCTTGTACGACATCCTGGGCTACGAAAAGACGGCGAAGCTCTTGGAGCGCGGCATTATCGAGGTGGCGCCGATCGCCTTCATGCGAGGCCGCACGTTGAACGATGCGTTCATCATCCTGGACGAGGCGCAGAACACGACGTCCGAGCAGATGCGCATGTTCCTGACGCGAATCGGCTTCGGTTCCAAGGCCGTGGTAACCGGGGACGTGACGCAGGTCGATTTGCCGCAGGGAAAGACCTCGGGCCTGCGGGAGGCGCAGCAGCTGTTGTCTCGAGTCGAGGGAATCCGCTTCGTCCTCTTCGACGAGAGGGACGTTGTGCGGCATCCCCTCGTCCAGTCGATCATCGCCGCGTACGACGGGCTGGACCGCGACCGCGAGCGAGAGCGCGAAGCGGCTCGCCCCTCCACCGGTCGCTGAGAAGAGCCTCATGTCTACCGACGCGCCCACTCGGCGCACGACCAACTTTTTCCGGCGGCCCTCCACACCCCGCTCCGCGGCGGCCGAACCGGCTTCTCGCGCGCGGTTCCTCCTCTGGGCTGCTGCGTACGTTCTCGTGACGACATTCTCGTTCGCGCCGACCCTGACGTTCCGGGGGGAGCCAGCGCGCACAGGCGCGATCGCAAGCCGGGATGTCGTCGCCCCGCGCGATCTGATCGTGCCCGACCCCGCGGCAACTGCCCGGCGGCGCGCGGAGGCGGCCTCCGAGGTGCTGCCCTTCTATGACTGGGACGGCGCCGCTCCGCAACGCCTGGAGAAAGAGCTCCGCGAGTCCTTCCGAAAGGCTCGCGAGGCCTGGACCGCCTCGCGTCACCGCGGGATTTCGGTCTCCCTCCGAGACTCTTTCGACCTTCCGATCGGGGACGAGGCGCTGGCCGCTCTGGCCAGGCTGAACTTCTCGCTCCCGGCAGAGGAGCGCCTGACATCAGCGGCGGCGGATCTCTATCGAGTCGGCGTCGTCGACAACAAGGACCTTCTTCTCGAAAATCGCGCGCACGGCATTCAGGTGCGCGATTCGGTGACGGGTCGGGAATCGCGCCGACGGGAGCTGTCGGACGTGATCGAGTACGGCGCTGGCGCCAAGAGCGCTCTGGCCTCGCGGCTGGCTGGCGAGCCGTTTAAGGGGAGGGAGATCACCGAAGTCGCCGCCTTTCTCGCCGCAGCGCTTCGCCCGAACTTGACATACAACGCGGCGGAGACTTCGCGGCGTCGCAACGAAGCGTCCCGATCGGTCGAGACCGTTCTGACGAAGATCCCGCGCGGAAAGGTGATCGTACGCAAGGGGGACGAAATCTCTCCCCGGCAGGCGGATTGGATCGCGGCCGCCCGCGCTTCGGTCTCGGACTTTCACTTCTGGCTGAAGGTGGCCGGCATTGCGATTCTCCAGGGACTCGCCGCGGCCGTTTTCTGGGTGGACGCTCGCCGGCAACGGCGCCGCAAGCGGGAGCGCCGGTCCGACATCGTCTATGCCTCGGTCCTGACCTCGGGCATCGTTTTTTCGCTGATCACTCGCGGGGCGTTTTCCTTGACTCAGGTCCTCTCTTCCAGCTTCGAAGGAGGGTGGGCCGCTCACACGTCTTATGCGATTCCGTTCGCCGCCGGATCGATCATGACCAGCCTCGTGGCCGGGATGGGCCCGGCGCTGCTCTTCGGCGCCATCCATGCCATCGGCGCGGGCGTTCTGATGGGGCAGAGCTTTGCGTTCATCGTCTTCGCGCTCCTCGGATCGCTCGCCGGCATCTTCAGCCTACGGCGCGTGCGAGCCCGAAGCGCGCTGCTCCTGATGGGCGCGGCGGTGGGTCTGGCCAACCTGGTTTCCGTCACGGTCCTTGGCTTGCTGTCCGGAGAGGCGCTGGGCTGGGATTTCGCCCTTGACGCGGTTGCCGGGTCGGCGGGAGGGTTCTTCGTCGCGATGGTCGTCGAGAGCCTGTTGCCTCTCTTCGAGCGGCTTTTCAACGTAACGACCGAGATCAAGCTGCTCGAGCTGTCCAACCAGAACCTGCCCCTCCTCCGAACGCTGGCGCTCGAGGCCCCCGGGACCTACCAGCACTCGCTGATGCTGGGGCACCTGGCGGAGACCGCGGCGGAGGCGATCGGGGCCGATCCACTGCTGGCGCGCGTGGCCGGCTACTACCATGACATCGGAAAGACCCGGATGCCCGACTACTTCATCGAAAACCAGCCCAAGGGTTTCAATCGGCACGACCGGCTGGAGCCTTCCATGAGCGCTCTGGTCATCGGCGCCCACGTCAAGGAGGGGGTCGAGCTGGCCCGAAAGGCGAAGCTGCCAGCGCCGATCATCTCCGCGATCCGGGAGCACCATGGGACGAAGCTGATTCGATACTTCTACCAGAAGGCCCTGACCAAGACCGTCCCGGCGCGGCTGCCCGTGCAGGAGACCGAGTACCGTCACTCGGGCCCAAAGCCGTCCACGCGCGTGAACGGCATCCTCATGATCGCCGACGCGGTCGAGGCCGCCTCGCGGACACTGATCGATCCGACCCCGGCGAAGATCCGGGCGATGATCCAGACGATCGTCGACGATTGTCTGCGAGACGGGCAGTTCGACGACTGCGACCTGACAATGCGGGATCTCGCGATCATCGTGGACACGCTCGATCGGGCGGTCGCCAACGTCTACCATCACCGTATCGACTATCCCGGTTTCGAGTTCAACCGCGAGACCCGGGGGCGCCGCAGGACTGGCGAGAGCGGACCTCTGGCGGAAGCGGCGGCGGCCCGAGGGCCGCGCCCGGCATAGAACCCGCATTGTTCATGAACGAGTCGCTGGCTCCGATCGCCGATCTTTTCGTCCTCGAGGCCGTCGCGCCGCGCGACGGAGCCGAGCGTCAGCGCTCTTCGAAGAATCTGGTCTGATGGATATCGACGTTCGCTCCTCCGTTTCGGGCGCCCCTTCGGCGCGGGCAACGGAGAACCTTCTGCAACGCATCGCCAAGGAGACCAACGGAGGGAGGCCGCGGAATCGCCGCCCGGCCTCCGAGCTCTCGGTGTTGATCTGCGGAGACGAGCGCATGCGCGCTCTCAATCGGCGATACCGCGGGAAAGACCGTTCGACCGACGTTCTCGCCTTTCCCGGAGAAGGGGCCGCCCTCGGAGACATTGTGATCTCTCTGCCCTACGCCGCTCGCGAAGCTCGTCGGCGCGGGGAGAGCCGCACGCGGGAGCTCGAGCGGCTGCTCCTCCATGGTTATCTGCACTTGCTGGGCTACGACCACGAGGTCGACGAGGGCCAGATGGACCGGCTCGAGGCCCGGTTGCGCCGGCGGCTCGGCCTCTCTTGCCCGGACGACCTTGAGGCTTCCCGAACCCTGCGGTTGGCCGGCGAGGAACGTTCAGCAAGACGCGGCCGGGGAAAGAGGCGATGATCATTCTGGCCGTCTCCGCGGTCTGCTATCTGGCCTTCGTTCTTTTCGAGACCTTTTCGCTCGCGCTCGATCGCCTATCTCCGATCAAGATCCGCGGCCTCCTCGAAGAGCACCCCGAGCGCGCTCGGATCCTGGCCGGGCCCGGCGAGGTCGAAATTACGCGCACGACGACGAAGGTTCTGGTCCAAATTCTGCTTCTGACCGGCCTTCTCACCTCCGTTTCCGCATTCAATTCCCTCGGTCTCTCGCCGGGATGGGCCTGGGGAGGCGGCGTGTTCCTTGCCGGGTGGCTCGCCACCGAGATTGTGCTGCTGCGGGTGGGCTCCTCTTCGGATCCCGAAAAGATCGTCACGAAGCTCCTGCCGGCCATCGACGCTGCGTCATGGCTATTGCTTCCCCTGGCGATCCCCGTGCGGCGAATCTTCGAGCGCCGGGAGCGTCTGCAAGCTCCGCCCGCGACGGAGGAGGAGGTCCAGGCCTACATCGACGTCGGGCGCGAGGAGGGGATTCTCGAGAAAGAGGAGGAGAAGCTCATCCTTTCCATCGTGGACTTCGGCGACACCCGCGTGCGCGAGGTCATGACCCCCCGCACGGACATTGTCTGGATCGATGCCGCGGCCTCGCCCAACGCCCTGGCAGATCTCTTCGTGTCGTCGAAGTACTCGCGCATCCCGGCTGCGCGCGGCACGGTCGAGATCATCACCGGAGTCGTCCACGTCAAAGACCTCTTCGAGGCGTTCCGAGCGGGCCAGCTCCCGCAGATTGCCGAGATCATGCGGGAAGCCTATTTCGTGCCCGAGTCGAAAAAGGTCTCCGAGCTTCTACGGGAGTTCCAGCGGCGCCACCTTTGGATGGCGATCGTCGTGGACGAGTACGGAGGAGTCTCCGGCCTGGTCACCGTCGAGGACCTGCTGGAGGAGATCGTCGGGGAGATCTCCGACGAGCATGAGGACGAGCGCGAGGCGGTCACCCAGATCTCTCCGGGTGTGTTCTCGATCTCCGGTAAGGAGAGTATCCAGGTCGTCGCGGACCTCTTCGGCCGGGGGCTGGAGGAAGGGGAGTTCACGACGGTTGGCGGTTTTCTCACCGCACGCCTGGGTCACATCCCCAAGCCCGGCGAGAGCCATCGCGAAGCCGACCTTCTTTTCACGGTCGAGGAGGCGGATCGCCGCCGCGTCTACCGAGTCCGCATCGACGGGACCCCGAGCTCTCAGCTGTCGGGCGTCACCTCTCAGCCAGCCGCGACAAGCTCCCCCCGGCCAAAAGCCGAGAGCTGATCGCTGGAGAGCCCGACAGCTGTGAAAACCGGCACCGTCGCGCTCGTCGGGCTTCCGAACGCGGGCAAGTCGACGCTGGTCAACCGGCTCGTCGGAGAGAAGGTCGCGATCGTCTCGGACAAACCCCAGACCACGCGCAAGCGGATCCTTGGCGTGGCGCGGTCCCCCGATGCGGAGATCGCCTTCTTCGATACCCCGGGCATCCACCGGCCCGAGCACCGAATGAACGCCGCTATGGTCCGCGACGCGACGGATGCCCTCACGACCTCTGACCTCGTCGTTTGGGTCCTCGACGCCGCCTCCCCCAGAGGACCGGGGGAGGCGCGGCTCTTTGATCTCCTGATGAGGGCGCAGCGTCCCTTGTTCGCGGCTCTCAACAAGATCGAT
>Ga0070707_100001740_pt1 | contig 20969 bp, 17 predicted proteins | sample KBSK5502metaG_FD_65468 | JGI IMG/M metagenome (GOLD analysis project Ga0070707, IMG submission 65468) | Corn, switchgrass and miscanthus rhizosphere microbial communities from Kellogg Biological Station, Michigan, USA - KBS K5-50-2 metaG | ecosystem: Host-associated > Plants > Roots >...
GGAATGATCTGGTTCTCGAGCAGTTGATACAAGCTGTTCGAATCGACTTCGCTTTGGAATTCAACCGTGCCGTCGTTGATTTCCGGCGCAATCGCCCAGCCGTTGTTTCCGTTGAATCCTTCATGCCACCAACCGTCGAGCACGCTCAAATTAATTCCGCCGTTCGGCGCGCATTTCATTCCGCTAGTGCCGCTCGCTTCCATCGGCCGCAGCGGATTATTCAGCCAAAGATCGACACCCTGCACCAGGCGGCGCGCGATGTAGCTGTCGTAGTCTTCCAGAAATACGACGCGGTTCTCGAACCCGGCTTCGCGGCTGAATTTATAAACTTCCTGGATCAACGCGCGCCCGCCTTCGTCGCGTGGATGCGCTTTGCCGGCAAAAATGAATTGCACGGGCCGCGTCGTGTCGTTGAGCAATCGCTTCAAGCGTTCCTTGTCGCTGAACAAAAGCGCGCCGCGCTTGTAAGTGGCGAAGCGCCGCGCAAAACCGATCGTCAAGATTTCGGGATCGAGAATCCGATTCACATTGCGGATCGCTTCCGGTGAATCGCCGATTCGTTCACGGCGGGCTTTCACGCGCTCGCGCACAAATTCGACGAGGCGATGTTTCAATTGCTGATGCGTTTCCCAAAGCTGCGCATCGGGGATGTCGATCACGCCTCGCCACAATTCCGGCTCGGTAATGTGTTCCTCCCAGTCGCCGAGATATTTTCGGTAGAGCGCGGAAAACTCCGGCGCCATCCAGGTTTTGGTGTGAATTCCGTTGGTCACGTGCGTGATCGGGACTTCGTGCGCCGGCACGCCGCTCCAAACGTCTTTCCACAGCGAGCGGCTGACATCGCCGTGCAATCTGCTCACGCCGTTTGAATGCCGGCTCATCCGCAGCGCGAGGATCGTCATGCTGAACGGATCGGAGCGATCGACGCGCGTTTGACCGAATGAGAAAAGCTCGTCGAACGGGATGCCAAGCTCCTTGGCAAACTCGCCGAAATATTTCCGCATCATGTCGCGCGGGAACGAATCGTTGCCGGCCGGCACCGGCGTGTGCGTCGTGAAAACGTTGGCCGAGGCGACGATTTGAAGCGCGGAATAAAAATCCAGATTTTTCTGGGCAACTTTTCGGCGAATCCGTTCGAGCGCGAGAAACGCCGAGTGGCCTTCGTTCATGTGAAACACTTCAGGATCGACATCCATCGCTTTGAGCGCTTTCACGCCGCCGATGCCGAGCATGATCTCCTGCCGCATTCGCATTTCCTGATCGCCACCGTAAAGCTCGGCGGTAATGAGACGGTCTTCGGCGTTGTTTTCCGGAATGTCGGTATCGAGCAGGAACAAATTGATGCGACCGACATGCAATTGCCAGACTTTGGCGAATACTTCGCGATCCAGAATTCGAACTGAGATGAGAAGATTTGTCCCGTCGCGTTGCACTTCGCGAATCGGCAGATGATGAAAATTTTGGTTGAGACTGATCGCTTGCTGTGCGCCGTCCTTGTCGATCTCCTGCCGGAAATATCCGTGGCGATAAAGCAGACCGACCGCGACGAAATTTAGATCGAGATCGCTGGCCGACTTGCAATGATCGCCGGCGAGAATGCCGAGGCCGCCGGAATAATTCGGGATCGATTCGTGAAATCCGAACTCGGCTGAAAAATACGCGATCGGCCGCTTGATCGAGTTTCCCGCGCCGGTCTTTCCATACGTGTCCTGGCGCGCGAGATAAGCGCGGAAAGAATCGTGAACCTGTTTCAGCTCGCGCAGAAAATTTTTGTCTTGCGCGAGCTCTTCGAGTCGCGCCTGGCGCGAGAGCTGAAGCATCCGGACCGGATTGTGATTCGTCCGATTCCACAGGTCCGGATCGAGATGGCGAAAGAGACGGCGCGCCAACGGCTCCCAAGTCCACCAGAGATTGAAACTCATTTCCCGAAGCGGCTCGAGCGCTGCGGGAAGAGTGGGGATTACATTATAAATCTGAAACGTCGGCATGAGCGGCTGCGAACTGTGAAAATGTCCAAAAATTCCTGAGCGGCAAGTTTCTCACCTTCAGCGCTGCATAACGCGCGCCAATTTCGGCTGTTAGATCGACCCGCCTTCGCATCGCTACGGCGTGGCAAGCATCCTCTTTGGCGATACGGCGAGGCCAATGACGAACCCGGTGATCAATCCGCACAAGTGAGCCGAAGTGCTGACCTCGGGCGTGAAAATGTCGAAGACGATTTGAATGGCGATGATGAGCAGAATATTCATGAGACGTTGCTTTGCCTCCCAGACGTGGCGATGGCGCAGGAGAAATCCGGCCCACGCCCCAACAATTCCCATGATGCAACCCGACGCCCCGACGAGTTCGGCTGGACGCACAATTTTGAGAAGAGTTAAGAGCGCTACTCCGGCTGTTGATCCGAGTCCCGATATCAGATAGCAGGCGAGAAATCGGATGAAGCCAATGATTTTTTCAAAAGGCGGCCCAAGAATGTAGAGCGCAAAAAGATTAAAGGCGATGTGAGCGACGCTGTTGTGGAGGAAGAGCGCGGTAAAGAGCCGCCAAAATTCTCCATCATTAATGACCTCGTTGAGGTCGAGCGCGCCCATACGATGCAGCTCGAGCTGGTTGTTCAAGGCTCCGCGCCAGAGCTCGATCCCGAAGACGGCGAGGTTGAGGAAAATGATCACGAAAACCGCCGGCGCAGTTCGCAATCGGCGAAAGATTGCGTCCGGCAAACGTTCGACGTCGATCCTGGTTTCCGGGCGCGGACGCACTTGAAGTCTTTCGAAAATCCGAAGTTGCTCGCGAAGTTGCGCGGTGGGATGCAACAACTGGAGCGCTCTGGTCAATCGCAACGCCGATTCGTAACGGCCTTGGGCCGCGAGCTGCGACGCTTTTCGCAAACCAACCGACGGAAGAAACAAAAGCGCGAACCAGGCGCCGCCGCCAACGAAACCGGCATAATCGCGAGCGAGAAGCCACGCCACTCCGGTAATCGCCAGCACGATGAGGGCGGCGATTCGCCAGCCGCGAAAAATTCCGCCCGGGCGCCACGCTTTGGCGAGCACGACGAGCGGCGTGATTACCGCGATGAAGAGCAAAATGTGATTGAGATCCACGACGCCGAAAGGTGGAGGTTCGACTTTTGATGTTTTAAGTCAACCGCCGATGGTTATTGTCGATCTTGGAAGATGAAAATCACGGTGACCGATTATCTCGATGTCGTTTCTTCGTGGTGTTTTTGGTCGGAGCCGACCTGGGCGGAATTAAAGAAGCGTTATCAGGACCGCGTTGAGTTTCAGTGGAAGATCGCGCTGATGGATCCGAGTGGTCTGCCCACTTCGCGCGAGCAGGAAGCGTGGTTTTATCGGCGGAGCGGAATGATGATGGGCTCGCCGTTCATGCTCAGGACCGAGTGGTACGATGCAGATTTGAAAGAATGGCTACCGCCAAATGCCGTGGCCGAAGCAGCAAAGGATTTCGAAATCAGCGACGATCGCGTGCGTCTGGCAATTTCCCATGCCGCGGTGCGCGAGGGTAAGAAGGTGAGCGATTGGAATGTTTGTGCCGAAGTCGGCGCGGCCGCAGGCAAGATCGACAAAAACAAATTGCTCGATGCTGCTAAATCGTCTGCGGTCGAAAAACGCTTACGTGCAAGCACGGCCGAATTTCACGCGATGCAAATCACGCAACGACCAGCGTTTGTGATCGACACCGAAATCGGCGACCGCGCGATATTTTCCGGCGTGGTGAAGCTCGAGCCGATCGGCGCGACGATCGATAGCATGCTGAGCGACGCGGCTTTCTACGCGGCGCACAAGGCGCATTTCGGCGATCCGCCGGCAAAATGAAATTGGTAGGCGCGCGCCCTGCTGTTATTAAGCGCAAGAAGATCGAGATTCATCTTGCCAGCAACGAAATGTTATCACAACTTCCCCTCCGGCTCGCGATTAAGTGCGGGCACTTCGTGGCGGTCGAATCGCAGCCGCAGCGAAGCAGAGTGCATCGGTCTCCGCCGCGGCGGATGTCGATCTTGCGATGAAAGAAATACCGGCGAAATGGCGCACTCCCGTCTCGTCGTCCAGGAGACAAAAGTAATCTGCAACCGCAAATTCGTGTAAACGGCCGCATTCGCGCTCGCGAAGTCCGGGTTATTTTGGGGGCAAGCGGCCAACAAATGGGCGTGATGAAGTTATCGGACGCCTTGCGTGAAGCGCAGAGTCGCGGACTCGATTTAGTTGAGGTCGCGCCCACGGCGAATCCGCCGGTCTGCAAAATCGTTTCGCTCGGAAAATTTCGTTACGATCTTTCCAAGCACGAGAAGGATAAAAGACCCGGCGGCGCGAAGCTGAAAGAGATCAAGTTCCGGGTCAACATCGACGAGCACGATTATCTGACCAAGGTCCGCCACGGCGAAGAATTTCTGGACCGCGGCAACAAAGTCCGCGTCCAACTCCAATTTCGCGGCCGGGAAATGGCGCACCAGGAATTCGGGATGCAGTTGATGTACAAAGTGCGCGACGATCTTTCCGGAATGTCACAAGTCGAAATGGAACCGAAGATTACGGGCCGCAACGTCACCATGACGTTGGCGCCATTGCCGGCGAACCGGCGCAAGCGACGTTTTCTCCCGCCACCGAAAGAAGAAGTTGAGGCCGCGGCCGATTCTCAGAACGGCAGCGAATCCTGAAACGGCATCAGCGCCGGAACGATTACGGTTTTTTCTTCGGAGGAGCCGGAACGCCCGGAGCGTTTGAAGGTTGAGCCGGCGCCATGCCTGACTGGATTTTCTGCAGACGCTGCTTCCGCTCCTGCGCTTCCTTGTTCTTCGAATTAATTTTCAGCGCGGCTTCGTTCTCTGTGGTCGCGTTTGGAATATCGCCACGCAATTCGTAAATGTATGCGCGATAGTTGTGATATTTGATCTCCCCCGGATTCGCCTTGGCCGCTTCCGCGTAATCGGCCAGCGCCTTGTCATAATCGTTGATTTTCATTTCGATCGCCGCCCGCTGCTCATACGCGTGCGCGTCGCCGGGTTTAATCCTGAGCGATTCCGCCAAATCGTTTAACGAATCCTGGAACCGTTGTTCGTTGGCATAGGCAAAGGCGCGCTGCTGATACGCGGCCGCGAGGTTGGCCGTGTATTTGCGGTCCTTCTCGGCGGCTTTGCGAAAACCGTCGATGGCTTTGTTCCAATCGTTGTCCTTGGCTGCTTGCGAAGCTTCGCGAGCAATTTTCGCCGCTTCCGGATTTCCTTCCTGCGCGGCTTGCGCGATCGAAAACCCAAGCGTCGTAACGAGGCAGAGAGCAAAAAATGTTTTCATGGTCTTAGCGATGTTAACGTTTAGCCCGAGCAATCATTCAAAACTGCCGCTCGAAATTGTTCAAGTCGAATGAACCGCCTATGTCTGGTCGGGGCTTGATGTCTGTTCGTTGTCGATCTTGGCCTCGGGTTCGCTCGCGGCCTCGGCTGGACCGGGCTCGTCGACCCGCGTAATGCGCGTGGCGCGGCCGGTTTTTTCGTCGATTTGGACAATCGCGCCATGCAACCGGACTTCACCCGCGGCGACCGGGAATGCGGCCGGCATATTCTTGACGAAGCGATTCAGGATTGGCTCGACTGTGCGGCCGAGAATCGAATTCGTCGGACCGCACATTCCCGCGTCGCACAGAAACGCCGTGCCGCCGGGAAGAATTTGCTCGTCCGCAGTTTGCACGTGCGTGTGTGTTCCAATCACCGCCGAAACTCTTCCATCCAGAAATCGGCCCATCGCGATTTTCTCGCTCGTGGTCTCGCCGTGAACATCGACAAGGATGTTTGGCGTTTCCCCGCGCATTTTGGCGACGGCTTCTTCGGTCATGCGAAACGGATTCTCCAAAATCGGTTGCATAAACGTGCGACATTGGACGTTGATCACGCCCACTTTTGCTTTCGCCGTTTCGAGCACGATCGATCCGCTCCCCGGCGCGCCGGGCGGATAATTCACCGGCCGCAACAAGCGCGGCTCCGTCTCGATGAATGACGGAATATCTTTTTGGTCCCAAACGTGATCGCCGGTGGTGACGACCGAAACGCCGGCGCGCAGCAAATCTATCGTAATCTTGCCGGTAATGCCGCGGCCGCCGGCGGAATTTTCGCCGTTCACCACGATAAAATCGACATCGTGCTGTTCCTTCAGCTTCGGGAGACAAGCGATGACCGCGTCGCGTCCGGGTTGGCCGACAACGTCACCAAGAAAAAGTACCGTTAGCATTGAACAGGATCGTATTGAACAGGTTCAAAACGTCGATGCTAATTCGTCCTTCCATCGCCTTTTGTGCGTCAATTTCTTTGTCGTTGTCGATCTTTTGCGGCAACGCGCGCGCGTCAGACAATCTTGGCGTTCTCGGCAGCAAACCGAAATGGGATGTGCTGGAAAATTATCAGGAAACCATCACCCACGACGAATTCGCGCATCTGATCAACGACGTTTATTGCACGCACGGTTTCGCCAACGACCTGATCAAGATCGACAACGACAGCGCGCAGATTCTGACCAACCGCGAGCCGCGAAAGATTTTCACGCTCCATTTTGCTTCCGATACGAATTCGAAGGCGCGGGTTCCGCGGCTTTGGCGACCGGCGAAATCGTTGCCGCCGCCGAAAGCGAACAAACCACTCGCTGGATTGCGGATCGCGCTTGATCCCGGCCATCTCGGCGGAAAATGGGCAAAAATGGAAGAGCGCTGGTTCAAAGTCGGCGAATCAAAACCGGTGACTGAAGGAGACATGACATTGCGCGTCTCACGGATGGTCGCGACGCGTTTAAGAAAACTGGGCGCGACTGTTTTGTTCGTGCGCAACAGCACCGATCCGGTCACTCCCAAACGTCCGGACGATTTCAAAGAGCTCGCGCGCAAAATTCTCATCAAGAACGGCGTACCGATGCCGCGCACAGACGTTCTCGATCCAAAAGATCCGGAAAAAGAACAAACGATCCGCTGGCAGAGCCAGATTTTATTTTATCGCTACAGCGAGATTCGGCGGCGCGCGGTGCTGGTGAATTCGAAACTCCATCCCGATCTCGTCGTCTGCCTGCATTTTAACGCCGAGCCGTGGGGCGATCCGGGAAGTCCGACGCTGACTGACATCAATCATCTCCATCTCCTGGTGAACGGTTCCTACCAAGAAGAGGAGCTCGATTTCGACGACGAGCGATTCGAAATGATCCGCCGCGTGCTCGGTCGCGCTTACGACGAAGAACTTCCAATTGCCGACACCATCGCGACTTCAATGGCAAAGGCGACCGGACTGCCGGCATATCAATACCCGACGACGTTGATTACGACGAAAGTCGGCACGAGCGGTTACGTTTACGCGCGCAATCTTCTCGCCACGCGATTGTATCGGTGTCCGGTGGTATATTGTGAGCCGTACGTGATGAACAGCAACGACGTGTTCGCGCGCGTTCAAGCCGGCGACTACGACGGCACAAAAGAAGTCAACGGCGTCCAGCGGAAAAGTATTTTCGGCGAATACGCGGACGGCGTGACCGAAGGCTTGCGCGACTATTATTCGAAAGCGCGCGGTTTATAATGCCGCCACGGCGGCACGAATATCTTCCATCGTTATGTCGCGCGATAGATTGGCCGAACCAATTCTCGGCGTAACGACGAACCGGATTTCGCCGTGCTCGAATTTCTTGTCGAACTTGAGCGCGTCGAAAATTTTCTCGCGCGGAAAATTTGGCGACAGTTTCGTCGGCAGCTCGAACTTCCGCAGAAGATCGACAATCGCGTCGCGATCGCTTTGGGAGAGACCAGCGCGTTTCATCGAGATCTCGCAGGCAGCAATCATCCCCAGGCTGATCGCGTCGCCGTGTGAAACTCCCCGGTAATCGACCGCGCGCTCGATTCCATGGCCTATCGTGTGACCGAAGTTAAGCAGCGCGCGTTCGCCTTTGCGATCTCGCTCGTCGTCCGCAATGATTCGCGCCTTGATTTCGACGTTTCGCCGAACCAGTTCAGATAAACTTGAATGCATGATGCATTCAAGTTTCGGATCGGCAATTTGGCTTAGATTCGTGAACATCTCGGCGTCCGCGATGATCGCGTGCTTGATAATTTCCGCGAAACCCTGGCTCAGCTCGTGCGGGGGCAATGTTTTTAAAATATCGACATCGTCGATCACCAGCGCCGGTTGATGAACGGCGCCAATTAGATTTTTGCCGGCGCGCGCGTTCACCCCGGTCTTGCCGCCGATCGAACTGTCCACCATCGCGAGAAGCGTAGTTGGAACTTGGACGTGTTGAATGCCGCGCTGAAAAATCGAAGCGATAAATCCCGACAGGTCGCCAATTACGCCGCCGCCAAGTCCGATCACGAGCGATTGTCGATCCAAACCTGCGCGGAGCATTTCCTCGCAGATTTCGCCGGCCTGCTCCAACGTTTTCGATTGTTCGCCCGCAGGAACCATGATCGGCACCGGATCAAAACCCGCAGCGCGCAAACTTTTCTGAATCGGCGCGAGGAAACGCGGAGCGACGTTCGTGTCCGAGATGGTCGCGCAGCGAGTTGTCGGGACTTCTTTTTTGATTAAATCACCGATCGAGCGAACCAATCCGGCGCCGATTAGTACGGAATAAGCATGGCCACCGGTGCGGAGTTCGGTCGAGATCACGGCGAGACGGTATTGGTTTTTGTCGCGCGGAAAAGGAAAACCGTTGACAAACCGGCCTGCGATCTTGTGTAACTACTCTATGGCAGACGAACCGCCGCCTCCGCCGCCAGTGACTGACTCGCCTAAATCAACCGGACTTCCTTCCAACATCGCGGCCGCGCTCGCCTGCATTCCGTTGGTCGGCGGCATCGTGTTTTTCATTTTGGAAAAGCGCGACCCGTTCGTGCGCTTCTACTCCATGCAAGCGATCGTCTTCGGTCTCGCCTGGTTTCTTTTCAATATTGTGTCCGCCATCGTGCACGCGATTTTCAGCGCAATTCCCGGGATCGGGGGCATTCTCGTCTTTTTCTGGGCGATCATCGCGGCGATTGTTCACATCGCATTCGTAGTGCTCTGGATCATCGCGACGGTGAAAGCGTTCACCGGTGTGCGCTGGGACATTCCTTACATCGGACCGATCGCGCGCAAACAGGTCGGCGAAAGTTAATTCGACTCACCGAGCAATTTCACAACCACTTCGGTCAGGATCAGTTCGTGATCGAGTTGCGTGGTGACTAGCTGAAGATTCGCCGCGAGACAGGCCTGCATTCCAGCGATCAACTGCTTGGTCGAAAAACGGTGTGCGTTCTGCGCGGCGATGCCGAGCGTCCACGCGTTGATCGCCCCATCTTTTTTGCGCGGCAAATGCGCGACCGCATCGGCCGGCAATCGATTCACCGCCGAAATAAATGGAAACGGCGCGTGCGGACGCGCCATCCGGTGGCGTTCCATCAAATCTTTCGCGAGCAGTAAATTGCGGACGGTTGGCAAAATCGCGACCAGCAAAATTCCAATCGTGCTTTCGCCTTGATCGAGAAGTTGGCGGACCAGTTCGAGCGCGCGCTCTAGATCGCGCTCGGCCAGTGCGTTGCTCAAATCAAAGATCACGCCTTCGCGCGTCAGGGGCACGAGCTCGCGGACAAGATCGACATTCACCGCGCGCTCTTTGTCGAGGTAGATGTCGACCTTCTCCAGCTCGTTCTCGATTTCGCGCGTATCGCCGCCGGTGAGAAGGACGAAAAGTTCGAGCGCGTCATCATCGAATTGCAGCTTTCGTTTCTTCGCGCGCGCGAGAACCATCTCCGTCGCTTCTTCTTCCCAACCACCGCGACTGGAATCGAGCTTGTCGAAAATCTGAAGTTCGGCCCGTTTCGCGAGCGCTTTGTAAAACGAGCGCCGCTTGTCGACGTCGATCGCGCTGACCAAAAACGTAATCTCCGATCCAAATCCGCCGTCGATCGTTTCGGCGAGTTCTTCGAGCGCCTCCTGCACCGCCGCCGAGCGTCCTTTTTGATCGTCTGCCAAAAAATTCGCGTTCTTGAGCCAGACGAGTTTTTCGCCGCCAAAAAACGGCAAGGTTCGCAACGCTTCGATTGTCGATCTTATCTTGGTTGCGGCTTGATCGGAGTTATCGGCCGCGCCGTCGATTATTTCCAAACCGAAGTCGCCTGCGTCTTTTTGTCTTAACTTTTCTGCCAGCTCCGCGGCCGTGTTCTTTATTTCGACATCGTCAGAACCAACGACGGCGTAGATTTTTGCGGCGAGCGGTTTGGCTTTGGTTTTTGGCATCGAGTTCCGATGCCAATCCTAATCATTGCTGGCTTGTTGCAAAGAAGTTCCGAGATCTTTCGAGGCGGAGTCGCGGAATTTTTCTTCTAATATCGCGACGCTGGCAAATTTTCCGGAGTAAAGTCGCGGCAAAACTGTTTGGAGCGGTTGATGGCGGGCGAGGGCGTCGAGCAAATTGAGAAAGCTCGGTTTGTCGGTCGTTGCGAGGAAACGGACGAGGCGCTCGGACTCATTATAAAATATGTGAACTTTGTCCGACGGTGGATAAGTGAAGGCGAGCAGCACGGGAAGAGGAATCAATTCCTGCGGCGCGATCGATTCCGAATGCGGTTTGCTGATGTAACCGCGAGCCCGTTGATAACTGGCGTGCGCATCTCTCGAGACATATTCGGCGAATCCTTCGTCCAACCAGCGAGGAATGCCGCCGGTATAAAAGCGATGCATCACAAGATGCGCAATTTCATGGCCGAGAAGGTTGCTGCTAAATTTGTAGGCCGGATCGCGCTGAATGAAGAGGCTTCCGTCGGAATGAATTCCCCCCGTCCACGGTTCTAATTTTCCGAAGCTTTGAAACTCGCGCCACTCTTCCGGTTTTTCGAAGATGTAGATGTGCGATTTCACGTCGGTGCCGGGTTGTTCGCGCTCCAATTCTTTGGCAATGACACGATAATAAAATTCGGCTTCGACTGAGACCGGCGTCGCGACGTAGCTGTGAGCGAAATGATAAATGAAATGTTCGGTCTCAGCGTGTTTCCATTGCTCGGGATGAATCGCGAGCGCTTTTTCGCCGAGCGGATTCGGATCGCGCTGGCTTAGCTGCGAGAACTCAACTTCGGACAGCGAACTTGATTCATTGATCTGGGCATTGCTCGTCGCTGTCGAGAGAATGGAAAGGACGAAGATCGACAACCAGCGCACGGCCGCTAAATGAAGCGAGTTCCGTGCGAGAGCGGGCTTACACGCGCGAGCGTCGGCGGCCCGGGTTGCGAGTGTATTTCACTGGGCGCCGTTTCGGTTCGATCTTGGTGATGCCGGCGCCGCTTTTCACTTCCATGATTTGGTCGCGCAAGAGCGCGGCGCGTTCGAACTCGAGACTTGCCGAGGCTTGCTGCATTTCGTTCTCGAGCTCGCGCAGCAATTCGGTGAGGTCGAAATCGCCGCCGACTTCGCGAATGACTGACGATTCGATTTCGCGGCCGCGCAAAATCGTGTGCAAACTTTCCTGGACTGCGCGTCGCACCGTTTGTGGCGTGATGCCGTGCTTTTCGTTGTATTCCATTTGCTTGCCGCGCCGATATTCCGAGATCGAGATCAAAGCTTCCATGCTTTGCGTAATCTGATCGGCGAAGAGCACGACCTCGCCGTTGATGTGTCGCGCGGCGCGGCCGGCCGTTTGAATTAGCGACGTTTGGCTGCGCAAAAATCCTTCCTTGTCCGCGTCGAGAATGCAGACGAGCGACACTTCCGGAAGATCGAGACCTTCGCGGAGCAAATTGATTCCGACCAAAATGTCGAACTCGGCGGCGCGCAGACCGCGCAAGATTTCGACGCGCTCGATCGTGTCGATGTCGCTGTGAAGATAACGCACTTTCAATCCGACATCGCGCAGATAATCGGCGAGATCCTCAGCTGTGCGTTTCGTCAATGTCGTGATCAACACGCGTTCGCCTTTCTCGACCCGCTGCCGGCAAAGCTCGATCGTGTCGTCGATCTGGTGCTTGAGTGGCTTGATCGTGATTTTCGGGTCGAGCAATCCGGTCGGCCGAATGATTTGTTCGACCACCAGCGGGGCGCCCGTTTCTTTAACCTCGAATTTTTCAGCGGGCTCGTCCGTGCGCGAAATTTTCGCGGCAGATTGCTGTAGCGGCGCTCTATGAGCGCCGTCTGTTTTATTTCGGCGGTCGTAGACCGACGCTACAGTTTCACCCGGCAGAACAAAGGGAACTGGTTCATCCTGCCCGATTCGCTGACGCTTGTGCGGCACGTAGCTTTTGTTTCCAACCACGCTGTTTTGAATTTCAAACTCAGCCGGCGTCGCGCTCACGTAAATAAGCTGGTTCGTCAGCTTCATAAACTCATCGAAGTTCAGCGGGCGATTATCGAGCGCGCTCGGTAAACGGAAACCGTAATTCACGAGAACAGTCTTTCGCGATCGATCGCCTTCGTACATTCCACCGATCTGCGGAATCGTGGCGTGTGATTCATCGATCACGACGAGAAAATCTTTCGGGAAAAAATCGATGATGGTGTACGGCTTCGAGCCGGGCGGGCGGCCGGAAAGATGGCGTGAATAATTTTCGATCCCGTTGCAAAACCCCATTTCCTGCAACATCTCGAGATCGTACTCAGTTCGGATCCGGAGCCGCTGCGCTTCGAGGAGTTTGTTCTGCGATTCCAAAACTTTGATCCGGTCTTCCAGCTCGGCGCGGATCGTTTGGAGCGCGCGGTTCAATTTGTCGGCCGGTGTAACGAATTGTTTCGCTGGAAAAAATGTGATCACGCTCAATGCGTCGTGCGCATGTCCGGTCAGCGGATCGAACCGCGTGATTGCGTCGATCTCGTCCCCGAAAAATTCAAGACGCACTGCTTCTTCATCAGCAGTCGCCGGGTAAACTTCGACGACGTCGCCGCGAACGCGGAATTTGCCACGCGAAAAACTGATGTCGTTCCGCTCGTAAAGCATGTCGACCAATCGCCCGAGGACTGCTTCGCGCGAAGTATGTTGCCCGCGTTTTACCGTCAGCGTCATTCTCTCGTAATCCTCCGGCGAAGTGACCCCGTAAATGCACGAGACGCTCGCGACCACGATGGTGTCGCGGCGCGTCAGCAGCGAGCTCGTCGCAGCCAGGCGCAAGCGCTCGATCTCTTCGTTAATGGACGAATCCTTCTCGATGTAAGTATCGGTCCGTGGAATGTAAGCTTCCGGCTGGTAGTAATCGAAATAGCTAACGAAATATTCGACCGCGTTTTTTGGGAAAAACTGTTTGAATTCGGAGTAAAGCTGGGCGGCCAGCGTTTTGTTGTGCGAAATGACCAGGGTCGGCCGATTCAATTCGCGAATCACGTTCGCAATGGTGAACGTTTTGCCCGAGCCGGTCACGCCAAGGAGCGTTTGATGGCGATTTTCGGCTTCAACAGACTTAATCAGCTTGGCAATCGCTTGGCTTTGATCGCCGCGCGGTTTGTAGTTCGATTCGAGCTGAAACGCCATCCGTCAATCTAGCACGACCGCGATGTTGCGCTTGTGAAACGGAAGCGGAAAGTCTTATTAGCAGTCCCTGAGTCTGTGAATTTTTTCCGTTTTTTCGCTGAGCTGAAACGTCGCCACGTTTATCGCGCGGCGGTCGCTTACGGGATGGTCGCGTGGCTGATTACTCAAGTCGCGACCCAAGTCTTTCCGTTTTTTGACATTCCAAATTCGGCGGTGCGTTTTGTCATCGTCGCGTTGCTGCTCGGATTTCCGATCGCGATGGCGCTGGCCTGGCTTTACGAATTTACCGGCGAAGGTTTTGTTCGGGAGGAAGATGTCGATCCAGAAACGCGGAAGAGTGCGCGGAGGCTGTGGGATTTTGTCATCATCGGCGTTCTGCTCCTCCTCGTGGCGGTCCTGGTTTATGGACGACTTCCATCTCGCAGCTCGAGTGGCGATCTGATTCCGGAAAAGAGCATCGCCGTCCTGCCGTTCGCGAACTTTAGTGACGACAAGCAAAACGCCTTTTTTGCTGACGGCATCCAGGACGACATCCTGACGGCGCTCGCACGCATTGGCAGTCTGCGCGTGATCAGTCGCTCATCAGTCATGCAGTTTCGCGATCCAACGAAGCATAATTTGCGGGAGATTGGAAAACTTCTCGGCGTTGCCAATCTTCTCGAAGGCAGTGTCCGCCGCGAAGGCAACAAAGTTGTCGTCAATGTCCAATTGATCGACGCGCTGAAAGATCGACATCTTTGGGCCAACCGCTACGAGCGCACGCTGGCCGACTCGTTAGGCCTTCAAGGCGAACTCGCCGGGCAAATCGCGGATGAGCTGCGCGTCACGCTTAGTCCAAACGAAAAGGCGCGCCTTGAAACCAAACTGACCGAAAACGCGGACGCTTATCTGGCTTATCTTCAAGCGAACCAAATCGAGCGAAATCCGGACACGTTGCTGGAAGATTTCAAGAGAGCCGATCAGCTTTATACAAGAGCGATCGCGCTCGATCCAAATTTCGCGCTCGCGCATGCGCGCCTCGCTTCCAACAGCGCGGCGATTTTTCATTTTTATGAACCGGTTGAAATTTGGAAGACGAAAGCGCGAAACGAAGCGGGACGCGCTCTGCAATTGCAGCCGAATCTCGCCGAAACTCATCTCGCTCTCGGTCAGTACAAATATTGGATCGACGCCGACTATGAGAGCGCGCTCGCGGAATTTGATAAAGCTGTGCAGTTGTCGCCGAATAACGGCGAAGTTGGCGGATTGATCGCTGCGATCAAGCGGCGGCAGGGGAAATGGCAGGAATCGCTCGATGCGTTTGCGCGCGCGAGCAAGATCGATCCGCAAAATCCAAACATCGTGCGCAACATTGTTTTCACGAACACCGCGCTGCGGCGCTGGCCGGAAGCTGCGCGCGCAGCCGAGCGGTTTCGCACGATGGCGCCGGCGTCAATGGTTGCGAAGATCCAGAGCGGCTATGTCGATTTTTGGTGGAAAGGCGACACCCATCGGTTGAAGTCGCTCCTCGCCGAAATTCCGGCCGGCGCCGATCCGGACGGCGAAGTGACGACGTGTTATTGGGACGTCGCGATGATTGAGCGCGATTACGCGGCGGCGAAACGCGCGATCGAAGCTTCGCCGCTAAACGAATTTTCGTATTTGAATGCGGGAGCAACGCCGAGGAGTTATTTCGAGGGGTGCGTTGCTCTGGCCCAAGCCGATGCGGCAGCCGCGCGAAGACTTTTCGAAGCTGCGCGTTCGAGCTTTGAAAATGGAGTGAAAGAATCTCCCAACAGCGCCGAGCGGCACGCTTATCTCGGTTTGCTTTACGCCTTTTTGGAACGCAAAGATGACGCGGTTCGCGAAGGCCGACGCGCGGTCGAATTGAAACCGGAATCCGTCGACGCTTACGACGGAGCAATTATGAGCGGAATTCTTGCGTTGATCTACGCGCGCTGCGGCGAAAAGGACCTTGTGTTTCCGTTGCTCGAACGCCTTGTGCAAACGCCGGGTCCAGTAGACAGCGCGGATTACAGCATCACGGTGAACGATTTGAAATTTCGCTGGGAATGGGACCCGATTCGGAACGATCCGCGCTTTCAAAAACTGATCGGCGCGAAACCGTAGCTACTGGAAAATCACGTCCTGACCGTGACCGTGCGAGCGAACGCCGTAATTGTGCAGATCGCGCGTGGCCAAATGCATTCCGAAAACCAGCATGGCAATCAGACCGAAATACAAGATCGACATCGTCCAGCGCTGCGTCGGCGTCACTTCATAATAGCGTTGCTCTTCTTCGGTTCGCTTTCGGAAGAGTGAGTAGACTCGCGGCAATGACAAAAAGATCATCAACCAAACAATAAAGTTCGGATATTTCCAGCCGAACCAGATGAGCACGGTAAATCCCGGCAGCCAGAGCCAGCGCGACATAGCGGTCACAATTCGTCCGCCGTCGAGCATGCCAACCGGCGTCAGATTAAAAAGGTTTAGAAAATAACCGAACCACGCGAGCGCGAAGAAAATCGGAATATCGCCGACTTCTCCGATCAAATTGCACGCAAACGCGCCTAACGAACCCAGCATCGGGCCGCCGATTCCTACACAAGCTTCCATCCAGGCGTTTCGCGGCGCTTCTTTCAACGCGATAAAGGCGCCCATGAATGGAATAAAAACCGGCGCGCCCACTTTGAGTCCGAATTTTTTCGCGACAATCAAATGCCCGCACTCATGGACGAGCAGGAGAAGAACAAAGCCGACGGCAAACTTCCAACCCCACATCATCGTGTAGACCCAGATCATGAGCAGCATGGTGCCGCCGGACTTGAGCAGGATCGGGAGAAATTTGAGCGCGGGAAGAATGAAGAATTTTAGTTTCGCGAAAAACTTCGCGATCACGACGCCGACCACCGCAACCGGGCCGAGTGCTTTCTTCAGCCGTGCCCACCAACTTTGCTGCGATGGATGCGCGGCGTCTGTTTCAATCAACTGGTCCATCCGAGGCTTCGACTAAAAGTCAGACTGACGGATTACGCAATTCGTTGAACGCGCCGCCGAGATTTGCCAGCACGTCGCTGGCGCGAACTGATTCTTCGCTCGCGCCGAGTTGAAAGATCGAGATCTCCGCGGCGCGACCGCACGCCCACGCGCCAATCCGGCCGGCGTCGTACATCGGCAATCCGCGTCCGGCAATTCCGGCGCAGACGCCAGTGAGCACGTCGCCCATTCCGCCGCTCGCCATCCCCGGATTGCCCGTGGTGTTGTAGCTGATCGGTTTTCCGCGTTCGCAAACAAGCGTGCGGCTTCCCTTGAGCAAAAGCGTGATCGGAAATTTATCGCAAAAGTTTCGCGCGATCCCGGCGCGCGCCATTTTCCCGACTTCCATCAAACGTTTCATTTCCCCGGGATGCGGCGTGAGCAATCGCGGACCACGGCAACTTCGCAAGATGTCGATCCGGTCCGCGAGAATGTTCAGCCCGTCCGCGTCAACAATCATCGGTTGGGTCGCGTTTTCTATGAGGCTCAAAATTCCCGACGCGCGATTTTTTCCAAGTCCCGGCCCAAGCGCCCAGACATCGATCTTTTCTTCGACAAGGTCGCGGTATTTGCGGACTGGCTTCACCATCGATTCGACTGGCGCGGCACTCGCAACGATGTCGTAGATTTCTTCCGGCACAAAAACTTCCACCAAGCCGGCGCCTGCGCGAAGAGCGCCTTCGGTCGTCATCAGCGCCGCTCCGACAAATCCTTTTGATCCGGCGACGACACCGATGCGGCCAAACTCATTTTTGTAGGCGCTGAACTTTCTCCGCGCCAGAAGTTGGCTGAGCGCGTCCGGACTCGCGGCCAATTCGTTCGGCGCGCTGACCTCCGGCCAAAGTCCGGGAAGAGGGACGATTTCGATTCTTCCGACGAAGTTGAGCGCCGGATCGACAATCAGCCCGTGCTTGATAAAACCGATCGTGACCGTGAAATCCGCGGCGACCGAATCTTCCGGATCGTGTTCGCCGGAATCAGCGTCGAGTCCGGTGGGAAGATCGACGGCAAAAACGAAAGCGTTATCTTCGCGGCGGAGCCGATTGATCTCGCGCGCGGCAGTGCGAATCGGTTCGCGCAGAAAAGATTTCGCGCCGGTGCCGAGCAACCCATCGAGAATGATCGTGTGCGGCGCGAGCTCGATTGTTTCCGGTGGTTTTTTGGCGTCGCGCAACGCTTTTAATTTTTTTTGGGTCAACTCGCTGCAACTTTCTTCCGGGAAGGGAAGGCGGGTGTCGATCTTCCAGCCGATGCGTTGCAATTGTTCCGCGGCAACGAGCGCGTCACCGCCGTTGTGGCCTTTTCCGGCAAAGACAATGCAAGTTGCCGGTTTCGAAAAAAATTGACGAACGGCGCGCGCAACCCCTGCGCCGGCCTGGTCCATCAATGTTTCAACGGTAATGCCGCGCGAAAAGGTTGCCGCCTCCGCTGCCTGCATTTGCGCCGAGCTTAACACGGGCGATTCCAACTAATCCTCCGTGCTCGCCGAGCTGGGTTTCTTTTTTTTGGTCGAGCTTTTCTTGTTCGACACTACCTCTGAATCGGACGATTTCTTCCGTTTGGAAGATGTCGATTTGGACGAACTCTTTGAGCGTTTGTGCTTCGAACGCACAAGATCGGGATCGCGAAAGTGCGTTTGATCGATGAACGGTTGGAGCGGGACAGTCTCCGGCTCCAATGCTGCGGAGGAAGAGTTGGAAGCAATTCTCATGGTGCCGGCGATGCGCCCGACCGAGGCACGGTTTTGGACTCCATGCGCAATTTCGAGAGCGAGTTTTTGGCGATAGGCAGAACTCTGCGCGTATTGCGCCTCGGTCGGATTGGTAAGAAATCCGCATTCAACTAGCACCGAGGGAATTCGCGTGTTGCGCAAAACAAAAAAACCGCGGCGTCGCACGCCGCGGTTTGCCGATGGCGCGCCGCCGGCCACGTAATAATGAATTGCCGAAGCAAGGGGCAAACTTTGCGAGCTGTAGAAGTAAGTTTCGATGCCACTGGCGCTGCGGCGAGGCGTGGCGTTGAAATGAATGCAAACGAAAATGGCATCGCGATACGCGTTGGCGATGGCAACGCGCGTGCCAAGCGGAATAAACACATCGCTGTCTCGCGTCATTACGACGCGATAGCCGTACGATTGAAGGACGGCTTTCAAACGCTGCGCAACGTCAAGATTCATTGTCTTCTCGTCCACGCGTTGGCCCGCAATTCCGCCGCGATCGAAACCGCCATGTCCCGCGTCGATGACGACTGTGGTCGATGGACGACTGCCTTCCGGCACGACGACGCGTTGTTGCGGCTTGGGGGTTGGAGTCGCGCGCGGTGCATTGACCCGCCGTTCGCGGGCGTCGAGCGAACTCGGCGCGGGCAAAGCATAAGCGTCGCGCGCAAACAGACACGCGGCGAGCAAGAGAGTGAAATAAAACCAAAAATGTTTTTGCATGAACTAATCGTCTTTCGGTGCGTTCGGCGGCCGCGCTGAAAGTTTCGGAGCGGTGACGCGTGTCTCTTGGTTCATGGGTCTGTCGATCATTCCGCCGGCAACTTTTACCACGCCGTCATCGGAATGGACAAGTCGCGGCCGCGTTTTCGTTTCGGCAAAACTGGCCCGGGAAACGAGTTTGCCATTCAAGCCAACTCGCGCGTAGGCCCAGGTCCGCGGCGCGGCGCAGTAAAGGACGTGAAGCTGATTCGCGCGGTCGAACTCGGCCTGCGGTTGATCGAAGCCGACCACCTGACCAAGCGAGTAGGTAGCGTAAACAATTCCGCTGTCCTTGTCTTCAACTCGGACGTAGAGCGACGTGTGGTCGGGAAAGCGGTTCGTCATGATCGAGTAAGTGCGCGCGTTCCCGGAAGTGTCTTCACTCTGCGGAACTCCCACGGTTTTTTGCCAGATCGGTCGCGCATCGGTGATTTCGAAAACTTTCGTCTGGGAATAAAAAAATTTGTTGAGGTCGGCAAAATAAATATGCGCGCGCACGCGATAAGTTCCGAAATCGTGCACACCAAAGAGCGGAGTCAGATTAATTTTTCGAGTGACGCGTTTGCCGGCGGCGACGTTGAGTGGCTCGGTCGAGGTTTTTGAAAGCGGCGCGATCGATTGATTTTCGTTCCCGTTAACTTCAAAACCGAACCACGCTTGTCCGTTTGAATCGCGAAGATCGACATCGCGCCCGGCGAGATTGGTGATAGTGAGATTCGCGACGACCGGTTCGTAAGCGATGTATTGCAGCCGCGGCAGTTTCAATTCGACTTGAATCTGTCCGAAGGCGTTGCCGGCAAAAAAGAAAAGTGCGATCAACGCCGGCCTCATGAAAACGTAAACTACCGTAAACAGCCTTAGTTGCATAGATCAGGCCGATTGCCGCTGCGATTTTGGTTGCTCGTTCGCGGTCACGATGTCGATCAAAACCTCGTTCCACTGCGCATTGATGGTTTCGAGCGGCGGCCGAACGCTGCGTTCGTAAGCGAACTCGAGGGACTCCCAGTTCACGATCTCGGCCAGGGCGTCGCGGCCGCGGAGCGAGCTGGTTTCGGCATGGACAATTTTTCCGCTACGAAGAAAAACCAGGCCGCTCTTTTCTTCTTTCACGAATTGCACCGCGCCGTTGCACCGGCTCAGGCAACACATTTGCAAAACATCGGCCACATGAAAAAGATCCGGCGAGTCCGGCGGCGCTTTCTCGGCCCGCTCGATCGTATCCAGCAAATCGTCGCCCTCGATCGGTTCCGGAAAAATTTTTGATTTTGGAATCTCGAGGCGGCGCTCAGTTGCGGCGTAATTTGGAAAAAACAAAACCTGGAGCGCGGGAAAAAGTTCGCTCAGAGAAGAACCGAGTGCGAGACCGTCAATCCCCTCGGCTTCGAGTTGAGTCAGAAGAAGGTCGCAACATTGGTGACGGCGCGCCCAATCCATCGCCGCGCGATCGCTCGTGACGAGATCGCACGCGTGACGCGTGTAGCTTTTCACCATTTGCATCAGCGCCTCGCCCATTTCGGGGTCGCGGTGCACGATGAGCAATTGCATTACTGCGGCGGAGCGGTGAAAGGAGCGGGGAAGAGAGTTAAGAGCTTGGACGGTTCGGCGCGTTTGTCTTGAAGCTGATCATTATAATAAACGCGCACGATGTAACCAAGATATTTACGATTGCCTTCGGGCGGCGGGCTTGCTTTCAATGGCTTGCCTTTCTTGGCCGGATTAATCGCTGCCGCCGCCGCCGCCAGATCGGCCTCGGCTGATTTTGCTTTCGATTTTGGCCGGATGTAAGTCACGGCCAATGTTTCGCTGCTGCTGTTGGCCCAGTCGTGATTTGGCGTCAGCCATTCGTAACTGACGTCCGCGTCGGTCAGCTTGATGTCGTTGTCCCCAACCGTGTCGTAAAAGAAAACCTGGATTTTCACTTTGGTGTGGTCGATCACCGCACCTGGGCGTTTTCTCACCGCGATACGCAGCATCAAGTTCGTTTCCGAATCCGGGTCGGGCGTTTCGGAAGC
>Ga0070707_100001741_pt1 | contig 20965 bp, 22 predicted proteins | sample KBSK5502metaG_FD_65468 | JGI IMG/M metagenome (GOLD analysis project Ga0070707, IMG submission 65468) | Corn, switchgrass and miscanthus rhizosphere microbial communities from Kellogg Biological Station, Michigan, USA - KBS K5-50-2 metaG | ecosystem: Host-associated > Plants > Roots >...
CGTGGTCTTCCACGTTCGCGTGGAAGATCCGAAGCTCCTCGAGGCGGTCGAGGTCCACGGTGTGGAAGGGACCGCCGGGCGTGAGGGCGTGGATGGGCAGGGCCTGGAAGCAGGAGCGCCCCGCCTCGGGCCGCTCGGTCACGAGCACGAAGTAGAGGTTGGGCCACTGGCGACGGGCCAGCTCGAGCACCGAGCGGTCGCCCCGCTGATTCTCCACCGAGACGAACTGCTCGATCGACGGCCGGTACTTGACCTCGACGAGAATGTCCAGGTGCAGTCCGCCGTTCGCCCCGAAGCCGACGATGAAGTCGGGGGAGAAGTCTTCACGCCCGACGCGCAAGGGCAGGTGCTCCGCGCTGAACGGGTGGATGCTACAGCGCGCGCGCCGGAAGATCGACTCCACCAGTGCCTCGGCGATACGGCTCTTGGCCTCGAGAAGGTCCATGACCTCTCCCCGCCGTACAAGTCGGGAACCGACACCGCCCGTACGCGTTGATCATACGGGGAGGGACGGGCAAAACCGGCGCGAAAAAACGCGTTCCGCGCGCCGGCCGGGGACTTATCGTTCCGCCGTGGGTGCCGTGATACGCTGCCGTTCACCGGCCACGCCGAGTCTCACCATCACAGGAGGAGGAGCTTCATGGGACCGATGACGAAGGAAGGACTGACGCGCCGCCAGATGCTGAGGGCGAGCGGCACGGCCGCCGCCGCGGGCTATGCGCTCTCGGTCGAGACGGTGCTCGCCCAGGCGATCAAGACCGATACCCAGGGGATCGTCGCGGGCGATCAGGTCGTCAAGATCGGCAGCTACAACATGACCGTGTACGAGGCGCATCCCGCGAGCGGCACGAACCACCCGATCCTCCTCGTCGTCTCGGAGATCTGGGGCGTGCACGAGTACATCAAGGACTGCGCCCGGCGCTTCGCCAAGGAGGGGTATCACGCCGTCGCGCCCGAGCTCTTCCAGCGTGAGGGCGACGTGAAGAACATCCCCAACATCCAGGACGTCCTCAAGATCGTCCTCGCGGTGCCGCGGCCCCAGGTGCTCGGCGACTGCGCGGCGGCGGTCGACTGGGCGAAGACGCGTCCGAACGTGCGCAAGGATCGCGTGGGGGTCACGGGCTGGTGCTGGGGTGGCTCCACCACCATCCACGTGGCGGCCACGAACCCCGACATGAAGGCCGCGGTCGCGTGGTATGGGCCGCCGGCCCGCCCGTACAAGGCACCGTCCGGCGACGTGACGGGCTTCGACGTGGCCAAGGACATCAAGATCCCGTTCCTCGCGCTCTCCGGCGAGACCGACCAGAACCCGAAGCCGGAGGATACCAAGCGTCTCGGCGAATTGATCAAGCAGGCCGGCAACCCGAACGTCGAGATCGTGGTCTATCCCGGCGCCGGCCACGGCTTCCACGCCGACTATCGTCCCTCCTACAACGCCGCCGCCGCGGCCGATGGCTGGAAGCGCTGCACCGGCTGGTTCGAGAAGTATTTGAAGGCCTAGCGACCCGGCTCGAAGCGTAGTAGGGCGGGGGCTTGTCCCCCGCCGGGACGTCCGACGGCGGGGGACAAGCCCCCGCCCTACGTGACTACTCGAGACTCTTCCGGCGGATCTCCTCGAGAAGGGCGTCCGGTACGCGGAGGAACGCCTCGACGACGGCGGGATCGAAGTGGCTGCCGGCGCAGCGCTTGATCTCGGCCTGGGCCGCGTCGAAGGGGATGGCCGTCGAGTACGGGCGGTCGAACGTCATTGCGTCGAACGCGTCGACCACGGTGAAGATGCGCGCGCCGAGGGGGATCTCGTCGCCCCTGAGCCCGCGGGGATACCCCGACCCGTCCCACTTCTCGTGATGGCAGTAGATGATGGGGACGGCGCCCTTCAGGAAGGCGATGCCCTCGATCAGGCGCTTGCCGATCTCGGGATGTCGCCGCATCGTCTCCCACTCCTCCGGCGTCAGGCGTCCGGGCTTGAGCAGGATGGCGTCGGGGATTCCGATCTTGCCGATGTCGTGCAGGAGCACCCCGTGCTCCAGGTCGGGGATGTCCGCCTCGGGCATACCGTACTCGCGCGCGGTGGCCAGCGCGTACCCATGGACGCGGCGGGAGTGTGCCTCGGTGCCGACGTCGCGGGAATCGAGCGCGGAGCCGAGCGCCTCGAGCGTGGCGCGATAGGCCGCCTGCAGGTTGCGGGTGGCCTCCTCGACGCGTTGCTCGAGCAGGGCGTGATAGGCGCGGCGCTCGATGAGGAGCTGCCGGCGCTCGAGCGCGCGCTCTGCCGCGAACAGCAGCTCGTCGACGTTCACGGGCTTCATGATGAAGTCGTAGGCCCCGAGCTTCAGGCTGTCGATGGCCGTCTTCACGTCCGGCGCGCCGGTGAGGACGATGACGGCGGCATCGCCGTCTTCGCGGCGGATCCCCTCCAGCAGCGCGATGCCGTCCATCACGGGCATCTTCAGATCGGTCACGACGAGTGGGGGCTGGTCGGTGCGGAACACCTGCAGGCCGTCTTTGCCGTTGCTGGCGAGCGCACAACGGTAGTTCGCGGAGAGGAAGATCTGGTGCAGGACCTCCCGGACCTGCGCGTCGTCGTCGACGATCAGGATGTGGCGGTTGTCCACTCAGGTTCCTTTCTGGGGTGCCGACGCAGCCACTTGATTCTTGCCGCCGCGCTTGGCGGCGTAGAGCGCGTCGTCGGCGGATCGAATGAGGTCCTCCGACGTCGCGGCTTCGTCCTCGGGCAGGCTGGCGATGCCGAAGCTCGCGGTGATCGCCTTGCCGTGGGAGAAGGGATAGGTCGAGATGATCTGCCGGATACGATCGGCGTACAGCCGCGCGCCCCCCTTCGAGGTCTCCACGAGCAGGACCGCGAACTCGTCGCCGCCGTAGCGCGAGACCACGTTGATGCCCCGGGAGTGCTTCATCAGGATCTGCCCGATGTCGCGCAACGTCTCGTCGCCGACCACGTGGCCCATGTCGTCGTTGACGGCCTTGAAGCCGTCGAGATCCATGAGCACGAGGGAGACGGGGTGGTTGAAGCGACGGTACCGCGACATCTCCTCCTCGAGCCGCACGGAGAAGAAGCGGCGGTTGTAGAGGCCGGTGATGTCGTCCTTGAACGACGTCTCCTTCAGCCGGGCATTGGTGCTCTCGAGCTCCTTGTAGGCACTGTCCAGCCGCGTCGCGAAGCTGTTGATCTCGGCCGCTTGCTGCTCGACCGTCTCCAGCATCTTGCTGAACGAGGACACGAGCGTGCTCACCTCGTCCCCCCGCTCCACCAGCTCACCGATCCCCCGCTGGTCCGCGAGCATCCTCGCCAGGCGCTCCATCGCTCGCCCGAGATCCCAGATCACGTACCCGCCCGCCAGCATGGCGAGCAGCGTGAAGAAGAGGAGCGCCTGGAGGGAGAAGAAGCGCACGGAATCCATCGGATTCATCCCGGGCAGGATGTAGGCGTGCGTGACATAGGCCAGCACGACGAGCGGCAGGACCGACGAAAATAGCAGCGCGACGTAGATCCGGGACTGCAAACGTCGCCCGGCCAGCGCCACGTCGGAGCGACTTTTATCCGCCATACCAGGATTATTCTGTTGCCGACGCACGGTGTCAATGTCAGAAGTCCCGCCGGGGCTAAAGCGGCGTGAAGATTGATGCAGATATGCGTTGAGCAACGGTGGAGGGGACGGCAAATCGCGGCAGGGCGTGCCACGAAAAGCAACCCAGCCGCAACCAGCTTCGTGCCCAGATCCACGGTCCCGGAAGGCGAGGGGTACCCGCCCTAGCCCCTCATTCTCGTGAAGCAGCGGAACGACAGCGAGGTGCCCGTTCCTGAAAACCCCGGTGTCGACTCGTCGGGGGCCCGTTGTGCCGATCTCGGGCATACTCAGGTCGGAAGGATGGGATGAAAAAGGTGGACCAGTGGGTCAAGGGACTCGTGCCCGCGGTGTGCGATGTCTCCGTGACGAACGTCTGCAACGCGACCTGTGACTTCTGTTCGTATGCTCGCGACAAGAATATCGTGCGTGACCGCCGCTGGATCGAACGAACCGGACTGGCTCGCGCTTTGCCCATCCTGCATCGGCGGGGCATTCGTTATCTCAACTTCCAGGGTGGTGAACCCCTGCTCCATCCCGACATCGCGGGCATGGTCGCGGACGCTCGCGCCGCCGGCATACGGCCAGCGCTGATCACGAATGGCTGGCTGTTGCCGCAGAGACTCGAGGCGCTCGTCGCCGCGGGGCTCGGAACGTTGATCGTATCGATCGATAGCCACTCGATGGCCGAGCACGAGCGGAATCGAGGCCTGCCGGGTCTCGGGGAGCGCATCCGCCTCGGCTTGATAGCCGCCCGTGAGCATGGCCTGGTGCGACTCGCCTGTGTGACCGTGAACCGCCTCGTCGACTACGGCCAGCTCCCCGACCTGTTGAGGAGTCTCGGGTTCGACGCGGTCACCTTCTCCTATCCGCGCCGCGAGCGCTTCGGCTCGACCTCGCTCGTGTACAGCGAGGAATCAGAGCTTGTTGCATTCGAGCGGGAGGAGCTGATCCACGCCCTCGATGCCATCGTGGCGACCAAGAGACGCTTTCCGGTGATGAATCCGACCGCGTCCATCGCCGACATCAAGCGCCACGTCCGGGGCGAGCATGAGCGTTTCCCATGCGTCGGGGGGCACAAGTACTTCTACCTCGATTGGAATCTCGATATTTGGAGATGTGAGGCGTGGTCGAAGCCATTCGGCTCGGTTTTTGACCTCGACCGCGTCGAAGATCAGCGTGATCGCTGCACCGCATGCACGATGACATGTTACCGGGATACCAGCGTCCTGATGCATGCGGGGGTGGCGGTCGCGGACGCGGTGACGGCGATGGCGAGTGGCCACCCCGTCCAGGGGGCCAGGTTGCTGCTGCGGCGCAGTGTCGCGCAATCTCTGCGCTCCATCGCTGCGGAGGCCGCCACCATCGTCCGCCTGAAGTAGGCCACCGCGGCGGCCCCCAAGGCCCGCCTCGTGGAAGCGGATGAAGTTGTGCAGGAACAATCAGCACTTGCGCCACGCACGGTGTCAATGTCAGAATTTTCAGCGACTTATGCTTGACAGCCCCCGGCAGGTCCTCGATTGCGTGGGGTTGTTCTGTCCGATGCCGATCCTCAAGACGCGGGAAGCGATGCGCGGTATGGCGGTCGGCCAGGTCCTCGAGATGCGGTCCGACGACCCGGCGTCGGAGGCGGACATGAAGAGCTGGGCTGCCCGCACGGGGAACGAGCTGGTCGCCATCGAGAAGCATGGCGCGGTCTACCACTTCATCGTCCGCAAGACGGGCTGACCCGGCGCCCGTGGCCCTGAATCGGGTCTATCTGGACTACGCGGGATGTGCACCCGTGGACCCGCGCGTGGTCGCCGTGATGCGGCCGTTCCTCGAAGGCGGCGTCGGGAACCCCTCGGCCGTGCACTCCCTCGGCCTCGAAGCGCGGGCCTCGCTCGACGGCGCTCGGGTGAAGGTGGCCCGCCTCTTCGGCGGCGCTCCCCCGGGGGTCATCTTCACGGCCAGCGCCACCGAGGCCAACAACCTCGCCATCCGGGGCCTCGCCGCGCGCGCGCCGGGACGGCACCTCGTGACCTCCGCGGTCGAGCACATCTCGGTCCTCACCAGCTGCCGCGAGCTGGAGAAGCACGAGTACACCGTGTCCTACGCGCCGGTGGACGGTGAGGGACGCGTCGATATCGAGGCCATCGCCCGCGCCCTCCGGCGCGACACCGTGCTCGTGTCGGTGGTCGCGGCGAGCGGCGAGATCGGGACGGTGCAACGGCTGCGCGAGATCGGGCGCATCGCGCGCGAGCGGGCGGTGCCCTTCCACGTCGATGCGGTGGGCGCCCTCGGCCGGGTGCCGCTGTCGGTCCACGATTGCTGCATCGACTTGCTGACCCTGTCGTCGAACGATCTCTACGGGCCGCCCGGCGCCGCCGCGCTGTGGGTGCGCGACGACGTCAAGCTGGCGCCGCTCACGCTGGGCGGGGCGCAGGAGCAGGGCTATCGCGCGGGGACCGAGAATCTCCCCGCGATCGTCGGCATGGGCGTGGCCGCGGATTTCGCCCGGACCGAAGGGCCCGGCGAGGCCGCCCGGCTCGTGGGGCTGCGCAACCGGCTCATCGACGGCCTGCTGTCGCGGGTCGAGGGCAGCCGACTGACGGGGGCGCGGGGCGCCGAGCGGCTGCCCCATCACGTGAGCCTCGTGACCCCGGGCGTCAAGGCCGACGCGGTGCTGATGGAGCTCGACTTCCGCGGCGTCTCGGCCTCGTCGGGCTCCGCGTGCGCCACGCTCACCGGCCAGCCGTCACACGTGCTTCGCGCCATCGGATGCGACGACCTCACCGCGGAGGCGTCCCTCTGCTTCACCCTCGGGCGGTGGACCACCGCGCAGGAGATCGACGTCGTGATCGATGTCCTTCCCGGGATCGTGCGTCGCTTGCGCCAGCTCGCACCGTAGTGAGGCTGGTTCTGTTCGACGTGGATGGAACGCTCGTCACCGCGGGCGGTGCGGGACGGGTGGCGCTCCGACGTGCGCTCGCCGAGGTGTACGGGACGGTGGGCGACATCGATCGCTACGACTTCCGCGGCAAGACCGATCCGCGCATCGTCCTCGATCTTCTCGCCGCCGCGGGATGGTCCGAGGCGGACATCCGCGCGCGCCTGTCGTCCTGTTTCGCGGCGTATGTCCGCGAGCTGGACGCGCTGATCGGCGACGGCGGGCGCGTGCGCGTCATGCCCGGCGTCGCCGACGTGGTGTCCGCGCTGAGCGCCCGCGAGGACACGCTCGTCGGCCTCCTCACCGGGAACATCGAGCCAGGGGCGCGCGTGAAGCTCCGCCCGACAGGGCTCTGGCCGTTCTTCCGCGTGGGCGCCTTCGGCTCCGACGACCACGACCGCCGACGACTGCCCGCGATCGCGCGCGACCGGGTGCGCGCCCTCATCGGGCACGAGATTCCTTTCGAGCGCGTGACGATCATCGGCGACACGCCGCTCGACGTGGACTGCGCCCGCGGGTGCGGCGCCGTCGCCGTCGCCGTGGCGACGGGCAGCTACCCCCAGCCGGAGCTGGCGGCCTGCGGACCGGATTTCTTGTTCGGCGACTTCTCCGACGTCGGCCGCGTCGTGCAGGCCCTGTGCGGGTCCTGATACTCGTCCCGCTCTGGCTGCACGTGGTCGGCATCGTGGTGTGGCTGGGCGGGGTCGTGTACCAGGCGCACGGCCTGCTGCCGGCGGCCCGTGGTGGCGACGCCGCGACGTTCGCCGACGCCGCGCGCCGGCAGCGTCCGATCGCCTGGACGGCGCTGAGCCTGGTCGTGCTGACCGGGTTCTACAACGTCACACGGCTCGGCCCGCTCGAGCACGTGATGGAGAGCGGCGCCGGGCTCATCCTCGCCGGCAAGTTCATCCTCGTCCTCATCGTCGTGGCCATCGCAGCCCAGCGCGACTTCACCCACCTCGTCCGCCTCCGCCTGTCCCTGACGACTGGCGCCGACCCACTCCCCATCCTCACCGCGATCGCCCGCATCGACCGCCTGACGATCGTCCTGGGAGTCATCATCATCTACCTCGGCCTCGCGATTTCTCGCTCCTAGCTTTTTCGAGCGCGGGCCCGCCGAGCCTAAAGCCCGGTGATCGTGATGCCGGAGTTCTTGAGCTTGTACCGGCGGTTGATCGTGGCGAGGACGGCCGTGATCGCCTCGAGGGGCCCCGCGTTGGAGAGGGGACCGACATCGAGCACGCGCAACCCCATCGACGTGCCGAGGACGGTCACCGCTTCCTTGGCGATCGCGTCGTTGCCGCACATGAGCAGATCGCACGCGATGTCGTGATCCGTCTCGGCGAGCTCGTGGGCGGCGATGTGGTGGAAGGCCGCGACCACCCGTGCGTCGGGCAGCAGCCCCTGCGCCTGCTCGGCGGACGAGCCCTCGGGCGGAGGCGTGAACAGCCGCGGACCGCCGAAGGTCAGCGGCACCACGGCGCTGATCACGACCTTGCCGCGGGTCGCGTCGCGCACCTCGGGCAGCGTCGCGGCGAGGCCCATGGCGGGGACGGCCAGCACGATGACCTCCCCGAGCTCGGTGGCCTCACGGTTGGTGTGACCGATGATCGGCAAGCGCTTGCTCAGCTCGCGCAGCTCGGCCGCCTTCGCGCGCGCCCGCTCCGCGTCCCGCGACCCGATGATGATCGAATGCCCCACCTGCGCCCACCGCAGCGCGAGCCCCGCCCCTTCCTTCCCCGTCCCCCCAAGAATCGCAATGTTCATGGCGCTCCTGAATATACGGCCCAACGCCCAGGCCGATCAAAAGGGTCCAGATGCTAGGCGGCCGCAGTGCGAGGTGAGCGCCGGCATCCGGCGCGAGCCGAGCGGTGAAATTGCCGAAATCTTCGACCATTGAAGCGTCGGCCATTTTCATCGGCGTGGCTAGCGGAACAGGTCGCGGGCGGGATCGCGGATCAGCGGCTTCGAGCCCTCCTCGCCCGGCTCCAGATGGAGACCGCGCACGATCGCCACCGGCACCCGATCGAGCTTGCCCATCACCAGCTCCGCGGCACCGGCCAGCTCGTCCGCGATGGCCAGGATCGTGGCGGTGAGGGGACGGCCCGCGGGGTCCGTCTCGCCGAGGTAGCTCCGCAGCGTCGCGACCCCGCTCGCGCCGATGGCGACGTTCGTGAGGCCCTCACGCCACGGACGGCCGAACGTGTCGGTGATGATGACGGCCACGTCCACGCCGGCCAGCTGCCGGATGCGCTCGCGCAGCGCGCGCGCCGACCGGTCGGCATCCTCCGGGAGCAGCACCACGCAATCGTGATCGACGTTCGATTGATCCACGCCGGCATTGGCGCAGATCCAGCCATGGTGCGTCTCGGTGATGACGACGGTCTTGTCCATGCGGACCACGCGCCGCGACTCGCGCAGGATCACTTCCAGCAGCCGCGGGTCGCGCCCGAGGCCGGCGGCCATCGCGCTCGCGATCGCCGAGGGGTGCACTTCGTCGAGACGGACGATCCGGCCCTCGGCCTTGGAGATGATCTTCTGGCCAACGACGACGATGTCGCCGGCCTGCAGCGGCGTGCCCTGGCCCGCGGCGGCCTCCACGAGGAGGCGCCCCACGTCGTCCTGCGGTCGCACTTCCGGCAGACCCTGGACGCCGACGATCTCGTAGCGGGGAGGACCCGATCGCGCGGCTCGATCCGTCATACCGTCAAACGGTCGCCGATACTCCAGCCCGCGAGCAGACGGCTGCTCTCCGTCGTCGGGCCGCCCGCCAGCAGCAGGGCCAGATCGTCGGGACCGTCGATGTCGAGCCCGAGACCGGGCAACATCAGGACGCACGGCGCGAGCCCGCGCTCGCGCGCCGTCCGCAGGTGGTTCTCGAACGACGGCTCGCCGAAGGTGAGCGGCATCGTGGCCGGCGGCGCCAGCGCCACGCCGTTGGTGCCGAGGCCCGAGCGCGACGGCGCGAAGACGGCGGCCGGCGGGCCGCCCGCGGCGCGCGCCACCAGCAGGCCGATCTCCTCCGCGGTCACGCAGGGCGTATCGCCCGGGATGGTGGCGAACACGTGCGCCCCGCGCGCGGTCGCCTCGCGCTGCGCGGCGGCCACGGCGGCCGTGTGACCGTGATTGAGCTCTTCCCGCACCACCTCGACGCCGAAATCGCGCGCGATCGCCGCCACCTCGGGGTCTCGCGTCACGACCCACCGTGCGTCGAGCGGCGCGGCCACGAGCGTGCGCAGCACGTCGTGGAGCATGGCGCGCGCGAGCGCCATCCGCTCGGCCGGCGAGAGCGCGCCGACGAGCCGTTGCTTGGCGTTGACCAGGTCCTTGACCGGCACGGCCACGACGTTCATCGCGCCGCCGCGTCGAGGACGCGCCGGGCCAGCGCGGCTTCGCTGGCCCGGTCCGTCATCAGGATGTCGTCGATGACCGCCTGCACCCCGACGGCGTGCAGCGCGGGCGTCATGCCCCGGTCGCGTCGATCGATGAGGAGGGTGTCGAGCCATGGCGAATACGCGCGCGCCACGCCGAGGACGGAGACCGGTAACCCCCGCGCCGCCATGAGCTGTCCCGCCGGCCCGCTCACCGCGGCTCCGTCCACGATCGGGCTCACCGCCACCACCGGCGCCCGGGTCTTCGCGAGCGCGGCGGTGATGCCGGGAATCGCCACGATCGGCCCGATCGACGTCACGGGATTCGAGGGACAGACGACGACGACGTCGGCGTCGCCGATCGCCGTGAGCACGTTCGGCGCCGGGCGCGCGTCCGCGGCGCCTTCGTAGACGACCTCCAGCACATCCACCTGGGCCTTGTCGCGCACGAAGTATTCCTGGAACGACAGCCAGCCCGCGGGCGTCCGGATGCGGGTGCGAACGCGATCGTCGCTCATCGGCAACAGCGCGGCGCGCACGCCGAGACGCCGGGCGATCTCCGCCGTGGCCTGCGACAGCGGGCGGCCGGCCCGCAGGGCTTGCGTGCGCGCGAGGTGCGTGGCGAGATCGCGATCGCCGAGCGCGAACCACGTCGGCTCCTCGAGGACGGCCATCGACTCGAGGCAGTGAAAGGTCTCGGCGGCGCGCCCCCAGCCGCGCTCGACGTCGAGGCGGCCGGCCAGCGCATACGTGATCGTGTCGAGGTCAGGGGAGACGTGCAGCCCCCACACGTCGGTGTCGTCGGCCGTGTTGACGATGACGGTAAGGTCCGCCACCCCCGAGGCGATGAGGCCGCGCAAGAACTTCGCCGCGCCCGTGCCGCCGGCGAGCGCCGTCAGCCGCATGGATGATCCGCGGGGCACGTCGAGGCCTCCGACGTTACGGAACGCGAGGCGCTTCGCGGAACGTCCACAGCGCGCTGCCCCCGCGCCACGCGTAGAGCCCTACACCCGGCCGGCCGGTCAGCGCCGGCGGCAACGCGCTTTCCGGGACGGGAATGAACCCGTAGCGAATCCACACGCGGTCGAGACCTTGCGGGCGAGTGAAGACGGTCTCGCCCCCGAGGGCGGTGGCATGGTCGAGGGCCACCGCCACCAGCTGCGCGGCGACCTCGAACGCCTCGGCGGTGTCCGCGCCGACGACGGGCCCATAGAGCATGACCGCCCGCTCCACTCGCTCCGCGACGACGGCGGCCACGAGTCGCTCAGCGGCCGCCACCACCCCATGGGCGCCCCATGCGAAGGCGAGCGTGGCGGTGTCCGGCCACCGCACGGCGGCGAAGTCGAAGAGTGGACGTGCCGTGGACGCGTCGGGCAGCGGCCGATAGCCCAGACCCTGCCAGACGCGCGGCTGCGTCGCGGAAGCGAGCGAGGGGCCGGGCGCGAGCCCGACTCCGGATGTGGAGATCCCAACATCCGGGGCAGCGTCCCGCCGGGGCGCGGGACGGCGCCCCGATCTACTTCTTGCCAAGCACCGTGTCCTTGAGGCTCTTGGCGAGGCGGAACTTGCACACGCGCTTGGCCGGGATCTTGATCGGCTCGCCCGTTTGCGGATTCCGTCCGATGCGCGCCTTGCGATTGGCGAGGACGAGCTTGCCGAAGCCCGGCACCACGAAGCCGTTCTTCGCTTCCTTGGTCGCGAGATTCAGGATCTCGTCGAAGATCTCCGCGATCTGCTTCTTCGTCAGGTTGGTCTTCTGCGCGAGGTGTCCGAGCGTCGCGGACTTCGTCATCATCTTGGCCACAGGTCGTCCTCCTTCGGGCGGATGGAATGTGGGCTGCATTAATACCACAGGCCGTCTGACACGGCTACCGTTGCGTGAAGCGAAACGCTCCCGAGGCGACGAGCCGGCGATACGACCCGAAGCGCGACTCGGCGTCCTGCACGGTGTCGAGCGGCGACGTCTCGTCGTCGCCCTCGGCGTACTCGCGCACGATGTTGTAGAGCGTGTCGCGCTGCGCGGGCACGCGCCCGGCGTCGCGGATGAGCCGCTTCAGCTCCGCGGGAGGGACGAGCTGGCCGTACTGCGCTCCCGCCGAGGTCGAGATCGACTCGTTGATGAGCGTGCCTCCGAGGTCGTTGGCGCCGACGGTGAGCAGGAGCTGACAGAGCTTGGGGCCCTCCTTCACCCACGACGCCTGGATGTTCCGGAACGTCGGGCCTAGCATGAGACGCGCCAGCGCGTGCATCAGCACGACCTCGACACCCGTGGCGCCCGGGCGGACGCCGGGCACGAGCTGCTTCGAGTACATCGGGGCCTCGGAGTGGATGAGCGAGAGCGGGACGAACTCCGTGAAGCCGCCCGTCTCCTTCTGCACGTCGCGCAGGAGCGCCATGTGCCGCACCCAGTGCGCGGGGGTCTCGACGTGCCCGTACATGATCGTCGACGTCGTGCGGATGCCGAGCGCGTGGGCGGTCGTGATCACCTCCAGCCACTGCTCGACCGTGATGCGCCCGCGGGCGATCACGTCGCGGATGTCCTGATCGAGGATCTCCGCGGACGTCCCCGGCAGCGTGCCGAGCCCCGCCTGCTTCAGCTCGGTGAGGTACTCCTTGATGGGCAGGCCGGAGCGGACCGAGCCGTAGAGGATCTCCTCCGGGGAGAAGGCGTGCAGATGGATGTCGGGCAGCACGCGCTTGATGGCTCGGCAGAGATCGATGTAGTAGCGCCCGTCGAGCTTCGGCGGCAGCCCGGCCTGGATGCAGACCTCCGTCGCGCCGAGGTCCCAGGCCTCCTGGGCGCGCCGCACCACCTCCTCCACGGGGAGGAAGTAGCCTTCCTCCTCGCGATGGTCGCGGCTGAACGCGCAGAAGGTGCAGTGCTTGATGCAGACGTTGGTGAAATTCACGTTGCGGTTGACCACGAACGTGACCACGTCCCCGGCCTGGCGCCGTCGCATCTCGTCGGCCACCACGCCGACGGCGGCGAGGTCACGACCCCGAGCTTCGGCCAGCCGCAGGGCCTCGTCGACACCGACCTCGTGGCCGTCGAGGGCGCGGCCGAGCGCGCGACGGACGTCGAGCGACGCCCAGTCGAGCAGGGATTCCGGGTTACCAGCTGCGCCAGTGCTCATGGCTCTCCTTGACGAGGCCCCCATCGTCGACGAGCGCGTCGACGCGGGGCCGCAGCGCTTCGGCGACGAATTCCGGCCGCCGCGTGAACTCGGGATAGACGGCGAGGCGTTCGCGGAAGCCGAAGCCCTCGCCCTCGGTGGCGCGTCGCAGATCGGGGATGAGCGGCCACGGCCGCTCCGGGTTGATGTGATCGAGCGTGAGGGGCGAGATTCCGCCCCAGTCGTTGAGCCCCGCCGCCAGCAGCCGCGGGTAGACCCGGGGCGACAGGTTCGGCGGCGCCTGAAGATTCACGTCGGGGCCGAGCACGAGCCGCGCGACGGCCAGCGTCCGCACGAGGTCCTCGAACGACGGCTCCGGGGCCTCCCGCATGGGGATGCCCGGCTTCGCGCGGAAATTCTGGATGATCACTTCCTGGATGTGCCCGTAGCGCTCGTGCAGGTCGCGGATGGCGACGAGCGCGTCGACGCGCTCGCGCGCGGTCTCCCCGATGCCAATGAGGATGCCCGTGGTGAAGGGGATCTGCAGCTTGCCGGCGAGCGCGATCGTGCGCAGGCGGCGCGCCGGGACCTTGTCGGGCGCGTTGTCGTGCGCCATCCCCGGGCCGAGGAGCCGCTCCGAGACCGTCTCCAGCATGATTCCCATGCTGACCGTGACCTCGCGCAGCGCGGCGAGATCGCGCTCGCCCATGACGCCGGGATTGGCATGGGGCAGGAGCGGGGACTCCGCGAGCGTGAGCGCGCACATCGCCCGCAGGTAGCCGAGGGTCGTGCGCTGGCCGTGGCGCCGGAGGAACGCGCGCTGCTCGGCGAAGCGCGCCTCCGGCTTGTCGCCGAGCGAGAACAGCGCTTCCTTCGCGCCCACGCGACCCCCCGCCTGCACGAGGGCGAGCACCTCCTCGGGGGTCATCGTGTGCGCGCCGGGCTCGCCGGGGTCGCGGCGGAAGGTGCAGTACCCGCAGTAGTCGCGGCACAGGGTCGTGAGGGGGACGAAGACCTTCTTCGAGAACGTCACGATTCGTCCCCGCCCGCGATCGCGCTCCTGCCCGGCGCGGGCGACGAGATCGGCCAGACCTTCGCGAGGCCCCTCGATCAGCGCACACGCTTCGTCGAAAGAAATCATCGGTGCGGAACTCGTCGGCGCGCGGAGCCACGCCGCACCTTGGGCAGGCCACCCGCGGTTGGAACCGACCTCGCGGACCCCGCTACAAAGGGCCGGACGTCTTCGGCGAAGCGGGCGATGTTGTCGAGGACGGCGCGCAGGTCGGGCCGTACGGGATCGAACACGACGTGGCTCACCCCGAGCGCCTCGTAGCGCCGCAGATCGCCGAGCACCTCGGCCGGCGTCCCCTGGAACAGCGGGCGGTCTCCGCCGGGGGCCTTGGCGCGGGGCGAGCGCACCTCCATGGGCGCGCGAAACGTGAGCGCGATCGAGGCCGGGTCGCGTCCCGCCTCGACGGCCCAGGCCTGCAGCTGCTTGACGCTCGCCGCATACTCGTCGGGCAAGAGCGTCGCGGGCGGACGCAGCCCGATCGGGTGCCACGCGTCGCCGAGCGTCGCCGCACGCCGGAGCGCGGCTCGCGTGTGGCCGCCGATCCAGATCGGGATCCCGCCGCGCTGGAGGGGCTTGGGCAGGGCGTGCGCGCCGGCGACGCGACAGTAACGACCGGCGAACGTCACGGGGTCGGTGGTCCAGGACAGACGCATCAGGCGCAGGTACTCGTCGGTCACCGCGCCGCGCTCCTCGAACGGCGGCGTGCCGAGCGCCTCGAACTCCTCGCGGAGCCATCCCGTGCCCGCGCCGAGGATCACGCGCCCGCCCGAGAGCACGTCGACCGTGGCGAGCATCTTGCCGGCCACCAGCGGATGCCGGTAGGGAATCACGAGGACGCTCGTGCCCAGGCGGATTCGCGTCGTGGCGCGGGCGAGCCAGCCGAGCATCGCCAGCGGCTCGAGGTAGTCCTGCTGGGCACCGCCCGGGAACTGGCCGGTCGGCGCGTAGGGGTACACCGAGCGCGCCGAGGACACGGGGAGGACCACGTGATCCGTGACGAAAACCGAGGCATACCGCAGCGCCTCGGCCTTGAGCGCGATCTTGAGGACCAGGTCGGGCTTGGCGAGCGGGCCCCGGCCGGGCAGCGAGAATCCGAACTCCAGCGAACGTCCCTCCGAGTCTCGGGGATCGGCAGAAAACCGCACTCATCGTAGGCCACGGCATCGACCATTGCAATCGGCGCCGATCTGTTCACACTAGACCCATGCGGCTCGGGGCCAAGATCTTCCTCGCCTCCTCGCTCGTCGTCGTGGTGCTGCTGGGCGTGGGGGCGCTGAGCCTGCGCGCGGTCGGCCGGCTCGTGTCCGTGAACGCCGCGATCACCACCCGCAGCGTCCCCGCGGTGCGGCGGGCTGCCGCGGCCCACGACGCCGTCCTTTCGCTGGCCCGGCTGGAAGCCCGGTTTCTCGTGCTCGGCGATCCCGCGTTCGCGGCGCTGTGGACGGAGCGGGCGACGCGGACGCGCGAGGATCTCGACCGCCTCGGCGAGCTGGTGTCGACGCCGCGCGAGCGGGAGCTGCTGGCCTCGGTGCTGCGAGGCTTCGAGGAGTACCAGCAGGCGGTGGGCGAGGAGCAGGCGCTCGTCCTGCGGGGCGAGCGCCGGCGGGCCCAAGCCCTCGGCGAGTCGTCGGCGCGCCTGCTGCGCGAGCGCGTGGAGACGGATCTCGATACCCTCAGCGAGGCGATCCACGCCGCGGCCCAGGCCGCCCAGGCCGAGGCGGCGCAGCTCGAGGCACGCACGTGGGCCTGGGTGCTGGCCACGCTCATCGGCGCCCTCACACTCGGGCTCGCCAGCACCGCGATCATCGCCATCCGGCTGACCCGCTCGCTACGAACCCTGTCGACCGCGACCGCCGCCGTGGCCGCGGGCTCCTTCCGGGACCCGCTGGTCGTGCACGGCAACGACGAGGTCGCGGAGCTGGGACGATCGTTCAACGCCATGGCCCTGCGGCTGCAGGAGGTGGACGCGCTGAAGCAGGCGTTCCTGGCGACGGTCTCCCACGAGCTGCGCTCCCCGCTGACGTCGATGCGCGAAGCGGCGCTGCTGCTCCGCGACCGGGTCGGCGGCGACCTCAGCGAGCGACAGGCGCGCCTGGTCGACATCATCGCCGCCAGCTGCGAGCGGCTGCTGCGCCTGGTCAACCAGGTGCTCGACCTGTCGCGCTTGCGGGCCCGGGCCCTCGCGCTCGACCGGCAGCCCGTGGACCTCGAGCGCGTCGTCGTTCGCGCGCTGGACGAATTGCGGGCCCAGGCCGACGAGGCCCGGCTCGCGCTGACGGCCGAGCATCAGGGGACGGACTTCGTGGTCGAGGGCGACGAGGACCGTCTCGTCCAGGTCATCGTCAATCTGGTGGCCAACGCCATCCGCTTCACGATCCGGGGCGGCCGGGTGACCGTGCGACTGCTCGAGGCGGGGAGCGAGATCGAGGTGCAGGTCGAGGACACCGGCGTCGGCATCCCGGCCGTCGCGCTGCCGCACATCTTCGACGCGTGGCAGCAGGCGCACCAGCAACGCGGTGGAACGGGCCTCGGCCTGGCCATCGTCCGCGGCATCGTCCAGGCCCACGGCGGACGGGTCACGGTCGAGTCCCAGGAAGGCAAGGGCACCCGCTTCAGCGTGCTGCTCCCGCGAAGGAAGGAGGCGACTTGACCCGCGTTGTCCTCGCTGTCATCATCGTGTCCCTCGCAGGTTGCGCCTCGTGGTCACCGGCGTCGCGGCCTTCGGCGACGCTCCTCGCGAAAGCCGACCGGCTGGTGACCCAGGGTCAGTATGCGGACGCACTCAACGCGTATGAACAAGTCCTCGCGAAGTACCCGGAGGCGAACGAGGCCGCTCGTGCCCGCATCAGCCGCGAGGCCATCGCCGAGCTGCTGGCGGCCCGGGCGCGGATCGCCCGTCTCACCACCGGCATGAAGACCCAGGAAGCGGAGCTCGCTCGCCTGCGCGAACTGGCAGCCGCCCGCGCCGGCGAGCTCGTGCATGCCCGCGCCGAGATCGCCCGCCTCACCGCCGATGCCGACCGTCTGCGCACCGACCTCGAACAGCTCAAGCGCATCGACATCGACATGGAACGCAGACGTAAATAATGCGGAAGATGCTGGTGGTCGACGACGATGCGGCGATCCTCGAGGTCCTCGAGATCAGGCTGGCCTCGATGGGGTTCGACGTCACGGCCACCTCCGACCCGGACAAGGCCATCGGCGCCGTCCAGGAAGGTCGCTTCGATCTGGCCCTCGTCGATCTCCGCATGGAGCCCATGGACGGCATCCGACTGATGGAGCAGCTGCACGCCCACCAGCCTCGGCTCCCGGTCCTCATCATGACCGCCCATGGAACGATCGAGACCGCCGTGGAGGCGGTCCAGCGCGGCGCCTTCGACTATCTCACCAAGCCGTTCGTCCGGGACGAGCTGCGGGCGAAGATTGGCCGGGCGCTCAGCACGCGACGCTGGGCGCGCGACCGCGAGCGCCTGCTCTTCGTCGGCGAGACGCTGGCCTCGTCGGGCGTGATGGAACGCGTGCTCGACGCGGTCGCGCAGGCCGCCGTCGAGACGATCGACGCCGAGCGCTGTGTCGTGTTCCAGCTGACCAACGGACGGCTGGTGCCCATGGCGAACGCGGGCACGCCACCCGCCGTGTGGAGCACGCTCGAGGCCGCCGCCTCGCTCGCCATGGACAAGGGGGTGCCCACCACCATGACCGGGGGCGACGGGCACGTGCTGGTGGCCGCGCCGCTCGTCGTGGAGCGGGGCCCCGCGGGCGCGCTCGTGATCGAGGCGCCGGCCCGGGTGGAGCCGACCGAGGATGACCTCGAGCTGCTCGCCCTCTTCTCGGCGCAGGCCGCGGTGGCGATTCGCAACACCCACGAGCTGAGCCGGCTCCGCAGCGGCGCCCTCGCCGCCCTGGGGCGGATGGCCACGCAGGTAGCCCACGAGCTGAAGAATCCGCTGGCCGGTCTCCGGCTCTATGCCCGTCACCTCGAGCAGCGCCTGGACGCGGGCGGCGACGGCGATGCCGCCGGCCTCGCGCGCAAGATCACCTCGACGGTGGACCACCTCGCCGCCGTCGTCTCCGAGATCACCGCGTTCGGACGCCCGCCGGAGCTGCACCGCGTGCCGACGGCGCTGCCCGCCCTCCTCGACGAGTGTCTGACCTTCGCGCGGGCGCGCTGTACGACCGAGGACATCGAGGTCGAGCGTGCCTATGACGCCTCGTGTCCGGAGATCCGCGTGGATCCCCGGGAGCTGCGGAAGGCGCTCCTGAACCTCTTGCTCAACGCCCTGGAGGCGCTCGCGCCCTACGGTCGTCTCACCGTGCGCACGACGTACGACGCGGCGAGCGGGACGGTGACCCTGCTCATCGAGGACACGGGCACCGGGATGAGCGAGGAGGTCCTCGCCCGGGCCTTCGATCTGTTCTTCACCACCAAGCCGGAGGGAACCGGCCTGGGCATGGCGATCACGCGCTCGGTGATCGATCTGCACGGCGGCGCGCTCGAGGTCCAGAGCACGCCCGGTCAGGGGACGCGGGTTCACGTGCGCCTGCCCGTCGGCGAGCGGACCGGCGAGGAAGTCGTGACCGCGTGAGACCGGGCGGACGGACGGTCCTCGTCGTCGACGACGAGCCCTCGATCGGGGACGGCCTGCGGCTCACCCTCGAGGCCGAGGGCTACGCCGTGCGCATCGCGGGGAGCGTGCAGACCGCGCTCGCGGCCTTCGCCCAGAGCGACATCCACGTGGCCATCGTCGACCTCATGCTCCCTGATGGCGATGGGCTGGCCCTCACGCGCGAGTTCAAGAAGCGCGACCGTGCGCTCGAGGTCATCGTCGTTACCGCCTACGGCTCCGTCCGCAAGGCCATGGAGGCGACGAAGGGCGCGGGCGCCTTCTACGTCCTCGAGAAGCCGTTCGAGCCCGACGAGGTGCTGGCCCTCGTGGGCAACGCGCTCGAGCACCGCAAGCTGATCGCCGAGAACACGGACCTGAAGCGGCGTCTCGTCGAGCAGGTCGCGGACAGCGAGGTCCTCGGCGCGGCGCCGTCGATGCAGCGGGTGATGGAGACTGTCGCCCGCGTGGCCGACGCCGACGCCAGCGTCCTCATCGTGGGCGAGAGCGGCACGGGCAAGGAGCTCATCGCCAACGCCTTGCACGAGCGCAGCCGGCGCCGCGAGGGGCCCTGGGTCAAGATCAACTGCGCGGCGCTGCCCAAGGACCTGATCGAATCCGAGCTGTTCGGGCACACGAAGGGGTCGTTCACCGGGGCCACCACCGAGAAGACGGGCCTCCTGGAAGAAGCGCATCGGGGCTCGCTCCTGCTCGACGAGATCACCGAGATGCCGATCGATCTGCAGGCGAAGCTCCTCCGCGTGCTCGAGGAGCGCATGGTGCGCCGGCTGGGCGGGGCGAAGTCGGTCCCCGTCGATTTCCGCCTCGTCTCGTCGACGAACCGTCATCCCGAGATGGCGGTGAAGGACGGACGGCTCCGCCAGGACCTGTACTTCCGCATCAACACGGTGACGATCCAGATCCCGCCCCTGCGCGAGCGTCGGGAGGACATTCCGATCCTGGTGCGGGCGTTCTTCGATCGGTACCGCGCGCGACACGCGCGGCCGGTGGAGTCCATCGAGCCCGAGGCATACCGACGCCTGCTCGCCTACGCGTGGCCGGGGAACGTGCGCGAGCTGCAGCACGCGCTCGAGCGCGCCGTGCTCGTGTCGCGAACACGTGAGATCGTGGTCACCGACCTGCCCGAGGCGCTGCAGCAAGGCACGGGAGAGGTCGGGGCGAGCGTGGCGCCCGCGGATGTTCCCGCGGGCTCGCTCGAGGAGATCGAGCGGGCCTCGATCGTCAAGGCGCTGGAGTCGACGCGATGGAACAAGCAGGCGGCGGCGGCCCTGTTGGGACTCCGCCGACCCACGCTCTACTCGAAGATGCGGAAGCACAACATCCCCCAGCGCCCGGGGTAACGCAGCGGCCGGGGGAGCGATCGCGATAAGCTTCGCCTGGCTTCGTTCTCCCTCGTCGGCGATCCTCACGTACCAGGGGTACGCTCCGGTCGCCTCCTCCGTCGGGCCCTTGCCATGCTCGCTTCTCACGATCGCTCCCCCGGCCGCTGAGCGCGAGGTTCAGCTTGAAATGCGGGCACCAGGATGGTCGGTGCTCGTTCCGTAGGCAATCGGTGCGTGATAACCTCCCGCAAGCCTGTGATTCTTCGAAGCGCTGGTTGGGGATGGAGCGGCATGGGCGTTGCTTCGCTCGTGCGGCCCGGGGGGATGCCATGAAGAAGGTCGAAGCGATCATCAAGCCGTTCAAGCTGGATGACGTCAAAGAGGCGCTCACCGGGATCGGCGTGATCGGGATGACGGTCTCGGAGGTCCGCGGGTTCGGCCGGCAGAAAGGGCACACGGAGCTGTATCGGGGAGGTGAGTACACCGTGGATTTCCTGCCGAAGATGATGGTCGAGGTCGTCGTCCCCGACCACATCGTCGACAAGGTCGTCGAGGTGATCGCCGCAGCCGCCAAGACGGGCAACATCGGAGACGGCAAGATCTTCGTGCACCCGGTCGAGTCCGCCGTACGCATTCGAACGGGCGAACGCGATGAAAACGCACTCTAGGCCGTGGAGGGCACGGTGAGACCAATCGGGCTCAAGCGAGTTGTCCTGGTGGTCGGCGTTCTCTGCGTCCTGTTCGCGGCGGCGACGGTCGTGTTCGCGCAGGCCCCGCCGACACCGGCGACGGGTGCGCCGGCGGGACCGACGCCGGCGGCGCCCGCCGCGCTGAAGATCGACAAGGGCGATACCGCCTGGATGCTGATGTCCTCCGCGCTCGTGCTCCTCATGACGGCCCCCGGCCTCGCGCTCTTCTACGGCGGCATGGTGCGACAGAAGAACGC
>Ga0070707_100001744_pt1 | contig 20935 bp, 21 predicted proteins | sample KBSK5502metaG_FD_65468 | JGI IMG/M metagenome (GOLD analysis project Ga0070707, IMG submission 65468) | Corn, switchgrass and miscanthus rhizosphere microbial communities from Kellogg Biological Station, Michigan, USA - KBS K5-50-2 metaG | ecosystem: Host-associated > Plants > Roots >...
GAAAGCGACGGCAAGCTGGCCGAGCTCGTCCCGGCCGGAGTCCACGACCGGCTCGCCGAAATCTCCACTCGCGATCCGATCGGCCGCCCGCTCCAAACGACGGATGCGCCGGGCGAAGACGGACGCCGCCACGTAGCCGACGAGGAGTGATGCGACGAGCGCGATCAGTCCCGCCTCGACAAGCCGGCTGCGGACGAGGTGGATGCTCCGCAGGGAGTCATGGAGTGAAGCGCGGAGCAGTACGACGGAGCCGTCGATGAGCGGGTAAGCGGCTTCCGCATACCGCACCCCGCTCTTCGTGACCGTCCCGTGAACGCCGCGCGCCTCGGCGAAGGCGCGCAACGCCAGGGGGTCGTTCTCGACGTCTGTCGAGGTGACCGGGCTGGAGTCGCCGTAGACGCTCAGCTTCGGCGGGTCGTAGGTGAGCGGCCTGAAGTACACGACCCTCGCGTCCGCGCCGTCGGCGGCGGACTGGATCGTGTCGTCGAGCGTAAAGCCCGAGCTGAGCAGGAGCCGGGAACCCACCGCCGGCGCCGCCTCCTTCAACTGGTTCAGCTTGGCGTTGGTGAGGTTCTTCTCGAGGGACGGCACGACGATCAGATCCACCAGCACCAACGCCCCGGCGACGACGACGGCCAACGCGAGCCCGAGGCGGGCGCCGACGCTGCGCAGCGGATTCATCGATCGCGGAAGCGGTAGCCGACGCCCCGTACCGTCAGGATGTACTCGGGCTCAGCCGGGTCGCGCTCGAGCTTCTCCCGCAGATGGCGAACGTGGACGTCGATCGTCCGAGGCTCCCGATAGTCCGCGCCGCCCCAGAGCGCCTCGAGCAGCATCCGCCGGCTGTACACGCGACCGGGATGCGAGGCGAGGATCCGCAGGAGCTCGAACTCGACATAGGTGAGCTGCACCCGTTCGCTGCCCATTTCAACGGCACGGCGGGCGAGGTCGACGGTCAACCCGTCGGCCGAGATCACGTCGCCCCCCTCCTCGACCTGCCGGGAGACGGACGCACGGCGGAGCAGGGCGCGGACGCGACTTCGAAACTCGCGAATCGAAAAGGGCTTCGTGATGTAGTCGTCGGCCCCGAGCTCGAGGCCGAGCACCTTGTCCAGCTCGTCGTCGCGAGCGGTCAGCATGATGATCGGCACCTCGCTCTCGGCGCGGAGACGCTTGCACACTTCGAGCCCGTCGAGCTTCGGCAGCATGATGTCGAGGACGACCAGATCGACGTGCTCCGAGGCGAAGCGGTTCAGCGCCTCCTCGCCGTCCCGCGCTTGCAGCACTCGGTACCCCTCGCGCTCGAGGGGGAAGGCGAGCAGCTTCTGGATGGATTCCTCGTCGTCGACGAGGAGGATGGTTGAGGAGTCGGGCATCTCGTTCTCGGCTAACAGTGCCTGCCGGGGACGATCCTTGCCTGGGACCAGGGGGCCTACTATAGCCCCGGATGGCCTCAGTTCCGCCCCGGACCGAGCGGCGCCGGGCCCGTCCCGGTTCACTGCAGCGACCGGTCAACGGGCGTCTCTACCGGGGGACGTGGCTGCTCGTCGGACTGCCGCTCCTCCTGGCTGCCTTCAGCGTCGCGCGTCCGACTCCACTCCCGCGCGCGTTTCTGCCGGCGTTCGACGGCGGAGCGGCAAAGAAGCTCGCCGACGACCTGGCCACGCGTCCGTACCGCCAGCCCGGCTCGGCGGGAGCGATCGGAGCAGCGAGCTGGTTCCGAGACCAGCTCGCACCGTACGGCTTGCCGATCCACGCCGAGCGCTTCAGCGCGGTCATCCCGGGCCGGGGCAAGGTCGAGCTGCAGAACCTCGTCGCCGAAGCGGTCGGCCGCTCCCCGCGCACGATCGTGGTGATGGCGCACCGTGACAACGACGGACGTGGGCCCGGCGCGGACGACAACGCCTCCGGCACCGCGATGCTGATCCAACTCGCCCGCGCGTACGGCGTCCCGCCCGGCCTGCCCTCGGGCCAACTGCGCCCGAACCACACGATTCTCTTCGTCTCGACCGACGGCGGCGCATACGGCGGAGTGGGCGCGGCCTGGTTCGCAGCCCATTCCCCGATTCGCGGCGATCTTGCCGGCGTCATCAACCTCGACTCGGTCGGCGGCAGCGGCCGCATTCGCATCGAGTTCGGGGGCGACACTCCTCGCGAGCCGTCGGGAACCTTTCTGCAAACGATCGCCGCGCGCATCGCGGCGCAGACGGGCCGTGCACCGGATCGTCCCGGCGCAGTGCGCCAGCTGATCGATCTGGGCTTTCCCTACTCGCTCTACGAGCAGGCGCCGTTTCTCGCACACGGGATAGCCGCAGTCACGCTCACGACCGCCGGGGATACACCCCCCGACCCCGTGAGCGATACGGCCGATCGCCTACGCGCCGACAAGCTGGCACAAGTCGGCCGCGCAGCGCAGGACGCGATCGGGACGCTCGACGCCAGTCTCGAGTTCACCCAGGGAACGTCCGCCTATCTCTATCTCGGCTCGCGCTTCATCCGGGGCTGGGCGATCGAGCTCGTGCTGATCGCATGTCTGTTGCCTTTCTTGGCAACAGCGATCGATCTCTTCGCACGGTGCAGGCGCAGGCACATCGCCCTCGCTCCGGCGCTGCGTGCGTACCGAAGCCGACTGGCTTTTTGGGCCTGGGTCGTGGGCCTCTTCGAGCTCTTCAGACTGCTCGGAGCATGGCCTCAGGGCGTCGCGCGGCCGATCCCACCCTCGAGCCCGCTCGCGCACGACTGGCCGGCGAAGGCCTTGCTCGCACTCGGGGTGCTTGCGCTGCTGGGCTGGCTCGTCGCGCGCGAACGATTGCTTCCGCGTCGCGCCATCACACTCGAGGAGGAGCTCGCCGGCCACACGGCGTCGCTGTTGTGCCTCGGCGCGCTTTCGCTCCTGGTCGTCGCGACGAATCCCTTCGCACTGCTGTTCCTCCTGCCGTCGCTGCACGTCTGGCTTTGGCTTCCGCAGGTTCGAGGCGGTCCGGTCGGCGTCAGGCTGGCCGTGCTCGCCGCAGGCTTTGCCGGTCCGGCGTTGCTGATCGGCTCCTTTGCGGGCCGTTTCGGCCTCGGCTGGGACGCACTCTGGTACCTCGCAGAGCTCCGCTCGGTGGGCTACGTTCCGTTCGTCGTCATGCCGCTCCTCGTCATCTGGCTCGCAGGAACGGGGCAGCTCGCAGCTCTGGCGGCGCGGCGCTATGCCCCGTACCCGGCCGCCTCCGAGTTGCCGCCCACCGGTCCGCTCCGAAGAATCGTGCGCGGAACGGTTCTCACCGTGCGGAACCGGCGCCGTCGGCGATCATCTTCAACGTTGCCCGAAGCGCTCGAGGGTTAGTTGCGCCGCGGAGTCCGCCTCTTCGGGACCCTGCTCACGATCGCGGGCGTCCTGACACTTCTCTGGGCGCTGGTCGTCTGGCAGTGGCAGGACCCGTTCACGGCGCTCTACACGACGTGGAAGCAGCATCAGCTCGCCTCTCAGTACGACAAGCGCAAGAGCTCGTTCAAGCCCGCGATCTCAGGCGACACGCAGGCGGCCGAAAAGGCAAGCATCGCGCGAGAGGCCAAGAGCTATCGCCAGAGCTCGACGCGGGGCGAGGTGATCGGACGGCTACGTGTTCCCCGGATGGGAGTGAACATGCTGCTCGTCAACGGCACCGACCACGAGACGCTCAAGAAAGGGCCGGGGCGGGACCTGAGAACGTTCATGCCGGGAGAGAACCGCCTCGTCTACATCGCCGGACACCGCACGACCTACCTCGCACCGTTCTCGCACATCGACAGCCTCCGAAGGGGCGACCGCGTCACGATCGAGGTTCCGTACGCGACGTTCATCTACTCCGTGACCGGACACCGAATCGTGAAAGCGACCGACCTCTCGGTGCTGCGCTCGCCGCGCCACGAGCTCGTCGAGCTGCAGGCCTGCCACCCTCGCTTCTTCGCGTCCCACCGTTACATCGCCTACGCGAAGCTGCTGCGCGTCGAGCCGCAGGGCGCAAAGCCGTACGAGCTCGCTCAGGCGAGCGGCAAATAGCGGACTCCCTCACCGGCGGCGAGCTCGCCTTCGCCGCGAGGGGCGAGCACGAGCGCATCGGCGCCGGCGGCGCGCGCGATCATGTGCGACTCCTGACCGCTGACCGGGTCGAGCAGCACCCCGTCGTCGGACGAGACCGTACGTGCACGCAGAAACTCGTCGCGTTGAGTGTTGCGCCGGACGGGAGCCGCGAGCCGCGCCTCGAAGAACACGGGACCTGGGACGGTCGCGCCCTGCAGCGCGAGCAAGGCAGGCCGCACGAAGACCTCCGCTCCGACGAGAGCGGAGACGGGATTTCCGGGGAGCCCGAAGACGAGGGTCGACCCACGCACGCCGAACGCAAGGGGCTTGCCCGGCTTGACCGCGACCCCCCAGAACACCTCTTCGACCCCGAGCTCGGCCAGGATCCGGCGTACGAGATCGTGTGGCCCCACGGACACGCCGCCCGATGTGACGAACACGTCCCCGGCGAGACCTCGCTCGAGCGCCTCGCGATGCGACGACTCGTCGTCCGCAACAGGCGGGAGCGCCTCGACCTCCGCACCGGCGGCGGCGAACACGGCCTGGAGCAACACGCCGTTTGCCTCGTAGACCTGCCCGGGCTCGAGCGGTTCGCCCGGCCTGCGCAATTCCGTGCCCGTCGACAGGACCGCGAGCCTTGGGCGCCGTCCGACCACGACGCGGTCGACGCCGCTCGCAGCGAGCGCACCGATCTGCGCGGGGCGAAGACGAGCGCCGCTCGGCACCACGACCTCTCCAGCAGCGATGTCGCCGCCGCGAGGACGAACGTTGTCACCATGGACAACCGCCGGGGTCTCCACGCTGTTGCCGTTCTCGACAACGTTCTCGATGGGGACGACGGAGTCGGCCCCAGCGGGAACGACCCCGCCGGTGGCGATGGCCATCGCCTCACCGGCGGCGAGCTCACGGTGGGCAGGCACGCCCGCCGCGATCCGCGCCACTATCGAAAGGCGCCCCGGCGTGTCGGCCGAGCGGACTGCGAAACCGTCCATCGCCGAGCTCGCGAACGGCGGCAGATCGACGACCGCGCGAGCATCCTCGGCAAGCACACGGCCCGCTGCTGCCGCCAGCGGCACCGCCTCGGGCCCGAGCGCCGTCACCCGCCCCAGAATGCGCTTCAGCGCCTCCTCGAGCGAGAGCAGCTCAGCCATTCCCCAGCCAGCGTATAACCTCGCGCGCGTGATCTCCGTCGTCATCCCGGTGCACGACGAGGAGCGAAGCGTCGCTCTGCTCTACGACGAGCTGCGTTCCGCGCTCGAGCCGCTCGCGGCTCCGTGGGAGGCGATCTTCGTCGACGACGGGTCGACCGACGGCACCTTTTCCGCCTTGACCAGGCTGCACAGCTCCGAGGAGAACGTCCGCGTCGTTCGCCTGCGCCGCAACTTCGGCAAAGCGGCCGCCCTCGTGGCCGGGTTCGACCAGGCACACGGCGAGATCGTCGTCACGATCGACGGGGACCTGCAGGACGATCCCGCGGAGATCCCGCGCCTCCTCGCAAAGCTCGACGAAGGCTTCGATCTCGTCACCGGCTGGAAGACCCATCGCCGCGATCCGATCTCGCGACGCCTGCTCTCGCGCATCTTCAATCGCGTCACGAGCGCGTTCTCCGGCGTACGCCTACACGACATGAACTGCGGCCTCAAGGCCTACCGAGCGGAGGTCGTGCACGGACTGCGGCTCTACGGGGAGTTGCACCGCTTCATCCCGGTGCTCGCCCACTACCGCGGCTTCCGCATCGCGGAGCTTCCGGTCAACCATCGTCCCCGCGAACACGGCCGTTCCCGGTACGGCGTCGAGCGTTACCTACGTGGGTTCCTCGACCTGCTGACCGTCTCGTTCATCGGTCGCTACCGCCATCGCCCGCTGCACCTGTTCGGTGGGCTCGGGCTCCTGCTCGGTGCAATCGGCTCCGCGATCCTCGTGTACCTCACGGTGGTCAAGGCGCTCGGGCATGCAATCGGACAGCGGCCGCTGCTGCTGCTCGGCGTGCTGCTCGTGGTGATCGGGATGCAGTTCTTCTCGCTCGGGCTGATCAGCGAGATGATCACGAGCCATCACGAGGAGCGAGCGCAGGAACGCGACCGCGCCGAGCTGCTCGTCGACGAAATCCTCTCCTGAGGCGCCGACTTGGCGGCGCCGCATAGAGGCCGTGCGGGTCTCGCCCGCGCGGCCGTCTGAAGCGCCCGTTGGTACGCGAAAACGAAAAGCCGGCACCGCCGCGACCTTGAGACTCTGCTACTTCGGAACGTTCGAGCGGGGGTATCCGCGTAACGCGCAGGTGATCTCGTGCCTGCGCGGCGCCGGCGTCGAGGTCCTCGAGGAGCACGTCTCCGTCTGGGACGATGACCGTCACGGGTGGGGAGCCGGGCCGACACGCGCGCTGCAGCTCGCGCTCGCGCAAGGGCGTTTGCTCGTGCGCCGCCCACCCACCGCGGACGCGTTCATCGTGGGGTATCCCGGCCACTTCGACTTGCCGGCTGCGCGGCGTGCGGCTCGCGGCCGCCCACTCGTCTTCAACCCGCTCGTCTCGCTCGCAGACACTCTGGTCGGCGACCGGCGGCGATTCCGGCCCGACTCGCTCGCCGCACGCGCGCTCGAGACGATCGACCGACGCGCCTTTCGCGCGGCAGACGTCGTCGTCGCGGATACCGAAGCCGATGCGCAGTTCTTCGCCGGGCTTGCAGGTCTCGGCGAGGTCCCGGTCTGCTTCGTCGGTGCGGAGGACCGGCTGTTCACGCCGGGCTGGTCACCGCCCGACCGTTTCGTCGCGCTCTTCGTGGGGAAGCTGATTCCGCTGCAGGGCGTCGCGACGATCCTCGAGGCGGCGAGACAAGCGCCCGAGATCGACTTCCGTGTCGTCGGCAGCGGCCAGCTCGAAGACCTCCTCGCAGCCCGGCCGCCGAACATCGAGCACGTCCCCTGGATCGAATACGAACGTCTGCCGGACGAGATCCGCCACGCCGGCTGCTGCCTTGGAATCTTCGGCACCACCGGCAAGGCGCAGCGAGTCATCCCGAACAAGGCGTTCCAGGCCCTTGCGTGCGCGGCACCCCTGATCACCGCCGACACGCCCGCCGCGCGCGAATTGCTCGTCGACGGGGAGAGCGCACTCCTCGTACCGCCGGGCGACGCGAGCGCGCTGGCCGGGGCCGTCCGCCGGCTCGCCGCTGATTCCGATCTCCGCCGCGGCATCGCGGGTGCAGGTCGGGCGGCCTACGAGCGGGAAGCGAGCGAAGCGGTCCTCGGCCTGCGCTGGCGCGCGATCATCGAGCGGCTGCTGTGAGACGGATCTTCGTCCTGCCGAGCACCCGGGTGCTGCTTGCGTCGGCGATCGCGGCCTATGCCGCGGGCTTCGCGGCCCTCTCGGCACTTCGCCACGAGGCCTTCTTCACCGGTCGCTTCGACCTCGGGAACATGGTCCAGGCCGTCTGGTCGACCGCCCACGGCCGGCCGCTGCGCATGACCGATCTCCACGGCGACCAGATCTCGCGGCTTGCCGCCCATGTCGATCCGATCCTGGTGGCGTTCGCGCCCCTGTGGTGGCTCTGGCCGAGCCCCCAGATGTTGCTCGTCGTCCAGGCCTGCGGCGTCGCGGTCGGGGCGATTCCCGTCTTTCTCCTCGCCCGCAAGCATCTGGCCTCGTCACGCGCGGGCCTTGGCTTCGGCCTCGCCTATCTGCTCTACCCCGCGACCGGCTGGTTGACGCTGAACGAGTTTCATCCCGTCGCACTCGCGACGCCCTTGCTCCTCTTCGCCTTCTGGTACCTCGACGAAGACCGCCTGCTCCCGTTCTCGGTCTGTGCGCTCGCCGCGGCGACCTGCAAAGAAGAGATCGCTCTCGTCGTCGCAGGGTTCGGCATCTGGTACGCGCTGGCGCACCGAAGGTGGCGGGTGGGCGCGGCGATCGCAGTCATCGGCGGCGCCTGGGCGGTGGTCGCCATCGCGATCGTGATCCCGCACTACAACGCCGGCGCCGAGTCCGACTTCTACGGCCGCTACAGCGAGGTCGGCGGCTCGGCCGGCGGGATCCTCAAGACGGCTTTCACTCACCCGCTACGGATCGCCGAAGCGGCGTTCAGCGCACGGGATCTCCACTACCTCGTCGACCTGGTGGCGCCGCTGGCCGCACTCTGCTTGCTGGCGCCACTCGTGCTCGTAGCCGCGCTACCCGAGCTGGCGATCAATCTGCTCTCGTCAGCGACGACTCAGACGTCGATCCACTTCCACTACACCGCCGGTCTCATCCCTCCGCTCGTGATCGGCGCGATCTTCGGTGCGAAGCGATTATCGCGCTGGGCGCTCCCGGTGGCTGCGGCGGTTGTCCTGGCAGCGCTCATCGGGAACTACCGCCTGGGGCCGATCCCCGGATGGCGGCATGTGCCGGGCGGACAGACGTTTCAGGCGACCGCCGCGCACGTGACCGCGCATGACCACGTCGCCGACCGCGCGCTCAGATTGATTCCCGCCGATGCCGTGGTCAGCGCCACCAACACGCTCGGGGCGCATCTGTCGGCGCGACGACGGGTGCTCAGCTTCCCGTTCATCGAGGATTCGAAGTGGGTTGCCGCGGACGAGACGCAGCCAGGCTACGCGGATCGCTATGCCCCGGTTCCGACCGCGACTCAGCTCGCCGCGCTACGACGGAATCCGGAGTGGCGGCTCGTGTTCGAGGAGGACGGGATCCTGATCTTCCGGCGCAGGCCGCTGTAGCCGCACCAGGACGAGCACGAAGAGCGCGACAACAAGCAGATCGCGTATCAGTACGAGCCACACGTAGCCGCCGACGGCGAACACGTCTCTGTAGTGGAAGAACCACACCTGCGCGAGAACGAGAGCGGTTGCGGTCACCACCCATGCCGCCGGCTCGAGGAGAGGCACGAACGGGAGGAGCCAGACGAGGTACTGCGGTGAGAAGAAACGCGTGAAGGCGAGGAAGCCGGCGATCGCAGCGGCAAAGGCGAGCGCGAGCCGGCGGGGATCATCACGCCCGCGCAGGAAGAGCCACGCAACGGTGATGACGGCGAGCGCCTGCGCAATCGAGCTGAGCACCGCCAGCGTCTCGGGCAACGAGCCGACGAGGTCGTAGGAGATCGCGTGACCCGTGCGATGCACGACGGTGGCGCTGTAGACACCCGTCCGGTCGGCCGCTGCGAGCAGTGAGCCGGCCAGGCTCTCGACCTGCAGCGATCGCGCCGCCTGGGCGCGAAAGCTCTCCGCAAGACCGTGCGGCGCGAGCACGACGAACGGAACGAGGAAAAGAACGGCGACTGCGACGAACGCGGCGAGCCCGCGCAGCGCCGATGCCCGTCCACGCAGACGCCAGACGAAGATTGCCGCGGGTGGAATGAGCACGACCGGGTAGACCTTGGCCGCAAACGCTGCGCCGAGGAGCGCGAACGCGGCAACATCGCGGCCGGCCAGAAGCAGGGACAACGCCGCAACGGTCAGCAGCGCCGGCCAGGCGTCATAGGTGTTGAGCGAAATCGGCCCAAGCGCGAGCGGCGACAACGCAAAGAGGAGCACGCCGGCCCAGAGCCGCGTCGCCGGCACGCCGACCCGCACGAGCAAGGTCGCAACAAGAAAGAGCGTCGCGACGCCGCAGAGGGCCATCAGACACTTGAACGCGTCGATGTAGTGCGACGAACCGAAGGCCGCCGGCGGCAGAAACACCGCCAGGGCCCCCGGCGGATACTCCATGAAGAAGTCGCGGTAGGGCACGCGCCCGTCGAAGACCGCCTCCGCGAACCCCTGATAGAGATGGACGTCACGGAAGCGCTCGGCGCGGAAGAGGCCACCGTCCGGAACGGCGCACGCCGCGAGGTAGACCGGAACCGCCGCGGCCGCCGGCCGCAACCAGGGCCTACGGGGTCTTCGTGGTGGAGCCAGGGACCTGGGAGAAGCCGTCGGCGCGGCCGTTGCCCGGGCTCGTCGTCGTCTGCGCCGGCGTAGAGCCCGAGTAGCTCGGCGTGTAGTAGTAGCCGCCGCTCAGGGCGTACTGCAGCTTGTGCGTGACCCACACCGGCGCGGTCTTCGGAGACGGGAACCCCTTCGGGAACGGCGCGTAGGTGGCTGCGCGCTCCATGAACAGCTTCCAGATCGTCGCCGGGAAGGTCGGCCCCGACACCGCGATGCCGTGCACGGACAGCATCGGTATCTCACCCCTGGGATAGCCGATCCAGATCGTGGCTTCGAGGCTCGGGAGGAAACCGCTGAACCAGGCGTCGGCGTAATTGTCGGTCGTTCCCGTCTTGCCGGCGGAGGTCCGGCCGAAGTACGCGCCGACGCCGGTGCCGCTCGTCATGTTCTCCTCGAGGATCCGCACGACCTCGGCGGCCACCCAGTCGGGTACGGCCCGCTGTCGTTGCGGCACGCCCCAGCCGGCCTCGGTGTCGACCTTGCCTCCGGGCAGGACGACCTTGCGGATCGCCATCGGTTTCGAATACACGCCGCCGGCAGCGAGGGTCGAGTACACGGAAGCCATGTCCATCGGCGTCACGACGCGCGAGCCGAGACCCATCGACGGCACGTAGACCCCGTCACTCGTGCGCAGATCGGTCCGCACGCCGAGCCGGTAGGCCATCGCCGCGATGTTGTCCGGGCCGACGTCGAGCGAGAGCCGTGCGTAAACGCTGTTGTCGGAGCGCAACGTCGCGTTCTCGATCGACGTCGCGCCGACGTACGTGTGATCGTAGGTCTGCGGACACCAGGCAGTCGGAGGATTCGTGTAGCAGGAGCCGGTTCCCGTCGGGTCCCACTTGAACGGCGCGGAGAGGTAGGTCGTCGACGGGCTGATGCCCTCCGAGATCGCGGTGGTGAGCACGATCGTCTTGAAGGTCGACCCGGGCTGGCGCCGCGCGGACGACGCGAAGTTCACCTGAGTCCTGGGATTTCCCGGGCTGACCTCCGTCATCGCACGGATCGCCCCGTTGCTCGGGTTGATCGAGACGATCGCGGCAGCCGGATCCGTCGAATCGGGGAGTGTGCTCCTGATCGCGTTCAGCGCGAAGCGCTGCAGGCGTCGGTCGATCGTCGTGTACACCTTCAGCCCACCGGATCGGACCGTGTTTGCACCGTACTGGCGCTGAAGCGCCTCGCGGACGTAGCTGAAGAAGTACGGCTCGCGAATGCGCGTATACAAGCGTCCGGCCTTCAGATGGAGCTTTCGCTGAGCCACCGCATCGGCGAACTGACTCGACGTGATGTTTCCGTTCGCGAGCATCGCCCGCAGGACTTCGTCCCTGCGCGCAATCGCCTCCGCGGGCCGCTGGAACGGGTCGAAGACGGACGGCGCCTGTGGCAAGCCGGCCAGCAACGCCGACTCGGTCAGGGTGAGCTTGCGAGCCGGTTTGGAGAAGTACGTCTGGGCGGCCGCCTCGATGCCGTAGGCGTGGTTGCCGTAGTAGACCTGGTTCATGTACGCGTTGAGGATCCAGGTCTTCGACTTCTCCCGCGCGAGCTTGATCGCGAGGCAGGCCTCGGTCGCTTTCCGCCCGAGCGTCTGCGACTTCTTCTTGATGTAGAGATTGCGGACCAGCTGCTGCGTGATCGTCGACCCGCCCTGGACGACCCGGCCGGCCTGAATGTCCGCGTAGAGCGCGCGGACGATGCCCAACCAATCGAGCGCGCCGTGCTCGTAGAAGCGCCTGTCCTCGATTGCGATCGTCGCTTTGGGTGCCCAGCTACTGATCTGATCCAGGCCGACCGGTTGTCGGTTCTGTTCTGCGGGAATCGACCCGAGCAGTGACCCGTCGGCTGCGAAGACGAACGAGTTCTCCCCGACGTCGACAGGGTTGAGGGAATCGAGATTGCAGCTGCTCATCCACACAGCCGCCCCCGTGAAGCTCGACACGACGAGGAAGAGCGCGGTGCCGATGAGCGCGCCCGAGACGAGCCTGCCGAAGCGCTTGCGCCGGTTCCTCGCCCGTTGCCGGCGGCGCTTCCGCAGGCGATCGAGCAAGAAGGTGTCCGCTTGCGACCGCCGTCCGCGTTGGGGCGGCGTCATGCGTAGACGCCCTGCGCGCGGAGCACCTCATAGGCGCGGAGCCGGAGCTCACGTTCGCGTTCCTCGGCGGCCGAGCGGTCGGTCGCAGTGACGCGGACGACGACCGTCGCATTGCCGGAGAGGTCGCTGACGTACACCTCACCGTCCGCAGCGAGCGTCCTCAGCCGGTCCACGACCGCACCGAGGTCTTTACCAAGGGGAACCTGGAGGCTGATCTCGGCGACCTTCTCTCGACTACGAATCGTGGAGTTGCGGATCGTATCCGAGGCCAGCTTCTCGTTCGGGATCACGAGCCGGTCACCGTTCTCGGTGCGAACGAACGTGTAGATGAGCCCGATCTCCTCGACCGTTCCCTCGGTGTCCTCGACGACCACGGCGTCACCGAGCCGCACCGGCTGGGTGAAGGCGATCAGCAGGCCGGCGACGAAGTTCCCGAGCGTGCGCTGCGAGGCGAAGCCGACGACGATGCCGATCACCGCCGAGGACGCAAGCAACCCGCCGGCCACCGCGCGAACCTGCGGAATCACGAGCAGGGCCGTGAGCAGTCCGACGAAGATGATCGTCGTGGTCACGCTCCTTCGCACGATTCGATAACGGGTGATCGCCTCAGGAGGGAGGTCGCGACGCGCTATGCGGCGATCGATCAGGCGCGCCACGACGATGGTGACGAACATGACGACGCCGACGACGATTAGACGGTGCCAGAAAGGCATGGGCCTTTATTCGACGGCAGCCTCGGCGTCCTTTGCGAGGCTCGACCAATTGAACCCCGCTCCGTTGCGACTGAAGCGTCCCGGGCCGTGGAAGTGACTGACGATCGCGGCCGTGCCTCGATCGGCGAGCTGCCCGAGGACGCGCCTCCGGGTCGAAGCCGAGCGGGCGGGGTCATGGTCGCTGAAGTACACGAGATCCGGATCGGCGAGCTGCAACTCGTGCACGACGACATCCCCGAGCACGGCCAGCTCGCTGCCCTCTGACTCGACGACGACCATCGCATGGCCCGGGGTGTGGCCCGGAGTCGGGACGACGCGAACCCCGGTAGCTACTTCGAGCTCACCGTCGACCAGGACCACCAACCCCGCGTCGCCGAGCGGTTCGACGCGGTCGCCCAGATGTGGCCGCTGCTGCAGCGACTCCTCCGACATGAAGTACGACCAGTCGTCCGTAGGCACCACATAGCGGGCATTCGGAAACGTGCCGTCCCAGCCGACGTGATCGACATGCAGATGCGTGTGCACGACGAGGTCGACCTCGGCCGGGCTCGAGCCGACTCGCGCGAGCTCCTCGTGTAGCCGCGCGCCTGCGCCCGGCATGAACGTTCGCGGCTCGGGACCGAGCCCGGCATCGACGAGCACCGTCCTACCAGCACCCCGAATCAGGACGACGTTGACGGGCAGCCGCCATTCCTCGCTTGCGTCGAGCGCCGGAAACGCCTCCCCGACCGTCGCGAAGCTTCCTTCCCCGTCGACGAGGACCGAGATCTCGAAGGCACCGACCCTCACAAGGGCAGGGGCTTCCGGCTCGCAAAGCCTTCGTCGGTCCGATGCCAGTAGTGAATCTCGTCCTCACCGAGCTTCCAGCAGAGGAGGACGACCTCGTCGCCACGCTGGGCAGGAAAGTCCAGCAGCCCTTCCTCGAGCGACTTCACCTCCGCGCCGACCGCGCTGATGCGCCCCGCGCATTCGGAGATCGCTTCCGCCTCCCGCTGGATCGCATCGGCTGCTTCGTGGAGGTCGCTCGGGACCATGTCGCCCCCGTTGCCGGCAATGCGTGTGACGAGCTCCGCCTGCTGGTGCTGGGCCGCGGTGAGATTGTGCCGATGCTGCACCATCCGCTCGACGATCGGCCGCAGCTCGGCGAGAGCCTCGTTGGCCTGTTCCAGCGTGAAGATGCGGGACATTCGTCCGTATGATCATGCGGCCGTGCGCGCGGGTCAAAGGCAAGCGCTGGACATCTACCTCTGGAGCCGCGCGGCGATCTGGGTCGCGGCGATCTTCGCGTTCTTCTTCTTCGAGCCCAACCGGCATCCGAATGCAGGTCGCTGGGACACCCCACGCCTTCATGACCTCGGCTACTTCACCGACATCTGGGCCCGTTGGGACAGCGACTTCTTCCTCCGGATCGCACAGAACGGTTACGACGACACCTCCGCGGCGTTTCACCCGCTCTATCCGGCCCTGATCGCGGTGCTCGGGAGAGTCTTCTTCGGCCACTACGTCCTCGCCGGGCTCGTCATCTCCTTGCTCTGCTGTCTCGGCTCGTTTGCCCTGCTCCATCGGCTGGCCGAGGTGCATCTGGGGCCCGAGGGTGCGAGGCGGAGCGTTCTGTACCTCGCCGTGTTTCCCATGGCGCTCTTCCTCCAGGCCGTCTACAGCGAGTCGCTGTTCCTGCTGCTCGTGCTCGCAACTTTCACGCTCGTCGAACGCGAGCGCTTTGCCCTGGGCGGGCTCGTCGCCGGGCTCGCGATCCTGACCCGCGCGCCCGGGCTGGCGCTGCTGCCCGCGCTGGTGCTGCTCGCGTGGCGTCACCGGGAGCGCCGAAGAGCGCTCACCGGCATCGCCCTGGCGCTACCCGTCGCAGCGGTCTATCCCCTGGTGCTCTGGCAACAGGTGGGCGATCCCTGGGCCTTCGCCGGCGCGCAGGATCGGTGGCACCGCCATGTCTCTCCGGCCGGGCCGTTCGGCGGGATCTGGAACGGTCTCGTTGCGGGCGGGCGCGGCCTGGAGCAGTTCGCGCTGGGTCACGGCGCGCACGTCGCAGGCGCCAATCCGATGCATGCGGCCGCAGAGAACGTTCAGGCGCTCGCGTTCCTCGTGCTCTTCCTCGGGCTCACGGTCGTGGTCTGGCGACGGTTCGGCGCGCCCTACGGTTTGTTCGCGGCGGTCAGCCTCGCGATCCCACTCAGCTACCCAAGCTCGCGCTGGCCCCTGTTGTCCTTGCCCCGCTTCGGGCTCGTGATCTTTCCGTTCTTCCTCGCACTCGCGGCGGTGACTGCGGACAGACCACGTCGTCACACCGCGGTCGTCGCGTGCAGCGCGCTCTTCCTCGGCGTCGCCGTCGTGCAATGGGCGCTGTGGCAGTGGGTCGCGTGAGGGCCGCCGAGCTCGACGCGGTCACGCTCGACGCGCACGGCACGCTCGTCAGGCTCGCGGATCCGGTCCCGGCACTTCAGAGCGCGCTCGCCGAACGAGGAGTCGAACGCACCCCCGAAGTCGTGCTCGCCGGCTTTCGAACCGAGGCTGCACACTACGCACCGCGCGCGGGCGACGGCCGGGACGAGCAGAGCCTGCAGCGACTCCAGGAGGAGTGCGCCGGGATCTTCCTCGCAGCAATCGGCGCGCAGCTCGATCCGGCGGAGTTCGCGCCCGCGTACGTCGGCGCGCTCCGGTTCGAGGTTCTCCCGGGAGTGCCGGAATCGCTCGCGCGCCTGCGGGCGCTGGGTCTGGAGCTCGCCGTCGTGGCGAACTGGGACCTCAGCCTGCGCCGCCTTCTCGACGAGGTCGGCCCTGCGCCTCACTTCACCGTCGTCGTCCACGCCGCCGGCAAGCCGGCCCCCGACGGGATCCTGCGCGCGTTGGCCGAGCTCCAGGCCGCGCCCGCGCGCACGCTTCATATCGGTGACGACGAGGCCGACCGCGAGGCCGCGGCCGCCGCCGGCGTGCGCTTCGCAGCCACACCCGTCGCGGACGCGGTGGCGGCGATCCGATGAGGGCGCCGCTGGCACTCTGGGGCAGCTTCGTGCTCACGTTCACGACGCTGAGCTACGCGCTCCGGTTCACGTCGGGCAAGCCGCCCAAAGATCTCCTCTACAAGTGGTCGACCGTCGTCGGGAACCTCATCCAGTACGCGATCATCGCGGCGATCGTCTACGGGATCACGGGCCTCTCCGGCGAGCGGCGTCAGGTGCTGGCGCTTCGCCGCCCGAACTCGTGGCGGACCGCCTTCGGAATCGGGCTCGGCGTCGTGATCGGGATGTACGTGCTGACACTCACACTCGGGCCGATCCTCCACCCGGACCGTGAACAGGGCATCACACCCCAGACCTGGGAACCGAAGCACGCCGCCGCCTACGTCGCGAACGGGATCGTGATCGCAGTCCTGGCGCCGATCATCGAGGAGCTGACATTCCGTGGCCTCGGCTACTCGCTACTCGCGCGCTACGGACGCTGGCTGGCGATCCTCGGCACGGGCATCGCCTTCGGGCTCGCGCACGGGCTCGTCGAGGCGTTTCCGTTCCTCGCCGCGTTCGGCATCGGCCTTGCGTATCTGCGTAGCCGGGTCGACAGCGTCTATCCCGGCATGATCGTGCACGGGCTCTTCAACGGGATCGCACTCACCGTCGCCGTTTCAGGCAAACCGCAGGGGGATATCCTCCGCGCCTGCGCTGGGGTCTGGCCTGTGCTGTCGCCTTTTTGATCTTCGTCCCGGCCGCCACGGTGGTCGGATTCGACCTCAGTCCGCTCGGGACGCTCCGCGACCCGCTCTACTTCACAGGTGGCTATGCGATCCACGGCAACCAGTCGGTACCGCCCTGCCCGGCCAGCCACGGCTGCGTTCGCATCCCGATGTGGGTCGCGCCGTTTCTGTACCGAACGGTTCCGTACGGCAAAACGGTTTACGTCTACTAGCGCCGCCGCGTTCTCGCTGCTGCTGCTCGCAGGCTGTGGGAGCACACCGCGCGACGTCCGGTACGTGGACCTTACCCGGCAGACAGGACCACTCGAGTTCACACACATCACACGGGACCTCTTCCGCGACCGGGAGGCTCTGCTCGACGTGCTCCAGCAGAACAATCCAGGGCGGGCGATTCAACTGCCGAGCATCGACTTCAGGCGCCGCGAGGTCTACCTGGTGGCCACAGGACCGCGATCGAGCACCGGCTACGTGCTCGAGGTCCTACGGGTTCAAGATGTGGGCGACCACATCGTCGTGGTCGTACACGAACGAACTCCGTCCCTCGGGGACGCCGTGCAGGCCCGCGTGACCTATCCGTTCCGTCTGATCGCTCTGCCTCAAAGCGAGAAGCCCGTCAACCTGAAATGGCCGGGGCGACCCTGAGCCGAGCGGCTACTCCTCTTCCGGCTCGATCGCGAATTCGTCGGGCGTCACTTCGTCGAGGAACTGCTTGAACTCGGAGACGCGCGACTCGATCTCCTCCTCTGTCACCTCGTCGCCTTCGAACTCGATCGCCGACTCCTCGATCACGTCGTCGGCCGCGAAGATCGGCGCCTCTGCGCGAATCGCCAGCGCAATCGCGTCCGACGGACGCGAATCGACCTCGATCTCGGAACCGTCGAGCTGAACGGTGATCTGCGCGTAGAAGGTGTTCTCGCGGAGCTCGGTCACCGTGATGCGCGTCACCTGAGCGCCGAGCTGGTCGAGCATGTCGGTCACGAGGTCGTGCGTCATCGGCCGAGGAGTGGACGCGCTCTGGAGCTTCATGAGAATCGCGGCGGCCTCTGGATGGCCGATCCAGATCGGCAGGAACTTGTTTCCCTCGGCAGTCTTGAGCAGCACGATCGGCTGCTTGCCGACCAGATCGAAGCTGACCCCGTAGATCTGCATCTCCTGCATGGGCGTTGCTCTGATGGTAGCTCAGGGGTCTTGCGGAGAAACCTCGGCAAGGGGCACGACGACGACCTCACCGCTCTCGGGATCCTCGAGCTCGGCGCGCCGGTTGGGCACGCTCATGGGCTCGATCCCACGGAGCACGTAGGAACGACCCTGATAGGTGACGAGGTCTCCGATCTTCATTGCCGCAGTACGAACGAACGCCGCTAGCGGCATCGGCAGTCCGGCGACCCGGCGGTATCCCTTAGTCGGTTCGTTCTTTCAGGCGCCACTCGGCAACGTCGCGAATGCTGACGATCCCGACAGCGCGCTCGCCCGCGACAACCGGAATGTGACGGAAGCCGCGTTCGATCATCGTCTGCCCGGCCTCCTCGACCGATGCGTCCTCGGTCATCGTCACGGGATCCGGCGTCATCCATTCGCGCACCCGCGCCTCGCTCGAGTGGACCCGGCCGGCGACTGCACGCATGAGATCGCGTTCGGTGAAGATCCCGATCAGCCGGCCGAAGTCGGAGACGACAACCGCGCCGACACCCTGGTCGGTCATCTTCTGAGCCGCCTCGCCGATCGTGTCCTCCGGCGCGACCGTGAGCACGTCGGTCGTCATCACTTCGCCGAGGGTTGCCATCGGGCGAGCATAGGGAAACACCCCGCTACAATCCAGCGTCCCGTTGGGCGATTAGCTCAGTTGGTTAGAGCGCCGCTCTGATAAGGCGGAGGTCCGTGGTTCGAATCCACGATCGCCCATCCCCCGCGAAAAGTCCGGCCGCTTCGCCGCCATGACGACTTTTCGCGGCGTTCTCTTCCGCGCAACGGCTCGTGCCGAGCTGATCGAGGTCAGTCCAAGGCCCGGAGGGCCTCCTCGACTACGTCTTCGAGATCGAACGTCTCGTCCTTGGCCGCCCACGGACGGTCGAAACGGTCGCCCAGCACGTCGCGAAGTCGTTCGACCGTCTCGTCCATCACGTTCCGCTCGATCGGACCCAGGTCAAGGCCACGCGCGGCGCAGAGGGCCTCTCCGACCGCGCAAAGTCGCGCAGCCGCATCGGGTTGTCCATGCGCAAGCGCTACAGCGGCCGCGACGGGGAGCGCCTGCACGAGGGTCAGCGAGTCTCTGATCGAGCTGCTGAGCCGGAGGCTCTCCCTGAGATCGACCGTGGCGGCCGCGGTGTCGCCCGCGCGCAGGGCGAGTGCGGCAAGACTTTGCAGGCACGAGGCCATTCCGTACGCGTCCCCGAGCACTCGATGGCCGTCTAGCGCTTCCTGGAGCATGACCCGCGCCCTGTCGTCGTCTCCCTCGAGCATTAGCTGATACGCGAGATTCCCGGTGACGATGGCAGCGCCACGGACGTCTCCGCTGCTCTGGGCGAGAGCGAGGGCTTCGCCCTGGAGGATCGCCGCGCGCCGCGTATCAGCCTGGTCAAGGTAAGCACCCGCGAGGTGGGTCAACGCAAGGATCAGCCAACGCGTGTCGTCGATCACTCGGAAGATGTCCGCCGCCGCCTCGAACTGCTCGCGGGCGCGACCCGTCTCTCCTCGCGCCTCGGCCATGTGGGCAGCCCCGAACAGGGCTCGGCCTCGCGCGACCGGCGATGCCTCACCCTCGAGCGCGAGCACGCGGTCGTACCAGTGCTGCGCCTCCGAGATCTGCCCGCGTGTCCACCAGAAGCGCCAGATCGTCCCGGCGAGCATCGACGCACGCTCCGTGTCACGCCGTCGCACGCATGCGCGAGCGCCTCGCGAACGTTGTCCTGTTCAAGCGCGAGACGGCGGTACCAGTCTTCTTGCTGTGCTCTCGTCAACTCGGGCTCGGCGCGCTTGGCGAGCTCCAGGAAGTAGTCGAGGTGAGCGCGACGGAGCGTTTCTGCCTCATCGGTCTGATCGAGAAGCTCGACGCCGTATTCTCGAATCGTCTCGAGCAACAGGAATCGCGCGTCACCGATCGACTTCACCAGACTCCAGTCGATCAAAGCCGCCAGTTCTTCGAAGCCGGTCTCCGTCACCGATTCGGCGGCCTCGAGCGAAAAGGAACCAGAGAACACTGAGAGCCGGCGGAACGCACGCTGTAGCCCCGGTTCGAGCAGCTCGTAGCTCCAGCCGATCGTCGCGCACAGCGTCTGCTGCCGCTCAGGTGCATCACGCGCTCCGCCCGTCAGGAGCGGGAGGCGGCGGTCGAGCCGCTCGAGCAATAGCTGCGGTTCGAGCACCTTGATCCTCGACGCCGCGAGCTCGAGGGCGAGCGGAAGCCCGTCGAGTCGGCGACAGATCCCGGCGATCGCCTCGTCGGGGCGGAGATCGCGCTTCACAGCGCGAGCACGCTCGAGGAAGAATGCAACCGCTTCGTCGATCGGCAGAGGTTCGAGTGCGAATTCGTGCTCACCTGCGACGCGCAACCGCACACGGCTCGTGACGAGAAGCCGGAGGTTCGGGGCGCGGGCGAGCAGCGCGGTCAGGCCTGCCGCGGCCGGAAGCAGGTGCTCCAAATTGTCGAGCAGCAACAATGTGTCGGCGTCACGGATCTCGCCGATCTCGCGTATGCCCATCGCCTGAGCAATCGTCGACTCGACGAACGCGGCGTCCTGCACGGGAGCCAGCGAGACGAAGAAGACACCCTCCCGGAACTCATCCGCGAGCTCGGCCGCCACCTGGAGTGCGAGCCGGGTCTTCCCCGTGCCGCCCGCACCCGTCAGTGTCACGAGCCGTGCGTCGCCCCCTAGAAGGTCGCGCAGCGCCTCGAGCTCCCGCTCCCGACCGAGGAGCGGGGTCGCGGCCACGGGAAGGTTTGTCCGGTTCAGGCTCTTGAGCGGCGGGAATTCTCCTTCCCCGAACTGGTAGATCCGCTCCGGGGCGGTCAGGTCCTTGAGCCGGTGCTCGCCGAGGTCGCGGAGACCGCCCGGGCCTGCGAGGTCGCGGGTCGACTGCGAGACGAGGATCTGACCGCCGTGACCAGCCGCCGCGATCCGCGCGGCCCGGTGAACGTCGATGCCGACGTAGCCGTCGTCGGTGACGAGGGGCTCCCCCGTATGCAAACCCATGCGCACGCGAACTTGTCCGGGCTCGAGAACCTTCGTCGCCGCGTCAGCGGCAGCCAGAGCGTCCGACGCCTTCGCGAAAGCGACGAAGAACGCATCGCCCTGGGTGTCCACCTCGACGCCACCGTGCCGGAGGAAAGCGTCGCGAAGCACACGCCGATGCTCGGCGAGCACGTCGACATAGCGATCACCGGTTTCCTGTAGCAGCCGCGTCGATCCCTCCACGTCGGTGAAGAGAAACGTGACGGTGCCGCTAGGAAGCTTGCCCACGGCCTGAGGATT
>Ga0070707_100001745_pt1 | contig 20935 bp, 20 predicted proteins | sample KBSK5502metaG_FD_65468 | JGI IMG/M metagenome (GOLD analysis project Ga0070707, IMG submission 65468) | Corn, switchgrass and miscanthus rhizosphere microbial communities from Kellogg Biological Station, Michigan, USA - KBS K5-50-2 metaG | ecosystem: Host-associated > Plants > Roots >...
GGACCCAACGGCGCCGGCAAGACGACGTTCTTCAACGTCTTCACGGGCATCTATCTGCCAGACGAAGGCGCGGTGATCTTCCGCGGCGCACCCGTGCTGGGCCGGCGCCCGGACCAGATCACCGCGCTCGGGATCTGCCGGACGTTCCAAAACATCCGGCTCTTCGGCAACATGACGGCGATCGAGAACGTGCTCGTTGGCATGCACGCGCGTGTGCCGCTGGCGTTCTGGGACGTGCTCAGTCGGAACCCGCGCTGGCGCCGAGAGGAGCGCGGCCTCTGGGAGCGGGGCGCCGAGGTGCTCGGCGTGGTGGGGCTACGCGAGAAGGCCAATGAGCTGGCGCGCAATCTTCCCTACGGTGAGCAGCGCCGGCTCGAGCTGGCCCGCGCGCTGGCCTCCCAGCCCGCGCTGCTGCTGCTGGACGAGCCCACCGCCGGCATGACCCAAGGTGAGGCGCGGAGCATGATGGCACTGCTTCGGCGTCTCGTCGGCGAGCGGGGGCTTTCCGTGCTCCTGATCGAGCACAACATGCGGGTGGTCATGGAGGTCTCGGATCGCGTCACCGTGCTCGACTACGGCGAAAAGATCGCCGAGGGACAGCCGGTGGAGGTGCAGCGAAACCCGCGCGTGATCGAGGCCTACCTCGGCCGAAAGCGCTGGGCGCCCGGCGCCGGCGCCGGAGCCGCGCATGCTTGAGGTACGCGACCTGCACGTGTACTACGGCGAGATCCAGGCGCTCAAGGGCATCTCGTTCCGGGTAGGCCCGGGCGAGATCGTCGCCCTCCTCGGCAATAATGGCGCGGGCAAGACCACGACGCTGCGCACCGTGTCCGGTCTGCTGGCCCCCCGCTCGGGCGAGGTGCTTTTCGGCGACCATTCCCTGGTCGGCACCCCGCCCCACGACATCGTGACCCGCGGCATCACGCATGTCCCCGAGGGCCGGCGCATCTTCAACCGGCTCACCGTCGTCGAGAACCTGACCATGGGCGCTTACACGCGCGGCGACAAGGGGATCGCCGAGGACATGGAGCGCGTCTTCACCGTCTTCCCGCGTCTCAAGGAGCGCCGCACCCAGGTGGCAGGCACGCTCTCCGGCGGCGAGCAGCAGATGCTGGCCATCGGCCGCGCGCTCATGGCCAAGCCCAGCCTGCTCCTGCTCGACGAGCCCTCGATGGGGCTGGCGCCCGTGCTGGTCGAGCAGATCTTCGACACCGTGCAGACCATCAACAAGCAGGGTGTGACCATCCTGCTGGTGGAGCAGAATGCGGCCATGGCGCTCTCCATCGCCCAGCGTGGCTACGTGCTCGAGACCGGGCGGATCGCGCTCGAGGGCAGCGCCACCGAGCTCGCGGGCAATCCCGAAGTTCGCCGTGCGTACCTGGGGGAGGTGTAGACGGGAATGATTGGACAAGGACTGACCTTCGAGGATCACAAGATCGGCGTGAGCTATGAGACGCTCGGCCGCACCGTGTCCGAAGCCGACATCTGCGCCTTCGTCAATCTCTGCGGCTTCAACGAGCCGCTGTTCATGGACATGGAGTACGTGGCCAAGGAGTCGGTGTTCAACGGGCGCGTCACGCCCGGCGCCTTCACCTTCTGCATCTCCGAAGGCCTGATCATGCAGACGGGCTTGATCCACGGCACCGGCATGTCGTACCTCGGGAGCGAGATCCGCATCGTGGCGCCCGTGCTGGCCGGCGACACGGTGCGCGTCACGGTCACGATCACAGACAAGCGCGAGACCAGCAAGCCGGACCGCGGTATCGTGACCTACAAGCACGAGATCAAGAACCAGCGCGGCGAGCTCGTCCTTGAGGCCACCGTGCGCCGGATGATCAAGCGACAGGCGCCCGCGACCTGATGCTCGTCCTGAGCCGCCGCGACCTCGAGCGCCTGCTGACGCCGGCCGACGTCATCGAAGCGGTCGAGGGCGCCTTCAGAGAAGTGGCGGCCGGACGTGCCCAGCTCCTGCCGCGGGCCGTCCTGCCCATGGAGCGGCGCGGGGTCTATCTGTCGATGGTCTCGGCCCTGCCGCGCCGCCGGGCGCTTGGCGCCAAGCTCGTGAGCGTGGTGCCGCGGAACCGCGGCGTGGGTCTTCCCACCATTCATGCCATCTACGTCCTGTCCGATCCGGTGACCGGGGCGCCGCTGGCGATCATGGACGCCGCCTTCCTCACGGCGATCAGGACGGGGGCCACCTCGGCGCTGGCCGCGCGGCTTCTGGCGCGCCCCGACTCCCGCGTCGTGGCCTGCTTCGGCGCGGGCGTCCAGGCGCTCGCCCAGCTCTACTGCCTCAAGGCCGTCTTCCCCCTCGGCGAGGTGCGGGTCGTGGGACGCGATCCGAAGCGGGCCCAGCGATTCGCCGAGGCCGCGACGGCCGCTCTCCGCATCCCCGTCGCGGTCATGGCGGACCGGCGCGCCGCCGTAACCGGCGCCGATCTCATCACCTGCGCCACGACATCGCCCACGCCGGTGTTCAAGGGGCGCGATCTCTCCCCCGGCGCCCATGTGGACGCGGTCGGAGCGTTCAGGCCTAATAGCCGTGAAGTGGACACCGACACCATCAAGCGCGCGCGGATCGTGGTGGACACCTATGCGGGGGCATGGGAGGAGGCGGGCGACCTGCTCATCCCGCTCAAGTCCCGAGCGATTACCAAGCGCCATGTGAAGGCCGAACTGGCCGACCTGGTGGCCGGCAAGAAGCGCATTCGCACGTCGCCCCACGACATCACGCTCTTCAAATCGGTGGGCTTCGCCGCCGAGGACGCGATCACCGCTCGCCTCGCGTACGACCGCGCCCGGTCCGCGGGCATTGGGACGGAGGTCGCCTTGTGACGTCCGCGGGCCGAATCGTCCAGATCAATATCTCGGCCGGCGGCGTGCCCAAGCGGTCCGTCGACGCGGCGCAGGTCACCCGGCTCGGCGTCGAGGGCGATGCCCACCGGAACATGGAGCATCACGGCGGGCCCGAGCGGGCCCTTTGCCTCTTCGCCCTCGAGCGGATCCGGGCGCTGCAGGCCGAGGGCCACTCGATCGCGCCCGGGAGCATCGGCGAAAACCTCACCGTCGAAGGACTGGACTGGAACGCGGTGACGCCCGGCTCCCGGCTCTTGCTCGGCGCCGCCGTGCTGGTCGAGGTGACCCGGTACACGAGCCCGTGCGGGAACATCGTTCCATTCTTCAAAGACGGCGATTACTCGCGCGTCTCCCAGAAGCGGCATCCCGGCGACAGCCGCGTATACGCCCGCGTCCTGCGCGAAGGCGCGATCCGGGCGGGCGATCTGGTCCGCCTCCTGTCAGGCGCCGACGTCGACCTCCTCGTCTCCCCCTCACCGCAACCCTCTCTCCAGAAGGGAGAAGGAGTGTCGAAACCCTCTCCCGCCCGGGGGGAGAGGGCAGGATGAGGGGGCATGCCACGCACCGCCGATGTCGTGATCGTCGGTGGAGGTGTCACCGGCTGCTCCCTCGCCTTCCACCTCGCCGGCCGGGGCCTCCGCCGCGTGCTCATTCTCGAGCGCAAATTCATCGGTGCCGGCGGCACGGGGCGCTCGGTCGGCGTCATTCGCCAGCTCTACCCCACCGCCGAGACGACGCAAATGGTGAAACGCTCCCTGTCCGTCTTCCGCAACTTCGGAGACGCCGTGGCCGGCCGCTCGGGTTATGTCGGCTGCGGCGTCCTGATCGGCGTGTCCACCGCCATGAAACCAGCGCTCGAGAAGTCGCTGGCGCTCCAGCGCTCGGCCGGCATCAAGGCGGAGCTCCTCGCGCCCGAGGATGTGGCCACCGTGGAGCCGCGCATCGACCCGTCGGGCCTGGGCGCGTTGCTCTACGAGCCCGACTCGGGCTACGGCGATCCCTCGGCGGTGACGGCGGGCTATGCCGAGGCCGCCCGCGCGCGCGGGGTGGCGATCGAGCAGGGCGTCGAGGTGACCGGGCTTCTCCGCGAGGGCGATCGCGTCTCGGGAGTCGTGACCGCATCGGGCGAGCGGATCGCCGCACCGGTCGTGGTGAATGCCGCCGGACTCTGGTCCCCCCAAGTCGCCCGGCTGGCCGGGATCGAGCTGCCCATCGTCATCGGACGCCATCCAGTGTTCATCCTGGAGCGCGGGCCCGACTTCGGCCCTGCCCACATGGTCTATCTCGACCTGGCCGGCGGCGCCTACGTGCGGCCGGAAACCGGCGGGCTCACCCTCACGGGCTCGCTCACGGACGACGAGACCAAGCATCCCATGGACCCTGAGCTGCTGGGGAGCGAGGCGGGCTTCGACGAGGCAAGCGAGGCGCTGGTCCGCACCGCGCGCGCCCTGCCGCGGCTCGCGGAGGCGCGCTTCAACCAGGGTTATGCCGGCGCCTTCGACATTACACCGGACTGGATGCCGATCCTGGACGAATCGCCGCTCGGCGGCTTCTGGATCGCTGCCGGCATGTCGGGTCATGGCTTCAAACTGGCGCCGGCCGTGGGCGAGATGATGGCGGCGCTGATCACGGGCGCCGCGCCGCCCGTGAGCCCGGCGCCTTTCCGCCTCGACCGCTTCGCCTCCGGGGCGGCCGGCGGAACCTTTGTGTCGTCCTACTTGGGCTCATGAGTGAAATGCCATGGCACGCGCCGACGGCCGCTTGTTAGAATAAGGGCCCATGCCCTCCGCGCCGAAGACTCCGATGGTCGGGATCATCATGGGCTCCAAGTCGGACTGGGAGACCATGAGCAATGCCGCCAAGACGCTGGATGCGCTCGGCATCGCCTACGAAGTCAATGTCATGTCGGCGCACCGCACGCCCGAGCTCGTCGACGAGTACGTGGGCAGCGCCGAGAAGCGCGGGCTCGAAGTGATCATCGCGGGCGCCGGCGGCGCGGCCCATCTGGCCGGCGTGGCCGCGGCCCGGACCATCCTGCCGGTCCTGGGGGTGCCGATACAGAGCAAGGCCCTGAGCGGCATCGATTCGCTGCTGTCGACGGTGCAGATGCCGGGCGGCGTTCCCGTCGGGACGCTCGCGATCGGCAGCTCCGGGGCGACGAACGCGGCCCTCCTGGCCGCGGCGATCCTCGCCAACAAGTACCCCGACGTGCGCAAGGCCCTGCGCCGCTCCCGCGAGGAGCAGACCAAGGCCTTGCTGGCACAGACCGACCCGCGGAAGTCGCCTCCCTCACCCTGATCGGCTCCGCGTCACGCGGAGGAGAGACGTCATGACCACGATGAGCCCCTTCCGAACCGAGCTCGAGAACGCCGTCAACGCCCGGCACAGCCGCCTGAATCCCTTTACCGAGAAGTGGGTCAATGGCGAGCTGACCCGCGGCCAGCTGGGCAGCTGGGCCAAGCAGCACTATCAGTACGTGTCCCAATTCGCCCGCTGGTGTGCGACGGTCTACGGCGACTGCCCGGATTCCGACGCCCGCGACTTCCTCCTCGAGAACATCATCGAGGAGGAGTCGGGAACCAAGCACGTGGACTTGCTGATCCGCTTCGCCGAGGCCTGCGGACTGAGCCGTCAGGAGATCGAGACGGCGCGCCAGCTGCCCACCACCCGCGGGCTCACTGCCTGGTGCTACGAGATTTCGCGGAAGCCCTTCCACGTGGCGGCCGCGGGGCTGCTGGTCGGACTCGAGTCCCAGGTGCCGGGCATCTACAAGCGCAACCTGCCGCCGCTCAAGACCCACTACGGCTTTACGGATCACGAGGTTGAGTTCTTCGCCATCCATATCGAAGCCGACGAGGTGCACGGCGAGCGCGGCTATCAGATCGTCGAGCGCCACTGCACGACGCCGGAGAGGCAGTCCGAGGCGGTGGATGCCGTGCGCCAGGCGACCGAGATGCGCTGGCAGTACATGACGGGCCTCCACCGCGCCTACGTCCTCAAGGAGGACATGTAGGCGGTGGAAGTACGCGCCGCCTCACTCGAGGAGGTGCCGTTGGGCCAGCCCAGGCTCGTCGAGCTGAACGGCACCCGGGTCGTTCTCGCCCGGGTCGGCGATCAGGTCTACGCCTGCGGCGATACATGCGCCCACAAGGGGGGTCCGCTGAGCGAGGGCAAGCTCAGCGGGACCCGCCTCGCCTGCCCGTGGCACGGCTGGATTTACGACGTGCGGACGGGACAGTGCGCCTTCCCCGGGCGGGGCGCAAGCGTGCCATTCTACAAAGTGCGGGTCGAAGCCAACGACATCATCGTGGAGATGCCATGACATGGCGCTGACCCTCAAGCACGCCCTCGAATGCATCGACAAGGGGGCCGCCAAGGCGCGGGAGCTGGGCTTCCAGGTCGCGATCGCCGTCGTGGACGACGCCGGACATCTTATCGCCTGCCATCGGATGGACGGCGCGCTCTGGGTGACGCCCGAGATCGCGCGGGCCAAGGCCAATGCGGCCGCCGCCTTCCGGGCTTCCACCGATGACCTGGAAAAGCGCTTCAGCGGGAACCGGCAGCTCTTCGCCAGCAATGTGGCCGCGCTCGAGGGCCACCAGTTCGTCTTCGGCAAGGGCGCGATCCCGCTGGTGGAGGAGGGCAAGATCATCGGCGCCGTGGGCGTGAGCGGCGCCGTCCCCGCCGACAACGATCACGCCATCGCAGACGCGGCGGCAGGCCACCCGGTCCTGCCCAAGAGCCACTGAGCCGTCACCCTGACGCTCGAGCCCAAGATCCTCATCAGCAACGAGCTGATCGGCGAGATCAACACCTTCGATCCGAACAAGATCGCCGCGGAGGCCAGGGCCTACAAGTACGGGAAGTAGACGGCGCGAGAGCCGGCACGGACCAGGGCCTCTCACCAGCCCCCTGATCGCACGCGGAGCCGGCGTCCTTGACGCTGGCGCGCGCCGAAGCGTAGTGTGGGCCGATGTCGCAATCGCTTCGGCAGCGAGCGCTCCTGGCGCTCACCGCAGCCTGGGGGCTCTCGCTCTTCGTCGCCTTCCTGCTCAACCGCCACGACCTGCCGCATCTCCCGGAATGGCTCGGCTCGCTCGGCCGGGCGCTCGTCGGCGGTCCCTCTCTCGGCGCGGCCGGCTTTGCTCAATCGCTGGCCGGCCTCGCCATTGCCGGCCTCGTCGTGCTGAGCTGGTGGGGCCTCGGCGATCTGATGATGCAGCCGCTGCGACTCGGCCCATCGGCGTGGGGCGCCCGCGGATCAAGGGCGCTCGATTGGGGCGCGCGGGCGCTGATCGGCTCGGGCCTCTGGTCCACCGCGTGGTTCTTCCTCGGCGTGAGCCACCTCTACCGGAGCTCCCTCGCGGTCCTGGCGCTCGGCGTCGGCCTCGCCCTCGCGGGTCGCGCTCATTTCGCCGGGCGAGGCGAATCACGCCCGGCCGACCGCGGGTCGCGCGGCCGTATCGCGTGGGGGCTGATCATCAGCGTCCAGATCCTGGCCCTCGTCGCGGCCCTGGCCCCGCCCACGGCCACCGACACCTTGCTCTACCATCTGGCTCTGCCCAAGGCGTATGTCGCCGGCCGCGGCATGGTGGAGGTTCCCGGCAATATCGCCAGTTACTACCCGCTCGGGGTCGAGATGCACAGCGTCTGGGCCATCCTCGCCGGCGGCCTGCTCTCTCCGCGCGTCGGCGAGGCGGCGGCCGGCGCCACGATGTTCGCGTTCGCGCCGCTGCTGACCCTGGCGACCTATGGCTGGGCGCGGGCGCGCGGTCTCGACATGGGCCCGAGCGCCGTCGCGGCCGCAATCGTCGCGACGATCCCGAGCGCCTACCTGGTCTCGGCCAGCGGGTTCACCGACCTGGCGCTGGCCGGCTATACCGTGCTGGCGTTCGCTGCCGCTGGACGGTGGTGGACGACGGGCGATCGGCGCTGGCTCGTCATCGTGGCGGCGGCCGCAGGGTGGGCCCTCTCGGCCAAGCTCAGCGCGGCGTCGCTCGTCGTGTCACTGGCCGTGCTCGTCCTGCTCCGCGGGCTCCAAGCAGGGAGGGAAATGCCCGTCGCGAGCCGCCGCCCGATAGGCCCGCTCGTCCTCACGGGTCTCGGCGCCCTCGCGGCGGCCGGGATTCTCGCGAGCCCGTGGTACCTCCGGACCTGGCTCCGCTCGGGAAGCCCGCTGTTTCCGTTCTACCCCGGGCTCTGGCCCGGTCAGGCGCCGGGCTGGGATGCCGAGCGGGCGCATCTCTACGAAGAGATGTTCCAGCTCTACGGAGAAGCGGGCGGCACGCTCGACTACCTGCTGGCGCCCCTGCGCCTCGCCGTCTCGGCCCAGGCCGTGCTGCCCTCGTACTACGACGGGGTGCTCGGCGTGGCCTTCCTCTTCGGCACCCCATTGCTCGCCTGGGCGCTCTGGCGCCGGCGGCTCGACGTCGAGCTGAGCATCGGTGCGCTCATCTCGGCGGCGATGTTCGCGCTCTGGCTGCTGGCGAGCCAGCAGCTCCGCTATCTCCTTCCCGCCGCGCCGCCGCTGGCCGTGGCCATGCTCGCCGCGGCGGCCGCGGCAGAGAGAGACGCGGGCGCCTGGTTCGGCCGGGCGTTTCGAGGCCTCCTGCTGGCGGCCGCCGCCGCGAACGCGCTCGTCATCCTCGCGTGGTTCGCGCAAGTCGATCCCGTCCGGGTGGTGCTGGGCGGAGAGCCCCGCGCGGCCTATCTCAGTCGGCGGCTCGACTACTACCCATTCTACGAAGTGGCGAACCGGGAGCTGCCCGCCGCCGCGCGGATCTGGCTCATCAATACGCGGCGGGACACCTACTATCTCGAGCGCCCGTACTTCGCCGATTTCATGTTCGAGGACTACACCCTCAAGCTATGGGCGCGGGCCGCCCGCGATCCCGAAGAAATGCGGGCTCGGGCCCGCCAGGCCGGCATCACGCACGTGCTCGTCCGTCACGACATCCTGTTCGACTACGAGCGCTCGGGCGTCGTGGACGACAGGCTGAGCCAGGAGGAGAACCTGGCGCGGCTCCAGCGCATCATGGGGTTCTTCACCGAGGGCACGCGGCTGATTCAAGGGGATCAGCGGTTCTGGCTCGTCGAGCTCCGGCCCCGATAAGCGTCCCGCGTTGTGTGCTAGAATCGCCCACCGAGCCGGGAGCCGCCGCCGACCCGCAGAGCCCGAGCAACCGAGCCAAAGGAGGACTTATTCCCATGACTGTCAAACGAGTGATTGCCCTGCTCTCCATGGCCCTGGCGGCGCTGCTGCCGCTCGGGCCCGCGCAGGCCCAGGCGCCCAAAGAAGTGGTTATCGGCGTCCTGTATCCCCTGTCGGGTCCCGTGGCCCAGGTGGGCATCGACTCCGTCAATGCCGCCAAGCTCGCCGTCGACATCATCAATAATGGCGGCTCCACCCTGAACCTGCCCCTTGGGAAGACCGCCGGCCTGCCTGGCCTGGGCGGGGCCAAGATCCGTCTCGTCATCGTGGACCATCAGGGCAAGCCCGACGTGGGCCAGGCCGAGGCCGAGCGCCTCATCACCCAAGAAAAGGTCCACGTGCTCTTCGGCGCCTATTTCTCCAGCGTCACCGCCACGGCGAGCCAGGTCGCCGAGCGGTACGGCGTCCCGTTCTTCAACGGCGAGTCGTCTTCGCCCGGCCTCACCGAGCGCGGCTTCAAGTGGTTCTTCCGCACGTCACCCCACGACGGCCATTTCACGCTGGCCATGTTTGACTTCCTGAAGGATCTGGAAAAGCGGCGCGGAGTGAAGATCAAGACGCTCGGGATCATGCACGAGGACACGCTCTTCGGCGTGGATTCGGCCAAGGTCCAGGAAGAGATGGCCAAGAAGTACGGCTACGAGGTCGTCGTCAAGATGGCTTACCGGGCCAAGACCACCAACCTGGACGCCGAGGTGGGCAAGCTCAAGGCGGCCAACCCGGACGTCTTCCTGCCGACCTCCTACACCTCGGACGCCATCCTCTTCGTCAAGACGGCCAAAAATCTGGACTATAATCCCAAGCTCCTCCTCGCCCAGAACGCCGGCTGGACCGATCCCGCGTTCCTCACCGAGATGGGCAAGGACGCCGAGGGACATATCACGCGCGCGCCCTTCGCCCTCGACATGGCCGCCAAGAAGCCGATGATCACCCAGGTCAATGACCTCTTCAAGAAGATGAAGGACAACCCGGGCGGCCGCGACATCTCCGACGTGCCCGCGCGGGTCTTCACCGGCATGATGACGCTGGCCGACGCCATCAATCGCGCCAAGAGCGTGAATCCCGAGGAGATCCGCAAAGCCCTCGTCGCCACCAACATCCCGCCCGAGCAGCTCATCATGCCCTGGAGCGGCGTGAAGTTCGACGAGAAGGGTCAGAACACCGGCGTGCGCGCCATCCTCCAGCAGGCGCAGAAGGGCAAGTACGCGACCATCTACCCCTTCGAGCTGGCCGCCGCCGACGTCGTCTACCCGCTCACGCCCTGGAAGGACCGCAAGTAGCGTCGCCTCGACAGTCTCTCCGCCCTCTCCCTCGAATGCGCGGGAGAGGGCGGCGGCGCGCGGCGCCCCGCCCGCATCCGTACAATAATGGTAGATTAGCGCCCCATGACGGCCGAGGTCCTCCTGCAGGGCATCGTCAGCGGGCTCCTGATGGGCCTGGTCTACGCGCTCATCGCGGCCGGGCTCTCCCTCATCTTCGGCCTCATGGAGATCGTCAACTTCGCCCATGGCGAGTTCCTGATGCTGGCGATGTTCTCGACCTATTGGGCCTGGGCGCTCTGGCGGCTCGACCCGATCGTCTCGCTGCCGCTGACGGCCGCCGCGCTCTTCCTGCTGGGCGTGGCGACCTACTTGGGCCTGATCCGCTGGATCATCGGCGCGCCCATGCTGGCCCAGATCTTCGCGACCTTCGGACTGGCCATCTTCCTGCGCTCCGCCGCTCAAGCGCTCTGGGGCGTCGACTTCCAGCTCGTGAAGGACCCGTTGATTCAGGGGCGCATCTCGCTGGGCGGCTTGTTCATCGGCATGCCGCAGCTCGCGGCAAGCGTCGGCGCGCTCCTGGCCTTCGTCTTCCTGAACTGGTTCATCAGCCGGACGGAGACCGGGCTCGCGCTTCAGGCGACCGCGCAGGATCGCCAGGCCGCCTCGCTCATGGGCATCAATACGCAGCGGATGTTCGCCCTCGGCTGGGGCATCGGCTCGGCCTGCGTGGGTGTCGCCGGTGCGCTGCTGACGATTTTCTTCTATGTCTTCCCCGACGTGGGCTCCTCCTTCGCGCTCCTCGCGTACGTGACGGTGGCGCTCGGCGGTTTCGGCAATGTGCCGGGCACGCTGGTGGCGGGCGTGGTGGTGGGGCTCATCGAAGCGCTGGGCGGACTTCTGATCGCGCCGGCACTGAAATACGTCGCCGTCTTCCTGGTCTACCTGCTCGTCGTCCTCTGGCGGCCGCAGGGGCTCTTCGGGCGCTTCTGATGCCGAGGGGAACGAAGCTCGCCGCCGGCCTCGTGGCGCTCGTGCTGCTGCTGGCCTTCCCGGTGATCTTCACCCTCCCCTACCCGCGGGACGTGATGATCCGTATTTTCCTCTACGCCATGCTCGCCACGGCGTGGAACGTGCTGGCGGGTTACTGCGGCCAGATCTCGCTCGGGCACGCGGTCTTCTTCGGCACGGGCGCCTATACCTCGACGATCCTGGTCAAGACGCTCGGCCTCACGCCGTGGGCCGGGATGCTGGCGGGTGCCGTGCTGGCCGTCGGGCTCTCCCAGGTGATCGGCTATCCGGTCTTCAGGCTGCGCGGCCATTACTTCGCCATCGCCACCATCGCGGTGGGCGAGATCGTCCAAACCCTCATGATCAACTGGGACTGGGCGGGCGGGGCGCGCGGCCTGTTCATTCCCATCGACCGGACGGGCTCGCTGCTCGCCTTCCAGTTCAGGGACAAGCAAATCTACTACTACATCGCTCTCGCGCTCCTGCTCCTGGCGCTCTGGATCACGCGGCGCATCGAGAGATCGCGCACCGGCTACTACTTCCGCGCCATCCGCGAGGACCAGGATGCCGCCGCGAGCCTGGGCATCCCAGTGGCGCGCTACAAGCAGCGCGCGATGGCCTTGTCCGCGGGGCTGACGGCGCTGGGCGGGACCTTCTACGCCCAGTACATCCTCTTCATCGATCCGGAGTCGGTGATGCCGCTGTCGCTCTCCATCCTGATTTGCCTGGTGGCCGTGCTCGGCGGCGTGGGCACGCTCTGGGGGCCGCTGGTCGGCGCCGCGATCCTGGTGCCGCTGGGCGAGGCGACGCGCATTTATCTGGGCGGCACGGGCAAGGCCATCGACCTGCTGATCTACGGCTTCCTGATCATGGTCATCTCGGTGATTCAGCCCGGCGGGATTATGGCGCTGGCTCAGCGGGGGCGCAGGAGAACGGGATGACCGCTGGAATCTTGCTCGACGTGCGCGGGGTGACCAAGCGCTTCGGCGGGTTGACGGCCAACAAGGACATCTCCTTTCACGTGGCGCCTGGCGAGCTGGTAGGCGTCATCGGCCCCAATGGCGCGGGCAAGTCCACGCTCTTCGACGTGCTCACGGGCTTTCAGCCCCCCGACGGCGGCAGCGTCCTGCTGAACGGCCAGCCGATCACGCGGCTCCGTCCCGACGAGATCAGCCGGCTCGGGGTGGGACGCACGTTCCAGAAGCTCAAGCCCTTCAACCAGATGACCGTGGTCGAGAACGTGATGGTCGGCGCCTTCCAGAAGACAACGCATCCGGCCGAGGCGCGGACGCGCGCCCTCGAAGCGCTCGAGCAGGTGGGCCTGGCCGACAAAGCCGACGCCCACGCGCGCGTGCTCTCCACAGGACAGCGCAAGCGGCTCGAGATGGCCCGCGCGCTCGCCTCGCGGCCGCGGCTGCTGCTCCTCGACGAGGTGACGGGCGGCGTGGACCAGCGGAGCATTCCGGGGCTGGTCGATCTGGTGCGCAGCCTCAATGCCACCGGCGTCGCGCTGGTCGTCATCGAGCACAATATGCGGGTGATCATGGGCATCTCGCAGCGTGTGGTGGCGCTCCACCTCGGCGAGGTCATCTGCGACGGGCCGCCGCAGGCGGTGATGAACGACCACCGCGTGATCGAGGCTTATCTGGGCCGGGCCTATGCCAGCTGAGGCGCTCATCGAGGCCCGCAGCCTCAACGTGCTCTACGGCGACTACCAGATCCTCTGGGACGCCCAGTTCCGCGCCAGTGCCGGCGAGGTCGTGGCGATACTCGGGCCGAATGGCGCGGGCAAATCCACGCTCATGAACACCCTCTCGGGCCTCGTGCGGGCGCGCAGCGGCGAGATCTCCTTCGGCGGGCAGCGCATCGACCACATGCCGCCCCACCGCATCGTCGGGCTTGGGCTCTCTCATGTGCTCGAGCGCCGGCGACTCTTTCCCTTCCTCACCGTGGGCCAGAATGTGATGCTCGGCGCCTACAATGCCGAGGCCAGGCAGCACCGGGGCGAAAGCCTGGCCGCCGTGGAGTCGCTCTTCCCGCTGCTCCGCGCCCGCTGGGGCCAGCTCGCCCACACGCTCTCGGGCGGCGAGCAGCAGATGGTAGCCATGGCGCGCGGCCTCATGGCGCGGCCCACGCTGCTCATGATCGACGAGCCCTTCCTGGGCCTGGCGCCCATGGTGGTCGAGCAGATCTCGCGCGTCATCACGGCGATCAACCGGGAGCGCGGGATCACGGTGATCTTCATCGAGCAGAACGTGGAGCTGGCCCTCACCCTGGCACACCGGGGCTATGTGCTCGAGTCGGGGCGCACCATCCTCGAGGGCAGCTCGGCCACGCTCCTGCAGTCTTCCGAGGTCAAGCGCATCTTCCTGGGCCACTGAGGCCTCAGCCGCTTATCCGGTTCCCGGGGGACACCCTTGGGGCCCGGATAGGGCTCCTTACTGCTTTGCCAATCCCCGCATCCCTGCGTGATATGATGGCCAGCGCCAGGGAGTCTCCTTATGGGGTGGGCCTTTAGCTAGGGGGAGGCAAGCGGAGTGGGGCTAGGGAGTTTTCTGGGGCGAACCTGGAGCGGGATCACCAGCCTGGTGCGCCCCCCTACAGCCGCCGCCCTGTTCCGCAGGGCCGATGCCTACCGCCACGAGGGCCGCTACGAGGAGGCCGCCGACCTGGTCGCCCTAGGCCTCCGGCAGGCCCCAAATAGCGGGGTTGGGCATCTCCTGGCCGCGTATCTCCATGTGGTCTTCCGCGAGATGGGGGCGGCCAAGAACGCCTTCCGCCGGGTCCTGACCCTCGACCCCTATCATCCCCGGGCGCTCTTCGGGTTGGCCCGGATCGCCCTCGAGGAGGGCGATTACGAGGGCTGCAAGCCCTTCCTCGATCGCGCCCTCCAGTACTACCCCGACTTCCCCGAAGCCAAGGCGCTGCAGGAGATGGTGGCGAGCTGGTCGGCGCCCCGCCCGGCCGGGGCCACGCCGGCGACACCCCTGCCCACCGAGCGGTTGCGGCCTCCGCCCGGGAGCCGCGATCTCGTGCTCACCAATAGCGACGGCACGCTCGTCTTCGGTCAGGGCCCCGAGGAGCGGCAGCGCCAGCTGGCGCTGCAGATGACCCAGGTCTACCGCATCGCCTCGGCCACGCTCACGCGCGCGGGACTGGGCTCGCTGCGCCGTGGGTCCATCGAGAGCGCCAAGGACATGAGCTTCCTGCGGACCGACGCAGGGCTCATCCTCTCCGTGAGCTTCCCCCACGAGACCGAGGTCGGCGCGGGGCTGGTCCAGATCGGCCGGCTCTGGACCGAGCTGGACATCAAGGGCTAGAGCCGTGGCGGAGCCCGTGCGCCCGACCGGACTCCAGACCCCGCGGAGCGAGACCGCAGCCGCCGGCCCTCGCCCGTCGCGCGCGCAGGAGTTCCGCGAGGTCCTCTTCGAGCTGGTGCGCTTGGACGGCGTGCGCGGCGGATTGATGGTCACGCCCGATGGGCTCGTCATCACGTCGGAGCTTCCGCCGCGCTTTCCCGTGGAGGCTCTGGCGGCGCTGGCGGCCACGCTGGGGCGGCAGCTTGAGGTCGGAGCGGAGCGGCTCGGCCGGGGCGGGTTCCGAACCGCGCTCTTCTCGTCGGACGACGGCACGGTGTTCCTCGGCGGCAGTCCGGTGGGCTACCTGATCCTGCTGGGCGACCGCAACGTCAATCTCGCTTCAGTGCGGCTGGCCCTGCGCAAGGGGGTCGACCGGCTGCACGGAACGTGGAAGACGCCGGCCGCCGCGGGGGTGGCGTAGAACCCCGTCACCCCGGCCCTCTCCCCATAAAGGGAGAGGGAGAAAACTAACTGAGAGTCACCCGCAGCACTTCCTCGATCGTCGTCACTCCCTCGAGAACCTTCTGAAGCGCGTTCTGCCTGAGCGTCTTCATCCCCTGCGAGGCTGCCACGTCGCGGATCTCGGCCGTGGGCGCATTGCGCAGGATGAGGTCGCGGATCTCCTGGGTGACGGGCATGACCTCGTAGATGGCGACGCGGCCCTTCATGCCGGTCATGCTGCACGTCTGGCACCCTTTGCCTTTGTAGAAGTTGACCTTCCCGAGCTTCTGGGAGACATGGCCGTACGGCACCAGGAGCTCCTCGTCGGCCTCGTAGGGCTCCTTGCACTCCTTGCAGATTTTGCGGCCGAGACGCTGGGCCAGGATCAGCATCAGCGAAGAGGACACGAGGAAAGGCGGGATGCCCATGTCGAGCAGGCGCGCGACGCTGGACGGGCAGTCGTTGGTGTGCAGCGTGGTGAGCACCAAATGGCCCGTGAGCGCGGCGCGGATGCCGATCTGAGCGGTTTCCAGGTCGCGCGTTTCGCCGACGAGGATGACGTCGGGATCCTGTCTCAAGAAGCTGCGCAGTGCCGCCGCGAAGGTGCGCCCGATCTCGTCGTTGACCTGCACCTGGTTGACGCCCTTGAGGTTGTACTCGACGGGATCCTCGGCCGTCATGATGTTGATGTCGGGAGAATTGATGGTATGAATGGCCGAGTACAGTGTTGTGGTCTTGCCCGAGCCCGTGGGCCCGGTGATCAGGATCATCCCGTACGGCTGATGAATGGCCTTGGTGAAGTGCTCGAGACTCCAGGGGTCGAAGCCGAGCATCGTCAGGTCGAGCTGCAGTGATTCCTTGTCCAAGATGCGCATGACGGTCTTCTCGCCGAAGATCGTCGGCAGCGTGGACACGCGGAAATCGATCTCGCGCTGGTGGTAGCGGAGCTTGATGCGCCCGTCCTGGGGCAGGCGTCGCTCGGCGATGTCGAGGCTGGACATGATCTTCACGCGTGATGTCAGGGCGGCTTCCATCCGCTTGGGCGGCGTCATGATCTCGTGCAGCACGCCGTCGACCCGGAACCGCACGCGGAAGACCTTCTCGTACGGCTCGAGATGGATGTCCGACGCCCCGCGGCGGATGGCATCGGTGAGGATCATGTTGATCAACCGGACGACCGGAGCCTCGTCGGCCGACTCCTTCAACTCGAAGACGTCGGCCTTGCCGATGGCCTCCTCACCCTCCTCGACGACCTCGACGTCGCCCTCGATGCCCTCCATCTCCGCGATCATCTCGGTCACGCCGCCGCCGCCGTCGTAGTAGCGCTCGATGGCCTTCCGGAGGGCGCCCTGGGAGGCGACCATGGGCTGGATCTGGAGATTGGTCATGAATCCGACGTCGTCCAACGCGAACACGTTGGTGGGATCGGCCATCGCCAGCGTGAGCACGTTGCCCTGCCGCTTGACGGGCAGCACCTCGTGCTTCTTGGCGATCTGTTCCGGGACCAGCTTCAGCAGGTCGCCGTCGATTTCGAGGTTGGTGAGGTTGATCGACGGGACGTTGTACTGCTTCGACAGGAAGGCGACCAGGCTGTCCTCGGTCACGAGGTTCAGGCGGACCAGGACCGTGCCGAGCTTGTCATTGGTCCCCCGCTGCTCGGACAGCGCCTTGTGCAGCTGCTCCGCCGTCAGCAGCCCTTCGGCCACGAGGCGGTCACCCAGGCGCGCCACGGCGCCCTGGCGGCGTTCCGCGAGAACGGAGGCTGGCGGCGCGGCCGGCGCGGTTGCGCGGCCTACTTTGACCGACGCGGGCGCGACAGCGGACTTGATCGCGGCCGCGGCGTCGCGGACGGCCTCTTTGGCGCGGTCCTGCGCGGGCGGCGCGACGCTGGCGGACGGCCGGCCGACCCCGCCGCCGGCCAAGCGGACGACGATCTTGGCGAGCTTCTCGCGATCGTCGAGCTTGGTGTAGATTTCCTTGAGCGTCTCGAGCGCGCCGGTATCCGCCGGGTTGGCCTCCACGATCATCTCGCAGAGACGCGCCGACTCGAGGAGCGAGCTGCGCTCGTCCGAGGAGAGCGAGTCGCCGGTGTCCTTCCTTGCCATGGTCGGGATCCGGTCTGCCCTCGAAAGCTAGACGGGCCGCTCCCGGAACGTCGGGTGCCCTTCCTCTTTGCCCAACGGCGCGGCCAGGGCGCCGGTGCGCTGGGGCCGAGTGCGGGTCTCGGCCAAAATGGCGCCGACGGCCGTGCTGGCCTCCTTGGCGAACAGGCGCACCATGCCCACTGTCGTCCGGCTGTCGAAGATCGCCAGCAGGATCGCCTGTTCGTCCACGGCGGCGACGTGGATGCTCTCCTTGATGCCCTGGTGGAAGAGCATGGTGAACTCGGTCTCGCCCAGCAGTCTCGCCATGGCGGCCGTGGAGCTGAAGGCGCCCGCGGCCAGCGCCGACAGGGAGACCGTGTCGAGCGACCGGGATGCGCCGCCGCGGGCTAGCAGCTGCCCGCTCCGGTCGATCAGCAGCGCCTCCATGGCGCCGGACTCTCCGAGGAAGTGCAGCAGGACCTGGTTGATCCGCTGCGAATCCTCTTCGTGAATAGCCAGATTTTCAAGTGGACTCATTGGACGCCCCCTGTTCTTGTCCAAACCCGCTCACGAGCACCATGCGGGACACCGTGTTGAGCGTGTCGAAAACCCCCTTGCCCTCCACCGCCACCGACTCGAAGAACGTTACCCGCCGCGGTCGCCGATTGAACAGATACTCGAGATACTCCACCGGCGCGATATTGGGCAGGTCCCGCTTGTTGTACTGGATCACGTACGGGATCTCGTCCAGATTGTAATCGTATTCCCGCAGGTTCTCCTCCAGGTTCCTGAAGCTCTCCACGTTCTCCCGCAGGCGCTCCCATTGGGAATCGGCCACGAACACGATCCCGTCGACGCCGCGTAGGACGAGCTTGCGCGTCATGTTGTAGTAAACCTGCCCCGGCACTGTGTAGAGCTGGAACTTGGCGGTGAAATTCCGCACGGTCAGCGCCGAGACCGGCAGGAAGTCGAAAAACAGTGTCCGGTCATCTCCCGTCGCCAGCGAGACCATATTGCCGCGGTTGCCGTCGGGCAGGCAGCGGTGGATGTACTGGAGATTGGCCGTCTTGCCGGCCACACCGGGGCCGTAGTACACGATCTTGAAGCTGATCTCCTTCTGCCCGTAGTTGATGATCGACATTCAGCGCCTCAGGCGGAGCCCAGGGCAGCGACTGCCCGCTCCACTTGTCGAAATGCCAGGCCGGGCTTGGCCGTTTCTCCCGCGGCCACCACGGTGTGGGGCCGGTCGCCGGATCCGGCGTCGGGTCGAATGACCAGGCACCGCTGTCCCGACCGCACCACGGCCACCTGGAAAGCCGCGCCCTCGGCCGTAGCCTTGGCCATGGCGCGCTCGACTTCGAGGGCAAACCCACCCACTTCGCGCGCGTCGGTGCCCGACGGCAGGAACAGGTAGAGTGCCCGCGTCCCCGCCACTTCCCGCAGCGCGGCGGCCGTCACCGGCCCGAGCGCGCCCAGCGTCGCGGCGATCTGTCGGGCACGGGCAGGAAGGTCCATGTCGATGAGCTGGGGGCGCCCGCCGCCATTGCCAGACGCGGCCGGTCCGCCCGATTCGCCGGTCGCAGTGAAAGTAGCCGCGGCGCGGCGGCAAAGGATCTCGAGGAGAGCGAGCGAGCCGCTCTGGGCCACGGCCGCCACCAGCATCGGGCCGCAAGCGTCTGGGACTCCGAGCGGCGTGAACACCAAGGCCGCGCCGGGGCCGCGAAGGGTAAGCTGATCCACCGGCCAGGGCGCATGTCCAGCGGCGAGAAGGGGCAACATGAGCCGGGCCGCCGTGAGAGCCAGCTCGTCGGGCACTCCGGGCGAGGCCAGCGTGAACACCGTCACGCCGTTCACGACCTTTGCCTCGACGCCGAGCGAGGTCATCGGGGCCATCAGCGCGGCGATGCGCCGGGCGGCCCCGAGGGCCTCGGGGGGCACGGCCGCCGTTTCCGCGGCAACCCATGTCGGTTCCTTGGGCATCGGCGCCTGCTCGACGTGGGGCGCCTCGGTTTCCGGCGCCGCAGACGCAGCGGCCGCCGCCAGCTCGGCCTGTAGCTGCTCCATGAGCGCGGGCTCGGGCTCGAGGTCGGGGATCTCAAGCACCGGCACGGGCTCTTCGTCGGGTTCGAAGGCCAGGGGCCCGGCCCGATGCTCCGCCGCGGTCAAGGGCTCGAGATCGAAGTGGGGCGGCTCGAGCGACTCGTCGCCGAGGACAAGCGTCGGAGCCTCTTCCTCTTCGATTTCGATAATCGCCTCGACCGCCGCGACGGGCTCAGGCACCGACTCGGGCTCGACGTGAAAAGAGATCGGCTCGGGCTCAGGCGCGGACTCGAGCTCGGGCTCGGTCCCGACGTGAAGGGAGATCGACTCGCGCTCGACCTGAGTCGCCGGCTCCTCAATCGGCGCGAACTCAACGGGCGAGAGCTCGACGGGCGCTACCGTCGTCTCAGCCGGCAGCTGAGATTCGGGCACCAGCGGCTGGAATGGCGCGGGGAAGCTCTCCAGCTGCCTCACGTCGGGCCCCGGTCCGGCCGCGGCGAAGGTCTCAGGCGGGAACTGGCGAATCACCTCGTCCAGCGGAAGCAGCAGGCCGTCGACGAACTGCCGGGCCAGCTCTTCCTCGCTCACGGCGAGCAACTGGCGTGGGAGCTGTCCCGCGACGACGTCCCAGGGCACGCGCACCTCTCCTTCGCCAAGCTGGGGCAGAACGAGAGCGCGCGGGATCCGCAGCCGGCCGGGCTCGGTCAGATTGGCCCCCACGCGGTCGAGCGGCAGCAGGAAGCTGTCGCCGGGAAGCTGGGAGGCGAGACGGTCGAAGGAGATCCGCACAACATCCGCGTCGTCGCCCACCGTCGGCGGCGCGACCGGCTCGTGCCGCGGCGCCTCGAGGATCGACTCCGCGGCGGGCTCAGCCGGCGGCGGGATCGCCGGCTCAGCAACAACCGCCTGCGCTTCCTCCAACGCCGCGGCGACAACGGGCGCGACCTCACTCGCCGGAGCCACGTGAGCTTCCTGCTCGGGCGCGAAGGGCTGGAAGGGCGCCGGGTAGCTTTCGATGCCGCGCACGTCCGGTCCGGACCCGGTCGCGGCGAACAGCTCGGGCGGCAGCTGGCTGACGACTTCATCGAGGGGCAGGACGAGGCCGCCCTCCCGCAGGCCGGTCTTGACCTCGTCGTCCGTGATCGCCAGGACATCCCGGGGGAACTGGTCCGCCACGATTTCCCACGCGACCGTCACGAGCCCTTCACCCAACTGGGGCAGCACGCAGTCAATCGGCACCGTCACAACACCCGGCTCCGGCAGGCTCGCGCCCACGCGGTCGAGCGGCAGCAGGAAGGTGTCGGTCGAAAACTGGGCGGCGATGCGCGCGAACGGGATGCGCACGACAGCGTCCTCGGGGATTTCCGGAGGCGCCGCCTTCGGAGCCGACATGCGCGCCTCCCATTCCCTGGCGGCCTCTATCGCGGCCCGCTCCACCTCCGGATCCAGGTCAGGCGGTGCGAGGTCCTGAGGCGGCGCCGGCGCGGCCTCGTCCTGGGCGAGCGGCCAGGCCGGCCGCGATCGCGCCCAGCCCGTCACCTCGGTCGCGGCCGCCGACACGGTTTCCGGCGCTGGCGCGCTCGGGGGAGCCGGGACCGCGACGCGGTCAGCGGAGTCGAGGGTCGCGCGGCGCGCACCGACGCCCGAGGGACGGTTGCTGCGGCGGATGGGACT
>Ga0070707_100001747_pt1 | contig 20920 bp, 36 predicted proteins | sample KBSK5502metaG_FD_65468 | JGI IMG/M metagenome (GOLD analysis project Ga0070707, IMG submission 65468) | Corn, switchgrass and miscanthus rhizosphere microbial communities from Kellogg Biological Station, Michigan, USA - KBS K5-50-2 metaG | ecosystem: Host-associated > Plants > Roots >...
TGCAGAAGAGTATGAAGCGCAACTCACGGAGACGACAGCGACCTAACATGGCAGCGCCCCGCCCGCAGTGCTGAGACGGGCGGGGCTGGTCGCAGGACACCACTCTCCCCATCAGAGGAAAGGCCTACGATGATACAGAAATACTATGCCCAGTACAACGACCAGGAAGGCACGGCCGAGCTGTGCAACGGCTCAGGATATCTCTTCAGGCGCACGGGCGAGCGGCGCGCCACGCTGGTGAGTTACAAAGACGGTGGGCTGGTGCTATGCGGACGGTGCGACTTGGCCGACAGCCAGCAGGCGGACGACACCGCCCCCCTCACCCCGGACGAGGAGCAGGAAGCCTGGGGCTGGTGGGCGGAGCGGCAGGCGCAGGAGGCCGAAGACGACGCCCGACGGCGCGACGAGGACGAGGCGTAACCACCGACACGGGGGCTGGCGGAAGGCGGGCCCCCCACACAGAGGAGACGAGCCGATGCATCCCTGCACAGCCTACACCCGGACGCTGGCGGAGGCGACGTGGACCTTTCGCGTGGGCGATCACGTCCGCAACGTCTACACGGGCCGCGTCCGCGTGATCACCCGCCTGTGGGCGCGCGATCCCGGCGCCCTGACCACGCCCTGTCTGGTGGAGCTCGCCGGAGGCGGCCGCTGCTGTCTCCTGGTCCTCGCACCCGCGCCGCCCAGCCCGCCGGAGGCCGCGGCCAGCCGGCAGCGCGACGACGACGCGGCCTAACCCACGCGGGGGCCGCCGAACGGCGGCCCCCCCCCCATCACCCAAGGAGAGACGAGGATGACCCGTCCGACGATCCTCACGACCATCACCACGGCCCAGGGCTGGAGCTGCCTCCTGTATCGGCAGGGCACCACGTACCCTGTCGGCGTCCTGTCGTCCCACCGGCGGCCCATCCCGCTGGCCGACAGCGCCTATGCCACGTATGCGGCCGCGCATGACCGGCTCCTGCAGGAAGCGCAGCAGCGCCACCGCGAGGAGACGACGGGGCGCACCTCCCCCTCCCCCAAAGAGACACCATAGTATAATTATACCTATACTATGCCATACACAGAGAGGACAACGTCGGGGCCAACCACGAGTTGCCCCCCCCAGGCCAATGGACGCGGTGCCGTACCCCACCGCCTCACCCCGAAAGGAGACCACGATGCCCGAGCCGACACCCGCTCCCCCGACGACATGGCGCCAACTGGTGGTGCCGATCCTCCTGGCCCTCCTGGTGCTGCTCGTGGGCCTAGTCGGCTATCAATATGGCTGGATGGCCGGCTGGCAGGAACGCAGCACCCACTGTCTCACGCCACGCTAACCTCATCCCCAAGGAGATGACGATGCCCGAGCCCACACCCACGCATACCGAAGCGCCGTATGCGCTGTCGGGGCCGTACCCCACCCCAGCATCCCACAGCGAAGCCCCCTGCTCGCTCAACATCAAGCTCCGCGTCGCTGGCGGCGACGTGCAGATTACCGGGCGGGGCCAGACGCCCGCCGAAGCGGTCGCCAACGTCCTGGAGACGAAAGCCCTGCTCACGGCGGCCCTCACGGCCCCCACGGCCCCCACGGCCCCCACGCCGCGGCCGAGTCGCACGCAGCGCCTGGGCGTGCTGTTGGCCTGTGGTACCGAGAAAGCCGTCGCCCAGGGCGATCTGGCGCGCCTCACGCGCCTCGTCAAAGCCTATGAGTTGGTCGTGCGGGGGCACGTCGTCGCCAACCCTGATGGCGGCGGCGCCCTCGTGCAGTCGCAGGCCGCCGGCGCCACGACGCACTACCGCGTCGTCGGACGCCGGTGCGAGTGTGCCGATTACACCCGGCATGTGGAGGCCGAACAGTCCTACTTATGCAAGCACGGGCTGGCGTATTTGTTGGTCCAACGGCTCGACGCGCAGGAGGCCGCCGATGGATCCTGAGCGCCTGCGCCGCTTCTTGGCGCTCACCTGGGAGGGCATGGCCGCCGCCGGCCAGCCCCTCAGCCGGGCGCAGGCGCACGCCCTCGCGGCGCAGGCGCTGCGCCAAGTGCACACGCGCTACCCGCTGCACGGCTATGCGGTGACGCAACTGGACGGCACGGTACGCGTCATTGCGGTGTGTGACTCGTGAGGCCTCGCGCGCGCGTCGTCGCGCGAAGTACTTATTACTTCGGGCGCGCGCGTGAGAAAATGGGTGACTGGAAGCAATTTTCCGAGAGCATACTGGTCTATTCCTATCGAGAAACAGCCGCCAAGAACGCCAGTCGCACACTGTTGGCGTTCTTGGCGTGCTTCCCCCAAAAACCATTCAAAGTCATTGATAGTATTGCATAGAAACAACATTGCCACGCTACACACTTTTCGGCAACATTACCAACATTGCCACATTGCCAACCATGTCAACATTGCTAACATTGCCACCCGTCTTAGTCGGGATCTTCATCGCCCGGTTCCCGATCCCACGGCTGAAAATCCGGTAAGCGCCAGTACCAGCGGCCATCGCCGTGGGACTTGGACGATAAAATCCCGAGCATCGCCTTGGCCCGATTCAAGGTCCGTTCCGCAATCCCCACGGCCTCCGCCGCCGTCTGGATCAGCGTCTGCGGTTGCGGCCCGTCTTGCAGGGCCTGCTTGAGCCACTTGGCGGCGTTACTGAGTTGGTGCTCCCGTTTGCGCGGCTGCATGCGGGTGAGGCTGTCGCCGTCCAGTTCGGAAGCGCCATGCCAGTGGAAGCCATCGGCCGCCAGCGAAAACACCATCGAGCGGCCCGTGGGACCAAAGGAATGTTTGATTTGCGCGACAATGCGGAGCCGCTCATCATCGGGCGCTTCGCCAATGACCAGCACGGAGCGCGCTGCAGCGGAAAAGTCAATCGAGCCCATGCCGCGATAGAGTAACTTGCCCCCCACTTGCTTATTCCAGTGGCGCAGCGGCACGATGGCGCAGCGGGTTTGCGCCGCCACCTGCCCGAGCTGCATCAGCAGCGGGCGCACTTCATTGGCGCGGTGCATATCGACATCAGCCCCGAGATAGGCTTGCAGCGGATCAATCACCACGAGGGAGGCTTGCAGATCGTGAATGGCTTCGCGAAGCAAGGTGAGTTGGGCAAACGTCCAGGGCAGGAGTTCGCCCGTGGTCGTCCACCCTTCCAGCACATAGAGGCGCTCCAGGTCGGCGCCGAGAATCCCGGCCCTGGGGCGCAGCGTATCGGCAATACCATCTTCGGCACTCAGGTAAATCACCGTGCCAGGGGGATAGCGGGCCGGGGACACGCGCCCGTCCTGGCTGGGGAGGCTATAGCCCTGCGTCACAGCGGTCGCCAGGGCAAACATCAGAAAGGTTTTGCCCAGGCCGGGATCGCCCTCCAGCAACGTCAGTTTCCCCCGTGGGACATAGGGCTCCCACAGATAGGTTACCGCTTCGGGCTCGACACTCGCCAGTTTGGTGAGCACGAGATGGGGGGCGACAACCGCCGGACGGGCGGCCTGGATCAGCGCCTGCAAGGCCTCCAGGCTATGCGTCGGCAACCAGTCGGACACGTCGCCATGGGCAGGCAAGTCTGGGAGGTCAACCCGTACTAAGCTGCGCACATAGCCACTGAGGCGCCGAGTTACCAGGTCGGCATGCTTGCGCCCTGGGGCGTCATTGTCGGGCAGGAGGATAATGGAGGCGCCGCGCAGGGTCTCACTATAACTGTCCTGCCATTTCTCGGCCCCCATCGGATTACACGTTGCCACGAGGCCCGCGGCGCGCAGCGTCTCGACATCTTTTTCCCCCTCCACGAGATAAATGGGCAGGCCCCCCGCAATCGCGGGCGCCAGTTCCGGCAGGCGATAGAGCACCAGGGAGACGCCCTTCAGATCGTTCAGCCACTGCCCCGGCTCGGTGGGATGCGGACGGCGTTGGAAAAACGTTTTGCCGCGCGTGGGATGCTGCACCCGGACGACTTGAAAGCGCGGATAGCCCTGGAGATCATGATAGGTGTAGAGGGCGTCATAGCGGGCGCGGCGGGGGGCGCGGGCCAGGCCCAGATGCTCCATGACGGTGGTGCCGAGGCACCCGGCAAAACAGTGCACGCGGATCTCCCCGTGCTCCTCCCACAGATGCAACGACGTATCCGAACTGCCCTGATGCACCGGGCACTTGGCGCGCCAGCCCCCCTTGTCGTGATGCGCGCCCTCACAGCGTTGCGCCAGCTCAGCAAGCGTCTCCATGGCGCGTCCTTTCCCGTGTGGCTGCCGCGTGCTTCCCCTCTTCCTGCTCTAGCCAGGCTTCAATGGCCACGGTGGCGTGCTCGCGGAGGAATCCGCCATGGCCAAAGCGCGACAGGGTTTTGCGGGTGACCCCAATTTCGGGGGCAATCTCCACCACATGCCGCGCCCCTTTGCAGATAAAATACCGGCGGCGTAACTCAGTCATGGCGTCGAGGACCAGCATAGCGATTCCCCTCTTCATAGTGCGCTCATTTTGGACATAAAGTGCACTATACTGGACAGCAAGGGAAAAAGCAAGTGAAAAAATAGGGAACAATCGCGTGGCTAGGCATGGGAGCGGTATGGGCAGGCACAGCCCACGAGGGAGGCAGACGTGACGCGGGAAACGCCGCATCACTGGGGCAGGCAGGCCGGAGGAGGACGCTGGGATCTTTTTAGGGGGTTGGCGGCTTCGCGCGCAAGCCCCGCCGGGGCGCCGCGTGCCGCTCCGACGGCTTGCCCTCTTGCGCCACCACCCACTCTTCAATGGCCAGGAGCACACTGACACTCACATAGCCGCCCCGCGCATAGCGCGCCAGGGTATGCCGACTCACCCCGACTTCGCCCATAATGTCGAGGACGGACCGGGCGCCTTTCGCGGCAAAATAGCGCGCCTGTAACGTATCCAGCATTTCTAAGACAGCCATGATGTCCCCCTATGGGATTTTTTTGGTGACTTTTAAGGACAACCTGTGTAGTCTATCAGGCAAGATGGTTTTGTGCAAGCAACGTCCCTCCCGGCACAGCACTGCTCCCGGGCCCGAGCGCACGAGGAAAGGCGGCACTGATGGCAGACGAGATCGTCCCCTTCGGGAAATACAAAGGCCAGCCGCTCGCGCTGCTCGCACACGATCAAGCCTATTGTGAGTGGCTGCTTGGCCAACACTGGTTTGTGCAACGCTACGCGAACATCCACACGCTGATCGTCAATCATTTTGGCGAACCCGCCGAGACGCCAGACCATAACCGCCTCCAACTCCGGTTTCTGGATCTGGACTTCCTGTCACGGTGCTCGCACGCCATCCTTGCCGTAGTTGAGCCTGCGACGGTGACAGAGAAGACGATCTTTCTGCCGTTCGCCTTGCCCCGGTTTGAAGTCATGGGCGCCGATGTGGTGTGGCGGCTTCCAGAGCGAGGCCAATGGGAGGTCATACGAGCAGAACAGACGATACGCACGGCACTAGGCCGGGCGTACGATAAGGATATCAGCGACCTCCAGGCCAGAAGAGGCAACCATATCGAGACGGTCATCCAGCATGAACAAGGCCGGTGGGAAGAGATCAATGCACGTTTTACGGACGTGAGACGACAATGCGCCTGGCAGGCAAGAGGAGCACACAGCCTGTGGGGGAATAACAACCCCTGCTCGATTGGGCGCATTGTCGTATATGGCTATGCTTCTACCATAAGTGTAGAGAATGCCTGCCCGAATTGTCGCAGGTGGGGGGAAGAGAGAAACAAACGATTCATGGCCCTGCATGACGCACGAGAGCGCGCTTGGCAGGACGCTGCCACGCAGTATGAAGCCCATGTCAACGTCCTCAGACCGTTCTTCAGCTCTGCCTCCCAGAGTGAAACACTCGCGTTTGTGGAACAGTGGGAGGGCTATAGTCGGCCGTTTAGTGTGGAATGTAAGCCCGCGCTGGGCGATGATTTCCCCGCCGTCTTACGTTTCGTCACGTCGTTGAAGCAGGACCAGACCCCGTACCGGGCTGTGGTGATTGAGCAGTATACCGGGGCCGGTGGTACGCTGGAGCAAGTCCGGGTCTTTTTCGGGCAGTCAGGCATCGTGCTGCTCACGGTGCCAGAGATTGAAGCCACGTCTCCCTTGCGCACCGCCGCGCTGGACGATCTGTACCGCAAGCCCCTTGACGACGCCATGTGGACACGCCCGTCATGGAGCGACTGAGACGCCCGGAGGTGCCATGCCCAATGCCGCACACGATACAGTCCTGAGACTCGCCCTGGTCGCCATGGCACTGGATCCCACCGCCGCGCTGACCCCCGCGCAACGCGCGTGGTGCACGGCCCTGCCGGCCAGGCGCACGCCCCTCACCCCTGGGGAACGGGCGCGCCTCCAGGGGCCGCTGCTGGCGTGGGTGCGGCAGGCGCTGCCGGGATGTGTCACACTCGTCGCCCAACAATTTCAACGCTAGGAGAGACGTGTATGCCCGAACGCAAGCCCCCCACGCTTCCCCTGTCCCCGCTCTTGCCCACCACCGCGCCGTGTCCGACCTGCGGCGCCTGGCTGCTCATCCGCGAGTGGGTGGCGGCCATGCCAGGCCAGGCGCCGTACTGGCGCGAGCTGGCGGCGCCGGTCTCTCCCGTGTTGGGGTTGCCGCACCACTGCCAAGGAGATCCCGTATGACGCTGCAGGGCCAGCATATTGTGGTCCTCGACTGTGAGACCCTCCACAGCGCCCAGGATTGCCGCCATTGTGGCCTGCCCAAAGAGGCGCACGGCTACCAGCAGCAACAGCGCTATCAGTGTCTCGATGATGGCCGCGTGTACGAGGCCATCGGCTGGGACGACCACGCGGCCTTAGGACTGAGCATCGGCTGCCTGTATCACTATGCCACCGACCACACTCAGTTTTTTGAGCCGCACACGCTCGAAGCGACGCTCCTCGCCCTGCTCCACGACCAGCCGCTCATCGTCAGTTTCAATGGACGCCAGTTCGATGGTCCGCTCATGGCGGCGGTCTATAGTACCCAGATGGACCTCGCTGATGACCAGGGGATCCTCAGTCGGTTGACACAACCCTGGCAGACCCTCTGGGACGCCTCCTATGATCTCCTGGCCGCCATCTGGCAGGTCGATCCGGAGCGCAAGTTTGAGCGCGGCCTCAACTCCCTGGACGCGCTCAGCCAGGCGAACGGGTTCGGGGCCACGGCGATGGACGGCGCTGACGCCCCACGCCGGTGGGCGCAGGGGCGCGTCGCCGAGGTGGTGACCTATTGCCTCACTGACGTGTGGCGCACCCGCAAACTGTTTGAGTTGGTGTGGGAGACGGGCCAAGTGCTCCGGGGGGATGGCCAGCCGATCCAGTTGCCGCGGCCGATCCTACCGAGCACCGCTTGACAGCGAAGCATAGGCCATGATACGCTTTGTGTATGGATACATCATTCTCGCTACTCGACATTCACCCGGCCCACTATGTGCGTCTCAGTGACGCCGCACGCCAGATGCGGGTGCCGATCCAGAATCTGCGCCGCTGGGTGAAAAAAGGGCAGGTCCCGGCCGTGCAAACGCCGACCGGCCTCTATTACATCCCCATTGCCTGGGTGGAGGCCTATCTCCACCCGATATCACCCCCTCACCCCAAGGAGACCTGACGATGCCTGACCTGCAACCCGTGCGCAAAAAGGCCGACCTGCTCCCGGCCCCCGTCCTGGCTCTGGTGCAGACGCTGCTCCCCGACTGTACGACGCTGTTGCCCCCCGATATCGCCCTGGACCACTTCCGCGCCGCGCTGTGGCTCGAACTCACCGGACGGCCCCAACTCGCGGAGTGCTCGGTGCCCTCCTTACGCGAGGCGATTGTGCAGGCGGCGATGCAGGGCATGCTGCCCGGGCGGGATTGTCACCTGCTCCCCTTTCGGGAGAAAGACAAAGGCCAGCGGCGTGCCACCTTCGTGGCCAATTATTTTGGGGTCATCCGAGGGCTCTATCGCACCGGCATGGTCGAGCAAGCCTTTGCCGAAGTGGTCTACCAGCACGATGTGTTCGATCTCGATTATGGTCGCCCGCAGGCGCTCATCCACAAACCGCCCAGAGGGGCCCGTGGTCGGCCCGAGGGCGCCTACGGCTTCATCCTGGTCCGGGGCAACACGCATCCGTTGGTGCACTATATGCCCGAAGTCGACCTCAACCGGGTGCGCGACAAAGCCCCGGCACACGATCACGGCCCGTGGGTGAGTGATCCGCAGGAGATGTGGCGCAAGACGGCCCTGAAAAACGTCGCCAAGTACGCGCGGTTGACCCCGCAGCTGCAGCAACTCCTCCTGGACGATGACGCCCGGCAGCGCGAGGATATCCCGGTGGAACGGCATCTCAAAAACCTGGAGGACGCCTTCAGCCCCGACCCGCGCGGCTCGACGCCCACGCAGGCGCCGCCGGTGCGCCCGAGAGAGCCCGCGGTGGCCGCGAGCCCTGCCGAGATCGTCGAGCCTGCCATTGCCCACCTCCAGAGCGAGATTGACGCCCTCCTGGCGGCGCAGGGCGTGGGCGACGCGGAGCGGGCCCGGTGGTGGCAGAGCAAAGCCGGGCAACTCTCGCCGGGGCATTTGAGCTATCTGCTGGAGCAATTGCAGACGACGGGGGGTGCCGCGCCGCCGACCATGGAACCGCCCGAGCCCGTCGGGGAAGAAGACGATCCCTTGCAGTTTGAATGATGTGCCGTTTTTGCGTGCAGGGATCGGCTCAATTTGCGTCGACCCCTGCCGCTCGTGTTGCAGGTCCTGTTTGGAGAGAACGTGGCTTATTTTGCCCGGTGGGGCGGGAAAAAGGGGTATCGACGCGTATGAGCCGCCATTGCAGTTGCCCCAAGGACGGCACGCCCTACCTCCCGACGCAGCAGTATTGCCCCCGGTGTGCGGCGCTGCTGGCGGCGGCGCGCGTGCGGAGCAGCTTTCCCACCAGCGTGCAGGCCGCCGCGGCGGCGCGCGCGGCCCCCGAGAAGCAGTTGCTGGCCCAGGTCGAGAAGCTCGCCCGTGCCCATCAGTACCTGTTTTACCACACCTTCGATGCCCGCCGGAGTGCGCCCGGTTTCCCGGATGTCATCTTGTTGCGTGCGGCCTCGCCCTGGCGCCCGGCCCGGCTGATTGTCGCGGAACTCAAGAGTCGGCGGGGGAAGGTCAGCGCCGCGCAAGCGCAGTGGCTGGCGGCGTTCCGGGAGATTGCGGGCATAGAATGTTATGTCTGGACCCCAAGCAGTCTGCCAGACCTGGAGGTGTTCCTTGATGAGTAACGACCACCCGCCCTCCTTCGTCGATGGCCAGGCCCCCGACTGGCGTGAGGGGCTCAGACGCTCCCGCCTCTTCGCGCCCTTGGTGACGCCGCACTGGCTGACGGATCCGCGGTGCCAGGCCCAGGCCGCCTACGCGCGGGCGCTGGGGAAGCCCTTCCGGGTGCTGGTGCTCGGGGACCTGCGCCTGCCCGAAGATGCGTTTGCGGGCATCAGCGACCTGCAGGTGGTGCGGGTGACCACGCCCGAGGAGGCCAGTGCGCACCTGGCGCACTGGATCCGGGAGGCGCACGATGGGTGACCCGGCCCCCCGCGCCTGTGCCTGTTGTGGCGAACCCTGGACCCCTGGGGTGGGGCAGGCGTGTGGCTGTGTCTGGAGTGCCGGGCGCGTGTACGAGGGCGTCTGTCGGGCGCATGTTGCGTGCGCCGACGCCCTGTTTCGGTACCCGCTCGGGCACCGGGTGCAGTGGCAGGGCGCGTGGTATACCATTGTGCGGCGGCGCTACGAGGAGGGCACCGTGAGTCGGTGGTGTGCGTATGGGCTCTGGCGCGGCAGCCCGGAGAGCGCGGCGACGGTGGTCTGGGCGTATGAGGCGGATCTGCGGGCGGAAGGCGAGAGGGAGGGCGGATGACGAGACCAGAAGGCATCGGGGTGGGCACGGGCGTCCAGGTGGACGAGTGGGTCTCCTGCTACGCAGACTCGTGGCAAGACCTCATCGTCCCCGACGCCTTTGCCCACCCGTGACTGGCCAAATTTGCGCGCGGCTTGATTCAAAAGATCATCGCCCACGTGCGCGACGACTTCCACGTGCCCCGGGGCGCCACCCTGCTCGACGTGTTTTCTGGCTGCGCCCTGGGCGCCCATGACAGTCTGCTCGCGGGGTATCATTTTGTCGGGGTGGAGTTGGAAGAAAAATTTTGGACCCTTGGGCAAGCGAATGTCGCCCTGTGGGCACGCAAGTACGGGAGTCTTCCTGGCTACGGGCGTGCGACGTTGCTCTGTGGCGATAGCCGGTACCTGAGGACGCTGCTTCAGGGGGAGGCCGCCTGTATCCTATCGTCACCACCCTATGCCGAGAGCCTCAACACTACGAAGCAGGGAAGTCCACAACTAGAACGTGAGAAGAATCTAGGGCGTCCTATCGCGTATGGCTGTTCGCCCGGCCAGTTGGGCGCCATGTCGCCGGGGCGGGTGGCGGCCGTGGTGAGTTCGCCGCCGTACGGTACCGGGGATAGCGCCGGCGCGGAGTCGCTCCAGCGCCGGACCGATGCCAGCGCCCAGGCTATGCTGGCCGCCCAGGGGTGGCACGGTGGAGGGCAAGTGTCGCCAGACAACCTGGCTACCGCCCCGCCCCCGACGTTTTGGGAGGCGGCGTGCGTGATCCTCCGTGAAACCTTTGCCCTGCTGCGCCCTGGCGGCGTGGCGTGTTTTGTCGTGAAGGCCTATGTGCGTGATGGCACGCTGGTGGATTTCCCGCACCAGTGGCAAGCCGTCTGTGAACGGGTGGGCTTTGTGACGGTGCACGAGCACCACGCCCTCTTGACCGAGGACTACGGCGTGCAGGGACACTTGTTTCAGGAAGAGGATACCCGGCATCAGGTCAAGCGGGTGAGTTTTTTCCGCCGGTTGGCCGAGCGGAAAGGCAGCCCGGTGATTGACCACGAGACCGTCTTATGCATGGTGAAGCCAGGAGAGGCCGAGGGCGGGGGCGTGGCGTGTGTCCTCAGTTCGCCGCCGTATCAGCAGTCGGATAACCGGGGGGATCGGTCGTCTCAGGAGCGTTTCCGTGCGCAATTAGTTCGTGATGGCAAGGCACATGGGACCCTGGGCGCTTTGATGGGGCACGATTATGGCTCCACACCGGGTCAGTTGGGCGCCATGCCCCCCGGCAGCGTCGACGTCGTGATCAGCTCGCCGCCGTATGCCGAGAGCCCAGTGGAAGGGACACGCGGCGGGCGCATGGGGGCGGGCTCTCCCGGCCAGCACTGGACGACGAAGGTGACAGAGCACCAGCACAACTACGGCTCGTCACCGGGCCAATTGGGCGCCATGCCGCCAGGAGACCCCCATGTTCCACGTGCCTGAAGCCGCTCGCCAGTGCACGGGGCCGTTGGCGAGCACAGCAGCCCATGGGAACAACGGGGCGTTTGTCATGCCCTCGTCGATTGCCGGACGCTGGTTGCGGATCATCGTGTCGGATGGCTATGGCTTTGATCATGTGTCAGTGCATGTCGAGGACGCCAAGGGCCGCCGCAAAATCCCCCTGTGGGAGGAAATGTGCGCCGTCAAAGCGGCGTTTTGGGATGCAGAGGACGTCGTCATGCAACTCCATCCGAAGGAGTCGGAGATGGTCAACAACGAACCGCACACGCTGCACCTCTGGCGGCCCCAGGGGCAGACGATCCCGACGCCGCCGTCGGTACTGGTCGGCCTGCGGGGGGTCGGGGAGCTGCGCCCACGATGACCCCGGAACTCTGCCCACTCACCTGCCTGGAAGCGTTCCGCGTCATGTGTGCCGATCTGGACGTCGACGAGGCGCGGCTGCTGGAGGCCCTCCATGCCTGTGCCGTGCCGCCCGACGCGGACCCGCTCGATGGCTGGGACGCCGCCTTGTTGCGGGCGAAAACGTGGCTGACGCCTCCCCATCGGGAGGACACGCGGCGATGAGACACAAACCCCCGCCGGAAGCGCAAGGCATCGAATACGTCTTGCGGACCATCCCACCCGGTGGGGACCTGGATCTGTACGTCTTTACGGATCTGCAGCATGCCCGGGAGTGGTTACGTCAACCCTTCGTGAGCGATGCGGAGTGGGCGATTACCATAGCGCACATCCGCTATGGCAAGCGGGCGTGTGCCCACTGTGGGCATCGCAAAACGTATTGGCTCCGACACCAGACGCTCCCTCCCAGCGTGTTTTGTGCCGCCCAGGGGGAGGATGCCCCCCCCCAGGAGGCCACCATGCCGACGCACTATGAACCCAATCCCGACTGGGTCCTCGAAGCGATCTCTTGCTGCCAGCACTGTGGCTGCTTGCCGGAAGGACACCATACGGATGGCCGCTGCTACAGCGTTGCGGAGATGGGTGCCCGCCTGCGCTGGGCGCAGCAGACCGGGCGCTGGCCGGGACCAGACGAGGACGTGACCGCTCCCCCAGGAGGCCCGACGGTCCCGCTATGACGCTATTTGTGCTGGGCTTTGGGTGTCATCTGTATCTGGTCTCGCTCATTGCCCACCGCGGGCTCCGGCGGGATCAGTACGTGCTCGTCGGGGGGATTGTGCTGTTGGATCTCTGGTCGCTGTATATCATGTGGAAGAGGTGACGATGAAGTCCGCACGCCGCCTCACCGCCCACGACCGGCTGGCGCTGTGGTTCCTGCTCCTGTGCTGTGTGCTGAGCGCGGCTGGCGGGTGGCTGCTGCATGGGCTGGTGCGCTAACGGCGCCTCCTAGGGGCCAGGAGAGGGGCGAGACTCCGTCGGCCCCGACGGGGGCCGTACGCTCGACCTACCTCCTGACTCTCGTGCGGCGGGCAGGGGGTGGCGCGTGGGGTGGTGCGTTAAAGGAGACCACGACATGGAGGAGGCATTTTATGAAGAGCATTGGACGGACAGTCAGGGAGATCCAGCCGGAGGGCTGACGACCGGACGGGGGATGAACCTGGTGTGGCAGAATGGGCCCTTAGGACGCGGCCAGGAGCGGCGTGCACCGAATGGGTGCGGTGTCGAAGAGGTCATCCAGGCCGCCATTGGTCGGCTGGAGTTTTACCAGGCGTCACGCTTTGCGTGTGAGGCCAATGCCGAAGCCCTCCATGCGCTCTATCATGCCGCAGCTGCACTGGAGAGGCGCACCCGCGACCGTGAAGAACGACAGGTGGAAGGCACGCACACGCCGTGATGCCGCGCGCGCTGGGCGCAGAGCCCCCGGCCGCAGGGATCGGGGCGCTCGTGGCCTCCGTGGGGGTGCCCTCAGGGCACGCCGGTTGGAACACTTCTGCCGGCTCCTTCCCTACGCAAACGCGGTGGAATTCCGTCGTCGGCGCGCGCCCCTGGAGATCCTGGCCTATGCGCTGTCGCCATTGCCCTCAGGAGGCCACGCATGTCGTGCGGTGCTGGCTCCATCGCCTACACCGGTATGGTGCCCCCTGGGCTATCCTGAAAGCGAGGCCGGGGGTGCATTGGCCACCGGTGTACTGTCGGTGGCATGCCACGTGCGAAGCCGTGGTGCGCAATTATGGCTCCTTCCCCGCATAAAGATGGTGCCATGCCGTGGTCGGCGCGCGCTGCTATTCTGCGACAAAATAATTCCAGACATACGTCGTCGCCGCCGTCAGCGCCGCCGCGCCACTGTTGACGGTAAACCCCTGGCCATTCGTCCCAGAGACATACACGCCGGTCGTGCCCGCCAGCCCGGCGGCGTTGAGGTTCGCCGGGGTGAGCGTGACGTTGAGCGCGGCCGACGGCATATCCGGATCCCCCGTATGCCGGGAGATGGTAAAGATCGCCGTATCAATGGCCGGGGTGCCACAGGTCGTCACCGACACTTGCCCCGAGAGCATGGTGGAGCCGGCCCGGATCGTACCCGCCCAACACGAGACATCGCCCGACCCGCCCCCAAGGGTGAGGTCCGGCAGATGCCCGAGGCCCCCCAGGAAGCGTTGCGTCGAGGCGTTGTCGGTGCGATCTGACAGCGACTCGGTGATGAGCGTGATGGGATCACGGCGCACGACGTTCCGCCAGGTGTCGTTGACGCCCGTATCGGTAATCGCGGTGGCGCCCGTGGTGAGGATGACGCCGTCCAGGGTGTTATTGTGCGTCGGGTAGGTCACACTGACGCCGCCTTGATTGCGCACCCCCTGGAGCTTATTGAAGTAGGCCGTCGCCCCGGCAATCTGGAGTTGGCCCAGGACCACGCCATTGATGACCTGGTTGCCGACGCCCTCGATCCGCACGTCGGGAATCCCATCCCCGCCATGATTCGCCTCAAAATCCATGCCCACGAATGTATTGTACACACACCCCGTGCGCGGTCCCGTTTCCCCCGGACAGAGGAGCCCGGCGCCGCCATTGTTCTCACTGGTGCCCCCGACAAAGGTCGTATCCTGCGCACTGAGCAGGAGCAGGCCATCGCCCGAGACGCCCTCACAGATCGTGTTGAGAAAGACATTGGTCGTCGTCAGTTCGAGAAAATTCACCCGCTGATCGAGCACCAGGCAATGCACCGGCTGCACGGCAAAGGCCCCTTCTTGCATCGAGACGCGGAAGCTGCTCCAGGTATCTAAGACCGTAAAGAGGCTGTGCAGGCCGCTCTGGCTCACATCGGTGACGCGGAGGTCGTCAAAGCGGCCATGGATACAGGCGCGGCGATAGATCCCATCGGTCGTACTGGCGTTGCCCTGAATCAGGAACCCGCGCATGGCGGTCCCCGTACAGGTGATCGCCCCCGACGCCCCGCCGTCCATGTTGACGGCGACGCCGGTGCCGGTGTGGTGCAAGGTGGTCAGGGCACTGCCCGCGCCCTCCAGGGTGAGGCCACTGACGGCCCAGTTGGGGGCGGTCGCATAGGCAAACACGCCGGGCACAAAGACATAGTGCCGGCCGGCCGTCCAGGGCAGGGCGGTGTCCCAGCCCGTCCAGGGATCAGCCGTGGTGCCCGTGCCGCCGGTGGCATACTCATGGACGAAGATCTCTCCCAGTGCCCGGCTCACGCTGGACCCCGTATTAAGCCGCGTGACCGTGGTAATGACCCCGCCACTGACGGTCACCTGGGCAAACTGGAGGGCGTCTCCCGGATCGGCCACCGCCAGCGTACTTTGGCGCCACAGATACTGCGTCCCTGGCTGGCGGGTCCAGTTCGCCACGACGGTGGACACATCCCGGTGCAGCGCCAGCCAGTAGGTGCCATCGCCCCCGGTGAGCGGCCCCAGGGTATGCGCCGTTTGGGTCGCGTAGACCAGGTCCCCGGCACTCCCCCGCACATAGCCCTGGCACGCAAAGGCGGCCAGCGTCAGGCTGCTGGAGGGCACCACGGGAGCGCAGTGCTGCGGCAGGATGGTGGGCGTGGTCAGATCGCCCCACCAGCTTTGCAACTCGCCCTGCGTATCGGGGCGGCTGTGGGTGTTGCCGGCCCAGGCCGGGACCCAGGCCAGCAGGAAGCCGAGACACAGCAGCAGGGCAAGGACGGAGCGTTTACTTAACATGGGTAGTCTCCTCGTGCCATCGTTTGCGTAAGAGGGGCGCCTTCTTGCGGTACGCCTGGGTCAGTCGTTCCCACTCGGGTTGGATGGCGGCCCACTCCGCAGGATGCTCCTTGCGCCACTGCGCGCTGCCGTATTGGAGCGGCTTGGTGCGGCGCACCCACTGCCGATAAGACGCCTGCACGCGGGCAGGATGGGCCTGGCGCCAGCGCTGGACTCTGGCGATGCATGCGGCACGGTGCCGGGCATAATAGCGGCGATTGGCGGCCCGCATCTGCTCCCGGCGACGGGCGGTTTTCGCGGCGTCCAGGGCCTGGCGGGCCGCGGCGGAGGCCGTATAGAGGGGGCACAGGGCCTCCAACTCTGCCGTCAGCGGCACTTCACGGGCCAGGCGGGCTTGCTGTCGCTGGTGGACTTGGCACCACGCCAGGCGCAGCGAAAACGGCTGGCCCCCGCGTTCCAGGCGGAGCACGACAATCTCTTGCACATAATCGTCGTGGAGGTCCCCCGGCACGTGGCGGGCGCACAACATCCCACGGACGCGCTGGACAAACGTGTCCCACTCGTCCCCGGCGATCTCAGCCATCCTGCCGCTCCTGGACGGCCCGCTCCAGGGCCGCGACATACTGGTGGTATTGGCGCACGAGCTGCCGATAGCGCCAGGCGGCGTGCAGATTGATCCCGGTCGAGACGAGACAGAGCCCGACCGCCAGGACCAGCAAGACGTCGGCCATCAGAGATCCTTGCCCGGGGTTTTGAGCGCCGCCCGCTCCCCCCACAGGAACGCGGCGAACATGGTAAAGGCTTGAATAATCGCCATCTGGGCATCCCGGATGCCGCTCAGGGCCAGAAAACAAATGACGCCGAGCAAGCCGAGGGCAATGAGATTGCGCAACTGGCCTGATAACCAGCTGGGCTTCTCCGTGCTGACACGCTGCGTGATCGTCGTCTGCTCGACGCTGTCGGCAGGCGGGACGACCGGCAGCGCCGTGCTGGGGCTCATAGACCCTCGTCGTCGCTCATCCCGGTCTCATCCGGGGACCACGTAAACTGTGTTGCGATATGGCTATTGCAGTAAAATTCCACGTCCTCCCCTTCCGGGCACGCTGCGACATGCGAAAACCGCTCCCCGCACGCGTCGCAGAGATGGCTGTGCAGGGTGGCGTCGGGCTCGCTCATGGCCCCGGGGGCGGCGCGGGCAGTTCTTGATTGAGCCGCTCGACAATGGCTTGGGCGCCACTCTGGAGGTCCGCCGTGGCTTGTTGCAGTGTGGCGGTGGCGGCCACAATCGCCGGGTCGCTACTCGTACTCAGGGCCGCCGCCACCCGCGCAATTTCCGCGGTGACCGCATCACTGAGAGCCTGGAGATCGGTCGCGAGTTCGGCTGAAAAATCTTGGACGGCTTGGTTAAAATCGTCTATGGCGGCCAAAATGGTGCTCCTCAGGTCGCTGATGGCGACCACAAGTGGATCATGGGGGCTAAAATGGCAGTGCACATTGAGGGTAAATTCGATTACTTGTCGCATGCGTTCCACTGGCCTTCCACCGCGGCGTGCGTTAGGCCCCGCTCATATGCGCCAGCCGCGTCAGGGCTGCGGCCAGCAAGACCCCCAGAATAACATACACCAGCGGCAACATCCCGACGATCACGCTCACGCGCCCCCGGGTGGCCTCGCGGGCCAGGGCCATCTTCCCCAGGTTGCTATCGACGGTATCGAGTTTCCGACAGACGTCTTCGTGCAAGTGCGCTAAGCGGGCGTCCAGCTTCTCGCGCGCGGCCACGACGTTGTCGCTAAACACCAACTGCATTTGTTCGAGGTGTTGCAACCGGGTGTCCACCTGGCCGCACCAGCGGTACCAGGCCTGATCGGCGCTCCCCCCGCCTGGGAAGCCGGCGGCATTGGTCGGCAGATCTGGATAATCTAAGAGGGCATCAGCCATACGCGCGTGTCCTTGTAGTCGGGGCTGGCCGTCCGGGCCAGGGCACAGTGTTGCAGAGTGCGACAGGGTGATGCGACAGTCTTATGCCGGGGGGACCGCCTCCAGCCGCGCCATCAGCCGCTCGGCACGCTGGGGCACCTGCCGATACCAGCGCGACTGCCGACCATGCCGCGCCGCCGCCTGCCAGTGCCGGTGCTCGATGGCGCCCGCAAAGTGTCGAAAGCCCTCGAACCCCGTATAGCCTAATTGATACGCCATCTGCGCGAGCACCTGCTGCACTTCCTCCGGGTACACATGCCACGTGAGCCAGAGCGCCAGGCAGATGCCCACGGCGATCTCGATATCCTGCTTCAGGTACCGCGCGCTGTGCGCCTGACTGATCCGGTCCCCGCGCCGCAGGTGATCCACTGGCAGGAGGCGATGCCCGACCCCCACGGACGCCACGCCGCGTGAGTCGCTATAGACGGCGAACCGCTCGCCTTCCTCCATGCGCAGCTGGTGCGCCAGGACGGCATAGTCCACCGGCTTCCTGCTTTCGTGTCAGAGGGTGTCGTGTGAAAGCTAAGAGTCTGACTGAAAGCCGGCGTTTTTGCTGTGAGGATGCTCCTATTGCGTTTTACGGGCCAACGGTCCCTGACAACCCACTCGGTGGCGCTGGTTGCGCTTGCACAGAAAACCTGACGGTGTTGCTAGGCACACTCTCCCCCCCTTGCGCATCGAGTGCGGTGATGTTCCAACAGTAGGTGCCTGGCGCCAGATTGCTGTCGGTATACGTCAGTTGGGTGACGGGGATTTGCACGATTTTCGCAAACGCCCCCGCGCAGCCGGGCTGCCGGTTGACATTGAAGACGCTCGCAGGATCAGCGCCCTGCGTGTAGCTCCATGAAAGGCTTACCGAGGCGGCCTGGGCCGACGCCGCCAGCAGCCCCACACACAGCAGCATGACCCCGACGTACTTGCGCATACGGTTCTCCTTAGGGCACGATGCGGATGAGCGCGGACGGGGGAAGCGGACTCCCGCCCGTTAAGGGATGCGGGTACGTATACGGCGTATACCCCGGCATCGCTCCGTGAATGAAATCACGGCCTGTGACAATCGTCACCGTGCTTCCTCCACCGATGTTGCCCCCATTGCCGTTGTCCACCCACGTATTCGCCCACTCATAGATCGGCTCGCTGGCCTGATGCGGCCACGCGGCTGATGGGGTTGCGCCAGAGAGGAGATCGCCTTTCCCCATGCCAGGTTGATCGAGACACGCATAGCCGGTCTCGGGGCCGCCATTTTGATCCCACGGATTACTGCCGGTGCAGAGGCCCCAGAGCGCCGAGGTCTGATTGATCCCAGGGTCGCGATACAACTGTGCGACGATCCCGTAATCAAAGCAATGCCAGGTGTTGTGATGAATCGCCGCGGTGCCGGAACGAATATAGGTGCCAAAGGTAAAGTTGGGCGGACAGCTCGGCGTGCCGCTGACAATCGTCTCACCGCTAAACACCGACGCGGTGGCGCGGTGGTTGGCGATGTCGTTCTGGTACACCTCGATGACGCGACAGCCCCGCTCACGGCCGGAGGTATCGGTGCCATGGCCTGAGGGGTAACTGTTGGTGAGGTCATTATAGCGGATCACCAGCCGGCCACCCGCCACGCAATCGTTCAGACCCACGCCACCAGTGTTGATGATGTTCTGCTCAAGAAAGATGAATTGGTTGGTGCCAAAGTTGGGCGTATCGGCCCACGAGTTATCGCCATAGGCCCCGACACCCCCCCACGCATCATGGCGTACCGCAATGATTTCTTTGCCGGGCTGCGTGACGCTGTTGTGATCGAACACGCCGTAGGTATCCCCGGTGACGTAGAGGGCGGTATTGTTGAGCGTCCAGTCATTGTGGTCGATGCGCCAGGCTTTGGTGGCCCCACTGAGCTTGATCGCGCCATCCGTACTCGGATTCGTGGTGCCGCTATCGTGAAAGGCAAAGCCCGTGAGCCGAAAGTGGGTCGCCCCAGAGCCCAGGGCAATCGTCATCAAGACCGCCGGGCCATCCACACTGCGACTGATGTTGTCGGTGATGACCGTCAGCGTTTTGCCTGCGCCCTGGAGCACGATATCCTTCGTGATGGCGAGGCCGTCATTGGTCGTCCACGTACAGGTGCCCGCCGGGACTGCGAGGGTGTCGCCATCCGTCATCCCCACACAGGGCGCACTGCCATCATGACACGCCTGGATCTGGGCCTGACTACAGCCAGCCGCCGTGTAGGTGGTGGCCTGGACCAGCGTGTAGAGGGCCAGGAGCACCAGGAGGCCGAGCCACCACAATCTGGGCGTGAGTGCGTAGAGGCTGCGGCATGTCAATGCCCGCAGCGGACACGCTTGCACGGCTTCAGCCGAATTTGTTCCCGTTGAACTAGAACGAAATAACCTGTATATTCTCTCTGGCTGCGTTTCCGGCCTATGGTACGGAGCCTGCAAAGGATTCCTCAACCGCGCCGATGTCGCAGACATGTCTACGGCGGCATGGCGAGCCGCAAGGCTCCCGGCCTGCAACTGCGGATGGGCCGTCTGCCGTAGACGGGTCGCATGGCCCTGTGCCGCACAGGCGTCACCCGGCCCTCCGTCAATCGGATACGGGCAGGTGGAGAACGACCTGCCTGGAACGTTTCCCCGCCTGTGTCCTGTATGCCCGTGTGTGAAGCAGGACCCCTTTCTCTCGGGAGAAACAAGCTGCGGCACGTCTGTGCCAGCAGTTGGTGACAGGGAGGCGAGCCAGACGCGGACGGTCTCAGGTGGACGGGGCCAGGAAGACATCATTCAAACCCCAGGCATGAGTAAGTGAGGACATCGTTCAGCGCACTGACCCCCGCAAACGTCACCTGACTGGTCGTGCTTGTTGCCTTACAGAGATTGGCGGTCACCGCATTATTGCACGAGCAGGCGGGGGCATTGGTGGTGTAACTCTGGTTAAACGCCAGGACGCAACTAAACGCCCCGACATTCCCACTGGTAAAGACCCCAGCATTGTCATTCCCCGTTAACGCCGTACAGTTGGTGCCCGTCAGCCCCCCGGTGCCGCCTTTGGTGACCACATGGCCATTCTTAATGTGCAGATGCGTCGCCGGGGTGCCGTCGCTCGTGCCGGTGGAGCCCGCCAGCGTCGATTGCAGTTGCACCCCACTCGTGCCCGTCCCGGTGGGGATCCCGCCGGCCAAGATCAAATCGCCCCCCGCCTTATCGGTGGCCGCACTCGTCGCCCCCCCGCCACTGATGGTGAGACTATTCCCCGCCGTGTTACTGGTGGTATGCCGGAGGAGGCCGATCGAGCGGGGCGCGTTGCCTTGTAAGGCCCAGGTGGTGGAGCCGCCCAGGACTTCTAAGCTCTGGATGCTGTTGGCGCTGCGCACCAGCGTGGTGCCCGTGGCGCCCATGCCCAGGGTGCCATCGGAGTTATAAAAGATCGCCTGCGTATCGAGACTGCGAAAGTGCAGGCGGCCCCCGTTTTGCAGCTCAATGCCGGTCGTCGCTCCAAAGGGCGCCGCCACGGAGCCCGCATAGCTGAACACGGCGGTGTTGGCGGTGGTGAGGGTATCCCCGACG